>Ga0265299_10005913_pt1 | contig 11276 bp, 8 predicted proteins | sample AusTroGonzalo_MG_4_FD_193485 | JGI IMG/M metagenome (GOLD analysis project Ga0265299, IMG submission 193485) | Bovine rumen microbial communities from tropical cattle in Woodstock, Queensland, Australia - Gonzalo_02 | ecosystem: Host-associated > Mammals > Digestive system > Stomach > Rumen ...
TAAACCGCTATGATCCGCTTGTTGAGTAGGCGGTAGACGGTAAGAAGTCGGCAGTCTTTTAGTTGCAAGGCCGCTTTTGCCATTCCAGACGCTGTGCCGGAATCGCCTTTTTGTAGTTTTAGACAGTCTGTTGTAGATAAAGTATTAAAATTCGCCGAGTAAAATGACTTCTCTGTGAAGCTGAATGCCAAATTTTTCAGCGACGACTTTTTGAACGTGTTCGCTGAGCGCTTTGATATCTGCAGCTGTGGCGCCTCCGGCGTTTACGATAAAGTTAGCATGCACACGGCTTACTTCTGCGCCGCCTATGCGGTAGCCTTTTAAACCCGCTTGTTCGATGTAGTAACCTGGTGCGATTTGTGTCGGCGTTTCGGCGGCGCCGGCATCTAGACGCTTGAAGGTGCTACCCGCATTAGGCATGGAGAGCGGCTGTGACTTGCGGCGTTTTTCCATGCATTCCTGCATCTCGGCTTCAAGGTCTTTGGCTGTTTTGCCAAGCTCTGTTGCGGGTGTGAGTAGGAATGTGGCAGAAAGGATTGTTTCTGAAAGAAAATCGCTTAGCCTCCCTTCGGCTGGCTCAGGAACCTTGGACTCGCATTTTGCAAACTCTTGAAATATGCTGTGGCGGTAGCTGAAGTTGCATTCGTTTGTGGTGCGCTTGTGTAAGTTGCCGTCGGCGTCAATGGATTCTACTTCAATGCATGTTTGCGAAACGTCTTGCCCGTAAGCGCCTGCATTCATGTAGATGGCACCACCGAGACTTCCGGGGATTCCTGCCAGTTTGTGGATTCCGGAAAGTCCCTCGTTAATCGTGTAGCGGGCGAGGCGGGCGAGCGGTGTGGCGCCTTTGGCGCGGATTTTACCGTTGCCGAGATTCTCGATGTCTGAGAAAAATTTACCGAGCTGGATGATAACGCCGTTAAAACCGTTGTCGGAGACGAGCAAGTTTGTGCCTTTCCCAAGAATAAAACTGGGGAGCGCGCGTTCTTTTGCAAACTGAATGGCTTCTTTTATTTCATCGACAGATTCTGCTTTGACGAAATATCTTGCGGGGCCGCCTACTTTAAAGGACGTGTGCTCGCTCATCGGTACATTTTCGAGAATATTCATGACGAAAATATATATATTCTTTGTGCAATGACAGAAGAGGAACTCAAACAATTTAAGGCTGCGCTCTCGATTACTGCAGTAGCGACTGCGCTTGGCGTGCCTGTGGTGCGTGGCCGCTGTCGTTGCTTTTTCCCGATGCGCCATGCTCACGGCGATAGAACGCCTTCGGTTTCTTTCTCTGAAGAACGTGGAACTTTCCGCTGCTGGGTTTGCGATGATGTTCGCGGCGATGTTATTTCTCTTGTTCAGATTGTTAAGAATTGCTCATTTCTAGAGGCTTTGAATTGGCTTAAGGAAACGTATGGATTCTTGGTGCCGGGCGCAAAAAACGCTGTGCAAAATCGCGTTATGGCGCCGAACGCATCGCCTGTAAATTCTCCGGCGGGCGCTCCTATGCAGAACCATACTGCAACGCAAAATGCTTCGCTTGTGGCGAAAGTCGCTGTGCGCGAGGCTGCTTTGGAATATTCTTCGCCAGAACCGCCAAAAGAGCTTGTTAGCGAAGATGAGCGCAAGAAGATTATCCTTTCGTTCCTTAAAATGTTGAGTCCGGTCGATAAGACTCCCGCAGCAGCATACCTTGCGCGTCGTCGCATTTACAAGCCGATTTGGGATAAAATGCTTTTGCGTACGATTACGGATTATGGTGCGCTGAACAATAAGCTCAAGGAAACTTACGATTTGGAAGTCCTCAAGTATGTAGGGCTTTTCAACGAAAACGGAAATTTAAGGTATTACAAACATCCGCTTTTTTTCCCTTACCTCGATGCAAAACGCCGTTCGTTTTATTTTCAGGCGCGAGCCATTAATAGTTCCGTTGTTCCCAAGGAGTTGAATTTGCGCGGGACGGTCCCGTATCCGTACAACGTTTCGGTTCTTGATCAAAAGCCGGGCTGGGTTTATTTATGTGAAGGCGTGGTTGATACGCTCACTTTTTTGGGGCAACGCATTACAGCCATTGGAATTCCGGGCGTGCGTTCGTTCAAGACGGAATGGTTGCCACTTTTCAAGAACAAGAGCGTTGTACTTTGTTTGGATAAGGACGAAGCGGGCCGCAGCGGCACGGAGTACTTGCAAACTGTCTTTTCTCAGGCGGGAATCCGTACGGTGGTGCTTGGCGAAGGCCTTGAAAATATCAGTTCTTCGATGAAAGAAGGCGATGATATTAATTCATGGTTCGGCGGAAAAAAGTGAATTAGGTTTTAGTGGGTTAGGTATTAGGTGTTAGGATGATAATCGAGGCTTCGCCTCCTTATAAAGACGAGCGAAGCTCGTGATTCTTTTCCTAATCCCTGTAACCTAAAACCTATTACCTATTTCCAAGTACTCTTGTGATTTCGTTTTCGTCTGTGATGTCTTTTGCGACAAGCTTTCGGGCGTTCTCATGCATGGTGCCGTCGGCGTAGGTACCGTTAGGTAACAGCAATTCGCTGACGATGGTTCTGCCGCTGTAATTTTGCACGTTTTTTTCGTTACAGTTCACGTTTTCTTGCGGTGTGCTTTCCTGCGGTGAAATTCTACTCACTTTTCTCACGAGGCGTTGCGCGAAAACGCCGAGTAACGCTTCGTTTAAAGCGTTCTGTTGCACTCCAAGGTCGAGCAATCGAGTTGTAGCGCCTTTGGCGCTGTTCGTATGCAATGTGCTCAAAACCAAATGCCCTGTTTGCGCTGCGCGTAATGCGATTTGTGCAGTCTCTGCGTCGCGAATTTCTCCGACGAGAATCACATCCGGGTCCTGTCGCAAAATCGAACGCAACGCGACTGCAAATGTGAATCCGCATTTTTCGTTCACGGGAACTTGATTGGCGCCGCGCAGCTCGTATTCAACAGGGTCTTCGATTGTTGTCACGTTGATTTTGCGCTGGATGATTTCGCGAAGCCCTGCATAAAGCGTTGTTGTTTTTCCGCTGCCTGTGGGGCCTGTAACAAGGAATAATCCTTGCGGTGCGCTAAAAATGCGGCGGAGCGCCACGAGCGTTTTTTCGCTAAAGTCGAGATTCGCAAGTGTCTGTGCGGAATCGCTTGCGGGCAAAAGTCGCAACACGCATTTTTCGCCATTGCTAATCGGGATTGTACTCAAGCGCACGTTGATTTTTGGCTGAAAATCCTCAAAAGCAAAACTCCCGTCGTGCGGCAAACGGTGCTCTGTGATGTCGACATTGGCCATGACTTTCAAGCGTATCAAAACGGGCTCGGCTAGCCATTGCGGGAACGTGCGGTATTCCGTTAAAAGACCATCAATGCGAAACCTTACGCGGAGCGCGTCTGCCATCGGTTCCAAGTGAATGTCTGTTGCTTTTTTCTGTAGCGCCTTAACGATAATGCTGTCTACAAAATTAATAATGGGTTCCGATTCCCAAGACGTGTTTCGTGAAATATCGATTTGCTTGATGTGTTTGAGCAAATCTTCGTCGTCAATATATTCGCCCATGTTCTGCAATGCGCGGATTTCTGCAGGCGTTTTTTGCTCTGCTACAATCCTTTGTTGCGTGATAAAACGAATTTTTTCGAGCATAAATTCATCGTTTGCATTTGGCACGGCTACCTTAAGGGTTGCGCATTCCTTATTGCAATCCTTATTGCAATCCGCAATTTCGCCCCTAGATAAAATTGCAATCCCATTTTTCTGACACCATTTTTTAGACAAGTTTATTTGATTCATCCCCGTAAAATACAATTAAAAGAATTGAAAAATCGCTTTTCTGCAAATTTTGCCAACTACCGTTTGCAAAAATAATGGACACTATCGGTCGCTGCACTCCCTCCAGGGTGACTGAACTATGCATTGTCATTCTGGAGCGTAGCGATAGAATCCATGACTGTTTTTGAAAAAAAAAGCCTCCCAAGGGAATGGGAGGCTTTAAGGGGTTTCTAATGTAATTTCAATTAGGCTTTGCTTAATTTATTCTGGATTTTCTTGGCGCCTTTTTTAGCCTTGCTAAAGAGTGCGTTCGGGAGCCAGAAGAATGTAGGCACCAAGAACATGGTGAGGATTGCAGACACAATCAAACCACCCACAGAGGCGATACCCATCGGCTGGGTCATTGCAGCCACGTTACCACCGAGAGCAAATGCCAGCGGGAGCTGTGCAATCACAGAGGCGAGCGTTGCAAGCACAATGGGCTGGAACTTGGCCTTTGCGGCGGTCATGATAGCCGAGCGTCTGCCCATGCTTCCACTACGTAACAAGCGGTTTGCTTCGTCCAGCAAGAGAATAGCGTTGTTCACCACCACACCAATCAACATAACGATTGCCATGAGAGCGATCATGGAAAGTGCCTTGCCCGTGAAAACGAGTGCGAGGAGCACACCGATAGCACCCATCGGGATTGTCGTCATAATAATGAACGGCTGTGCAAAGCTTTCGAGGAGTGCAATGAGCAAAATGTAGGTGAGGATAATTGCCATCACGATAGCTGTCATGAATTCTCTCTGCATGTCGTTTTGCATATCGGCGTTACCACCGAAACCAAAGCTGATGCCTTCGGGAACTTCTTCCTTCATGCCGTTCGTGAGTTCAGTGAGCTTGCCCATGATTTCACCTGTCGTGTGGCCTGGGAGCAAGTTCATCGAAATATCAATACGTCTCATCTTGCGCTTACGGTCAATTCGTGTCGGGCCAGCGCCATCTTCGATGTAGAAGAGTTCGCTTGCGCTCACATAACCCTTCGGGGTTTTGATGGGCAAGTCTTCGATATCGGCATGGCTCTGTCTATCCTTTTCTTTCAAGCGCACGTACACATCGTATTCTTCGCCGTTTTCGGTGTACTGACCTGCTTCGTAACCGCTCACTGCAATGTAGTTGTAGTTGGCGATTGTCTGGAGCGTGACACCGTAGTCGGCCATGGCGGCACGGTTCGGAATCAAGCGGATTTCCGGCTTACCAGCTTCGTAACTGGTCTTGATATCGACAACGCCTTCCATCTTTTCCTTGACGCGGTCGAGAACGATTTGCGAGGCCTTAATCACGGAGTCGGCATGGAGGCCGCTCACTTCGAGCACCACGTCGCCAGCGGAGTTGTTCTGCATTTCAGAGGCGGAGGTGGACTTCACGGAAATGTAAGCGTCAGGAATGTTTGCCAAGTAAGGACGGATGGAGTCGACGATTTGGTCGGTGCTGCGGTGGCCGCCCTTCCAATCCTTCATTTTTTTCTTTTCCCAGTCCTTCAAGAGCCTTACACGCATCGTTGCCTGGTTCACTGTCGTAAAGCCGTTGGAACCACCGACGTTCATGCTGTAGTGGACGATTTCAGGAATGTCCTTGACGCGGGATTCGATTATGCGAGCGACGGAGTCTGTCGTTTCAATATTCGTACCCACAGGCATTTCGAGCTTGATGCTCATCATGCCCTGGTCCTGTCTCGGAGAAAGTTCCACGGTCAAGTTGTTCTTGGCCAAAATGCCGACACCGTAAAGTGTTAAACAGAGTGCGACAACCTGGAAGATAACGCCCGGGACAGAAAGGCAGAAACTAAGAGCTTTCAAGTAAACGAAGCGGAAGCCATTCAAAATCTTGGGGAATACACCCAAGGCGCTTTCGATAATACCGGGCTTTTCTTCGATGATGTTGCCGTTTTCGTCTTTCTTTTTGCCTTTGAACAAGTATGCGGCCATGAGCGGGGTGAGCGTAAATGTCACGAGGAGCGACACGAACGTTGCAAACACCATGGTCATACCGAACGTACGGAAGAAGATACCCACGATGGACTTCATGAATGCAATCGGCACGAACACGCAGACGTTGGTGAGCGTCGATGCCATGATTGCAATCATAATTTCTGAAGTACCCTTGTAAGCAGCTTCCTTCGGATCAAGACCTTGATTCAACTTATTGTTGATGTTTTCGAGCACCACGATGGAGTTCGTCACCAAGAGACCCACTGAACTCGAAAGAGCCATGAGGGACATCATGTTGATGCCGAAACCAGCAAAGTACATGAGCGTAAATGCACCAATCACGGAAATAGGCATCGTGAGGGCGGCAATAATCATCGTCGAGAACTTACCGAGGAACAAAAGCAAGAGTGCTGCGGTAAGCACAATGGCAATGATGATGTTCTGGATAACGTTATTGATAGATTCGTTCACAGCTTCGGACTTGTCGTAAATAAGCGTCAGCTTGAATCCTTCAGGGAGTGTCTTGTTGATTTCGGCCATGCGCTTGAGCACGCCTCTAGAGACTTCCACTACGTTAGCGTCGGAACGTTTCTTGATATCGAGAGCAACGGAGTTGCGACCGCTAAAGCGAGATGTCGAAGTAATGGTTTCGATCGTGTCCTTGACAACTGCAATTTCGGAGAGCTTCACGACGCCTTTTTCGGTCGGAATTTCCATGTTGCGCATTTCGTCGAGGCTTCTGAACTTACCTGCGGTACGCACGGTCGTATTCTTGTGCTTGCCGATGACTTCACCCACCGGAAGATTCACGTTGGATTGACCGTAAAGACCCATCATCGTGCCGATATCGACACCACGGTCCTTCATCTTTTCCTTGTCTACTTCAATTGAAATCTGGCGGGTCGTACCACCGAAAATATCGACGCTAGCCACACCGGAAACGGAGGTGAAAAGCGGTTCGATTTCGTCTTCGACTTTTTGGCGGAGTTCTGTAGAATTAAGCGGGCCGGTAAACGAAATGGCCATGATGGCTTGACCGTTAATATCGACCTTCGAAATAATCGGGGCTTGCACGGCGTCCGGGAAGTTCACGGATGCAAGTTCAATCTTGGAACGCACATCGTTTGCGGCCACGTCCACGTTCACGCCCATGTTGAACATGGCGACCACGATACCGTAGTTTTCCAAGCAGATGGATTGAACGTAGTCGATACCGTCCACAAGTTCCACCTGTTCTTCAATTGGCTTGATAATCGTGGTTTCGATTTCTTCAGGGTTTGCGCCCTGGTAAATGATGGTGCCTGTGACGACCGGAACTTCGAATTTCGGCATCAAGTCCACCACCATCATAGAATAGGTATAAAGACCGAACACCACCACGGTCAAGATGACCATGAGCATGGTGATTGGTTTGTAAATACTGGCTTTAATCATTGGCTATAAACTCCTGCGTCGATTATTCGACAATCAGCACCTTGTCGCCATCGTTCATGCGGTTTTGGCCTTCGACCATCACGATATCGCCTTCGTTGATGCCTTCGGTAATCTGGATGTCGCTCTTGGTCTGCACGCCGAGTTGAACAATCTTGCGCTTGGCCTTGCCGTTAGCGTCAACGATCCAAACGGCATTCACGCCATTGCCATAGACGATTGCTTCGGTCGGGACGGTCACGCCGGTAACTTCGCGAGCGTCAAGCTTTGCGGTGAGGTACATGCCCGGGAGGAGCTTACGACTCTTGTTCTTGAAGGTCACTTCGACCGGGAAGAAACGCGTGGTCTTGTCGGCGGCGAGCGGGATGAGGGTGACTTCGCCTTCGATCTTTTCGCCATTCAGTTCAATGACGGCCTTGGCGCCCTTCTTGAAGAATCCGATTTCGCTGCTCGTGACGTTGAGCTTGAGGATCACCTTGTCAAGATTGGCGATGGTGAACATGGCACCACCTACACCCGGGACTTCACCGACCTTGTGCTTGATTTCGGTAATTGTTCCCGAAGAAGGAGCGAGCACGAGCGTTGCGCGGCGGGCGGCTTCCAACTGCATCTTGGATACTTTAATTTGGGTTTCGAGCTGGTCAACGGTGCTTTGGGGGATACCACCCTTGGCTTGCACTTCCTTGGTACGGGCAAGAGTCTTTTCGTTGAATTCCATGGCTGCTTTTGCTTGCTGGTAACTGGTGTTGTCGCCCGTGAATACGAATTCAGCGAGGACCTGGTCTTTCTTGACCTTGGAACCGACGTGCACTCTGATTTTGGCAATCGGGTCGCCGAGCTTTGCTGTTGCTGTGGTCTGCTGGCTGCCTTCGATAGTACCGCTAAACGAACGGACATCGGTCAGCTTGACTGTACCGGCTTTTACGACTTTGGCTGGCTTGCCTTTGACCTTCTGGATTTCTTCGATGGTTGTAACTTTCTTTTCGGACTTGGCGTCTTTCTTGGCATCGCCGCATCCAATCAGGAGGAGCGACAGGGCCGAAATGGTAATGAGTGTTTTTGTTGTCGTTTTCATTTTATTTGTCTTCCTCTTAAATCTTAGTATTCGCCGGTGACTGTGAGCAATGCGTTATAGGCGGTGTTCCAGTTTTGTACACCTTTGATGTAGTTCAGCTTGGCTTGATGAAGCGATAATCCAGCCGCAATCAGGTTCAACTGAGTTTCACTTCCGTTTTTGTAGGCTGCTTCCGTCATATCGTAAATACGCGTAGCCAAATTGATGTTGTTCTTTAGAATGACAAGTTGCTCTTCTGTTGAAGCAAGAGCGATTGCGTCTGTTTCAATTTCTAAGCGGATTGCTTTTTCGAGCGTTTCCTTTTGAATTTGTGCGCTGCGGAGATTTGATTTTGCTTGGACTACAGCTTCCTTGGTTTGCATACCATTGAACAGGTTCATGGAAACGTTCAAGGCCACATACTTATTGATTTTGTCCCACTTGGGGGCGTCCCATTCGGTAATTTTGTTTTGGTTATTGGCGTATTTGAGACCGCCTACCAAAGCGATTGTCGGTTTGTATCCGCCTTTTTCGATATCGACATTTTTTTCGAGAATTGTTTCGGCGGCGTTGAGCATGGCGACATCTTTGCGGCGCTGCAAAACGTTGGCCATTACGGTGTCAGGATAGGGAAGGTTCGAATCCGGGCTACGGAGTTCACCTTGCAATTGAATGTCCGGATCCCATTCTAGTCCCATGGCGATGAGGAGCGCATTCTTGGCAACGACATAGTTGTTCTTTATTGTTTGCAGGTCGGATTTGTAAGCGTCAAGAGACAGCTGGAGACGGAGTAAATCCAGTTCTGAGGCAAGACCGCTTTCGTAGCTTTGCTTGAGGAATTCAAGATTCTGTTCGGTCAGCTTGATGGTTGCTTCTAGAATAGCAATAGAAGAATCAATGATGACGCAGTTGTCAAAAGATTTTTCGATGTTGTAACGAACGGTTGTCTTTACGTTTTCAAGAGCTAGTTCTTGCTTTAGCTTAAAAGCTTTTGCAATGTCGATTGCTGTTCCGACCTTGCCAGCGGCATAAAGCACCTGGGTCAAGGTAAGGCCCACGCTAGATTGCCAGCGGTAGCCTTGGGCACTTGCCATGCCAATCATTTTGTCGATTGCTGGGGCCAGAACACTTTTGTCAAAAAGGTTTGCTTTGGGGTTTCCATCGTCATCTTTAGCGCCATACATGTCTGACGCTGTGTTTGTTATTGGCGTACCACCTTTGACATCGTCAAGTCCGAAAATGCGGGTAACGGTTGCATTGAAGTCAATAGAGGGGTATGCATTGCCGTAGCCAGCTTCTACTTGGGAAGATGCTCTAATGAGATCTTCTTCGGCTGATTTTACATCAGGCGAGTTTTCAATAGCGGTTTGAACCGCTTCTTCTCGGGTGTAGGTTTTTGCCGAGGCTGGTACCATCAACCCTAACGCTAGGGCAGAAAGGACTAAAAATTTCCTTGACATTCGTTCTCCTAATACATTATTAGCTCGCCAAATGTAAAAAAAAAGCACACTTTCTATAAGGGTGCTTTTTTTGGAAATTGATGAAGCGCAAATTTTGGGGATGAAATGCAGCAAAATTTGCGAAATTTGATGAAAATTACATCAAACCGGGGATTTTCATACCACCAGTGATGTCGGAAATGCTCGATTGGGTAGCATCGTCTTTCTTCTTGACGGCGGCATTGACTGCAGCCATGATGAGGTCTTCGAGAGCTTCGACATCGTCTTTATCGACTGCATCCGGGTTGATTTTGACCATCGTGAGCACGCCCTTTCCATTCATGGCGACCTTCACCATTCCGCCACCGGCTTCGGCGTCAAAGCTCTGGGCCTTGAGATCGTTTTGAGCTTTCAGCATCTTGCTCTGCATTTTCTGAAGGTCTTTAAGCATTTTGCTCATGTCCATGAAAGTATCCTCGTTTTTTAGTGTATTAAAGGTTTAGTTTATGATTTTGCATCTCGTCATGGGGGCTATAGCCCAATCCAGTTAAAGTTACTGGATCCTTCCACTTGCGTTTCAGGATGACGGAGAGCCATTTTCCATTCGTAATTATAGAATTTTTTTTGACGGAGATGCCCTCCCGGAACGGAGTCCGGGATGACAAAGGAGGCGGGCATGATAAATGCCTAAACGGATTCTAGGATTCCATCTCCTCGTCGTCGCATTGTGAAACGATGGCTGCTCGCTTGATTTTCTTGCTAAACACCAGTTCCGCTGCGAACATTTGCTTGAGCTTTGCAAGCCCTGGCTCCTTTTCCAAGTCCAGCTCGTATGGGCTCATCTTGGCGGCGCGCTGTTCGGCAAGTTCCGATTCGGTGAAGGCTCGCGTGCGGATCGAGAGCGCGATCTTTGTTTGGAGGCGGTCTTCCAAAATGCGCGTGACGCGTTCGACATAGTCCTCGCGTTCCATCATCTGGCGGTAGCCCCAGTTGTCGGAGTTTTCTGTGGTGCCAGCGTAAGTCAGCGCAATCGGGAACGGTGTCATTTCGGGGTCGCCCGTTTCGAGAGTCGTGTTTGCTATAGCCGCTGAAAAAACGTAGTCCCCGTCGTTTGCAATTCCCGAAAGGATGGACTGCCAAGCGGCTGAAATCTCATAGCGCGAGAACGCTTGCACGCTGCTCTGTTCGTAGCCTGCAAACGGGTCATCATAAGACGCCTGGACTTCTTCCTGGGCGTCTATCATGGCGGCAACTTCAGTTACTTTTTTTTTTACCGCGTCGTTTTCGGCGCTTTTAGGATCGTTAATCGCTGCAAGAGCTTTTCGCAAATCGACCAGTCGGTCGAGCCAAGCCATTCGGGCGAACGTCGTCTCAACGAGGAGGCGCGGGTTCGTGCTGTAGCGGATCGTTCCCTGCAAGTCAATGAGCATCTTGCTCACGCGGAGGATGTCGCCGTTGGTAAGGCCTTGGGCGCAGCTCTTGTACTTGGTGTAAAGCTCTTCGGTGATGTTGAGCGCGTCCGGCGTGAAGGCGTCGAGGCGGGCGTAGAGCAAGTTGCGGAGGAACTTGCCGAAGCCGTCGAGCAGCGGGATGAACTCGATGCCGATTTTCACAGCGTCATCCAC
>Ga0265299_10005915_pt1 | contig 11275 bp, 28 predicted proteins | sample AusTroGonzalo_MG_4_FD_193485 | JGI IMG/M metagenome (GOLD analysis project Ga0265299, IMG submission 193485) | Bovine rumen microbial communities from tropical cattle in Woodstock, Queensland, Australia - Gonzalo_02 | ecosystem: Host-associated > Mammals > Digestive system > Stomach > Rumen ...
TGTTAATCTCCTGTTTGATTATAATATAGAAAAATCCAGAGTTTTCGTAAACCCTGGATATAATAATGTTCTGTTTAGCCAAATGTATAAGACACAGTTTTCTTCATCTTCATTACGGTCAATGTCTGTACGGAGAAATTCTTTTCGAGATATTCTTTCCGTTCGTTCGCAGACTTTTCGTCTTCCCACTTCATTGCCCATTCCGGTGAGTTACAGTAGACGATATGTTTCCTGTCAGCGAAGGACCAGTTCTGAACTGCTTTCCCTGTTCTGGTATTCAATATGATGTATTTTTCCATGTTACTTACCATTATAAAGCGGATTGATTTGTTTCACTGCTTGGAAATTCGTAATGTTGTGGAAAGTTCTTCCATCATCACAGATGAGCATCGGATAATGCATATATGCTCCAGTGTTTTCCCGTGCCAATCGACCGACACATTCAATACCTCCAGGAAGGATATAAGTCATGTGAGAGTCTTTGAAGCTCATGTCATATTGTTCTTGACAACCAGCTGCGACCATTGCTATTCCGATGGGAATCACGACCATTAGAGTAAGGATAAGTTTCTTCATTGTTTAACCTCTTGTTGATGTTTATAATATAGTAAATTCTGAATTTTTTGTAAACCTTATACTATGGTTCCTATTGTTACAGGCACCCCTACAAAGAACAGTGTCACGAGCAAAGAGATGAAAAGGATCTCAGCAATCTTGAGAAGGACATAAGTTCCAATTGCAATGATCGTCTTTCCGAGACAACCACAATTGTTACCGAACTTTCCAACGATAATGGCCGTCACAATCACGTTAAAGATGAAGAGAAGAAATCCGAGAAAAGACATTCATAACCTCCGTGTTATGATTATAATATAGAAAAAACCGGTTATTTTGTAACCGGTTCTATTCTGATTTTTCTGTTTCAGCCTACTCTTCGAGTTCGAACGAGTATTGTCCCGCGTAACATGGACCTGTGACCTTCTCTTCCAATCCGTTTTCTTTTTCGAAACATTGTACGATGTCAGAGAGATGGGTACAATCCAAAACACCAACGAACTTACGGAGAACCTTGATTTCGTCCCACGTAATCGGATCGGCTTCTTCCAACCAACCTTGTACGTCTTCTACCGACATTTCATAGTATTCATGATTGTCATCATCAACAGTGACTTCGGGATCACATTCGTTGATTCGGTTGAACAATTCTTCCTTTTGCTTTTCCGTAACGATAATCTTTTCCTTGCACCATGGACCGGAACCGCATTCGAAATCTACACAATAGAACTTCTTACTTGCGAGTTCATCTACGGTAAGTTTGCGACGGTCGCGGTTAATGTCAACTGCTCTTCTTAACTTAGGCATTATGTACTCCATTTGTTAATCGTTATGTTCATAATATAGAAAATTCTATTGTTTTTGTAATAAAAAACGACCAGAACTTTTGCTCTAGTCGTCTTTCGGAGGTTAACATGAAACTCTTTTAACAGTAGTATGCCAGAGTCACACAGAATCCAATCGCAACTGCGAATTCAATAATGTCTTCTGTAATCATTAAGAACTTTTTCATTTTCTACTCCTTATCCGACAAATCCCGCAATTCCACCAAACACGAACGTAATTCCCTTCGCTTCGGTCTTAACGATGTCGGTAACGAAATAGACCGCGGAAGTAATCGTGTTACAGAGATGTTTGACACAGTTATAATCACCAACAATCATTCCGATGACGAAGAAGATTGCGAGAACGATGAGTGTGATAGTCAGGACTTTGGACATGGTGTAACCTCCGTTGTTTGATTATAATATAGTTAATCTAGGACCATTTGTAAGTGGGAAAACCCAGAATTAACTTTTACAGTCACCAGTGGCACACTTTCTCAAGAATTCTTCAAACAGGTTGATACCGTATTCTTTGTCATCCCATGGGATTGCAGTTGTCGACCACGGTTCCACGTAGACACAGAACATCGTACCACAGACGAAGACAGATTCGAGATCCAGACGATAATGTAAACCGTCCAGATCACTGTCCCAATTATTGGAAAAATTCTTCATCATCGTTTCCGCTTCTTCTACGGTGTCGAATTCGATGACGAACGTGTGGTGTTTACGGTCAATATTCCATTTCATATTTAACTCTCCTGTTTGTTTATAATATAGAAAAATCCAGAGTTTTCGTAAACCCTGGATATTCTGGATTTTCTTTCAGTTATCGCTTGATTTTTACTTTTTGCGTACATGAATGCAGTTCGCTAGAATGTTTCTTGAAACAATTACTACAGACATATACAAGTAAATTGTCACGGTTCTTCCCATAAAGTCTGAACGAACCATCATTCTTCTTATGACACCAGTGACAACGTTTTTCTTTGTCGTTTCCACCAAGGTAGTTCAACATTTTTGTTTCATCGTTTGAATAGTGAGGCATTGTAATCTCCGTTAATCATCCCAACCGTTTTCGTCACCGAAACCTTCTCCAATCGCTTGGATAACCTGTAGACAGATAGAAAAGAACTTCTTAATCATTATTCAACCTCCTTGAACCAACGTTGGAGATTATCCTTGAGTTCTTTTTCATCTGGAAAAGAATAATCTTCCGCCCAACAGACCAGAACCGAGAACTGTTTGTCAGAACCAGTGATGAAAAAGTTTTCAAGACCATTTGCATCGTAGTAATTGTCCATACGGTTACAGATATATTCTACCTGACTTTCCGTCGCTCCAGAGAGTTCAAGAGTGATGACATCGACGGTGCTGTTGAAGTCAATTTCGATTTCCATAAGTTAATCTCCTATTTTTATTATAATATAGTTAATTCTGGGCGATTTGTTAATGTAAAATAATCAGAATTGTTTGCTCAGACAGCATTAGTAGCTTTAATCTACAGAAAAGTCAGGAGTCTTTATCGACTCCCGACCACTTCTTCCGGGTACATACCAGTGGACCAGGTCGGATCGCTCCGGCTTGTTCTGTATTACATACACAATACTGTTATCACACTGAAAAACATAAATCCGATCGAAATCTTAGACAGCAAATCAGTCTTAATGTTCTTACATGTTCCACATTCAATTCCGTTCAAATTCCAGATGTAAGGATTGTATGAATGAAAATCATAACCATTATCCCAGTCATGGAAATGATCATATCTCGGTTCTTCATACATTCCACCGTCTCGAAGAAGTTTGAATCCGTTTCGACCAACATACTGGATGAGTTCTTTCTTCGTCATCTTATGTTTGACAGTCTGTGTTCCAGCACAGCCAGCCTGATAAGTTACAGACACATTGTAGATTCTTTTTTCTTGATTCATAATTAACCTTCCTTTTGTTTCACAAAAGATAGAAAAATTTTTGATTTTTGTATATAAAAAATCTAGAATTATAATTAATCAGACAGCATTAGTAGCTTTAATCTACAGAAAAGTCAGGAGTCTTAATTGACTCCCGTCCACTTCAGAGACTGGAGGTTAATCCCATTCCTTACAGAGTTTCTTGTTTTCAAGATCCTTGAAGATTCCCTTCCAGTTGTTGTAACAATCGTCGAAGTATTCTTCCGGGTACATACCGGTGGACCAGGAGGAAGGATCTTCATCGTGAGAGGGTTCGTCTTCACCACAAATCACACACAATACCATCCTGACAACTTCTCGAATGTCCGGAGATACATAATCCATATCATCCCACTTCGTAGTTTCACCGTCACTGGTCTGTTCCAGATGATAAACGAGGTGGTAGAACGGATTCTCGTCCTTGTCGTCATGTTTCCAACAGATGGTGAGATGTCCTTCCGTACATTCCGGTTTGTCTTCACAGTAAGTGTGAATCTTGATGATGTCGAAGTTCTTTTCGTAAGTCAACTTTACGTCGACAGACGGGAAAGACCGAGCGATGTAGACTTGATTACCGAAGTCTTTGTTGATTCGTCCGATGATTTCAAAGATGTTGATGTTTTCTTTTTTCATGTGTTAATCTCCTTTCGATTATGACTATAATATAGAAAAAATCCAGAATTGTGTCAACCCTGGATTAAAGATTCTTATGTTGTGGTTAGCCATTATAGTCTTTGAAGAACTTCATATAACTGTTCCAAGCTTTCATGAACTTCGGTTTAGTCAGTGATTCCCAAGACAATACTCTGTCTTCCAGCCTCACTGTGACGGAAGGCATTTTGTCTTCGTCAAAACTGTAATACTGAACCGTTCCGTCCATGAACTTGATTTCCACACTCTTGAATCCGTCACAATCGTTCATTACGACGGAATAGACATGACCAATCCCTTCGAGACTTGTATTCGGCCAAAAAGACATTTCAGTTCCATATTTGTTCTTGGTGATGTTCACGATTCCCTTGTCAGACTGAGAGGCGAAGGCGATAGAGACGATGAGGAGAGCGAAGATGATGATTTTTTTCATGTTATTTTCCTTTTTGTTTGATTACAAGATAGTTAATTCTGAACTTCTTGTAAGTAGAAAATGTTAGAATTTAAATATACAGTCGACATTCGTAGACATAATCAACAAAAAAACCTGGACCGTAACAGATCCAGGTTCTTCTCGGAAAGGGGTGATTAACAAAATTACTTGTCGAAGTACTGCCAACGAGTCTTTTCAACCTTCTGAATGAACTTTTCGTCCGGAACGAAATAATCATGGTCATTCTGGGTCTTCCATGCTTCGATGTTCTTTTCGACAGCGGAACGAGTGTAACGACACCAACCATCATGGGGACCAGACCAATCGGTCATATCCTTCTGATGCTGATACTTGATGGGAGTGCAGGTTTCTTCGTCGAAACCTTCTTCATCTTCCACAATACCATTCATCTGAGCCTTTTCACGGGCACGACGCTGTTGTTTGGTATCGTGTTTCCACTTCTTCATTCCCCTGTGGGAGACACAGCAACACGGACGCTTTGCAACTTTACGATAAGAACGAGACATATTTTATTTCCTTTTTAATTACGCCACTAAATATATAAAATTTTCAGAACTCTTAACACACTATCGGATTAAGCTTTATTCATTTAGCTCATCAGCCTGAAGCTGGTCAGCCGAATGAGCAGCGAGATATTGTTTACGGAACTTTTCGCCGGATCTCTTAACCAACTCTCTTACGAACTCTTCACCAGGATCACAACCTCTGCGTTCTCCTTCCAGCCACTTCTCCACTTCAATCCAGTGGATTTGTTCCATCATGTATCTCTGAAAATCGTCCATAAAAAAGTTCCCCTCCTTTTTTATTTACGGACGGATTACCCGTGACCGGCCGGAGCGTCGATGTGAATCACACGCTTCAAAGCTCGATATCCTTCAATCGAACCCCACTTCACACCGTCAATCTGCATTTCCCAGAGATCCCAGCGGTTACCGTAACACAGACACTTGTGGTTGATGATCTTGACGTGCTTGTCCTTCAGGACCTGCGGTTTCCATTCGTCATCGTCATAAACCTTACGTCCATGAGAATCCCAGTAGATGTCAATCTTGACCTGCTTGAAATCCCCTTCGAAAAGGACTTCGTCGCCGAGATCCTGAGTCGGAATATGAATGACCGTAGCTTCCATCGGAACGCCGCCAACTTCAATCGTTTCTGTTGCCATATTGTATAACCTCTTGTTGATGTGTATAATATAGTAACTTCTGACAATCCTGTCAATAGGTAATATCAGAATTATTTTCTTCAGTAATCCATGGCCACATATATTCATACTCGCGTTTTAAGACCCTGTTTATAATACCAGTGTAATTACACCTGTAATAATAAATACTGTCCCAGAACGCGAATATGAACGATTATTAGTAGTAATTCTGCCAAACCTTCTCGGTCAATCCTGCATCGACAATAACCAACTTGCCTTTAGGGTTGATACCATAATTAGCCATCCTATGTGACATCAGGTCGCCGACTGCCATATCATTCTTTACGATGAAATTCACGAACTTTTTCGCAATGTCTGTATTGTGAACCTTCAGCGTCGACGGTGCAACTCCGTGTTTCTTATAGAGATATTTGTGTAAAAGCTGGTCAAACTGTTTCGGCGACATCTTGAAACGTTCTTTAATATTGGTTCTGTCTGCTCTGGTACAATAATCTACGACCAACCAGGCTGGACGAACATGAGGTTCCTTTCGATGAACCTTGCATACGAATTCAGACTTGATTCCTGCTTCTACCTTATTCTGTTCAAGACCTGCTTCACTGGTTGCGACTTTCAAGACCAAACCATCTTCCAAGAGATAAGCCTGTCTGCTGGAACCTTCACCAATCCTGGGAAGAACAATCGAATTACGGAGCTTTTCCAGTGCATTGTAGTAGACTTCATAAGAATCAAATACATGGTTCAAGGATATAAAACTGTCACGTTCTTCGCGGTAGAACTTCTTATAATCCTTGTTCAACCTTGCCAGCAACTGTTTGGTTTCCTTTTTCATTATACCTCCCAGATATAAATGTTGGGGTTTGTCTTCTTCAGGTCATTGTAGACACGTTCGACTGTCCTGTAATCGGGGTCCTTATAGAGTACTTTTCGACCTTCGCGGATAGAATAGATTTTCTTGCAGTTGATGAATTCCATTACCGAATCTCCTTATCGTTGAGGGTTACGTCCACAACCTTTAATCCCCACTTCTTTGCGAGTTCCCGAACCAGTTGCGACTTGCTAGGTGCAGTTCTCATTCTTACGGTGAATTCTTCGTTGAATCCTGTAATTTTTTCATTGAATCCCATTAGACTGTCTCCTTACACGTTTACGTCTTCGTTTTCCAACACCACACCATGATCGGTAAGGAACTTGAGAACCTGTTCACGGTTATAGACACTGAGATCGATGGTGAAGCTGGTGACACCAGTAATGGTCAATGTCTGGGACGATTTGGGATTGCAGAACAGGATAGTGGAATCTTCACCCATTCGATCATCCAGCTGATCACACTTCTGGAATTCATACCAAGGCTGGAGATTGGACAAGACAAGACCTGTCGGAACATAACGAACATGCGGTGAACACTTCACTTCGTGGATCCTTCCGTAATACTTCATGGGACCCATCTGACCGTGACGGTCCTTATCCTTATGCTGGTTGATGATGATGTTGAAACCGCGTTCGGTGAAGTTTTGGCAGTTGAGTTCGAGATAATCTTTCTTCATAATAACCTCATTGTTATGTCTATAATATAAAAAATCCGGATTGAATTGTCAACCCGGAAAATTCAGAATTATGCGTTCAGTCAGGTAGGATCGCCGTAGTATTCCTTGTAGAAGTCGGACTCCAGGAATTCGTTGATTTCATCAATAAACCCCTGGTTCGTCCCTCGACGAATGAATGACTTTTCGGCGCCGTCATCACACGAGAATGTGATTGGAACTTGTGGAAGATCTCTGAGTCTTTTCGAATATACTACGGTTCTTCCGTCCGTAAGTTCCAAGTCCGTCTTCGTGAATCTGACGTTATACCCAGTGACGTCGACAAACCCATGGTCAGGGCTTTTGATACCGACAATTTTACGCATCGACAACCTTCTTTCCAGTCTTACCGTCTACATACTTTCCGTCGACATATTCGAGAAAGCTGTCCACGTTGTCGATATCGACACTCCAGCGTTGCTTTTCGCTTGCCATGAAGTTCTTATACCAACTTTCCTGAGTATAGTCTTTCACCTTCGGTGCAGTCTTGTAGTAACGAAGACCGTCATAGTTGAACTTTACCACAGGATTGGTATAGTCGGCGTCATTCCTCAAGGAAGGAATCCAGTTCTTCATCGGCACGAAGTTGGTAATCAGTTCATTCAAGCGGACACAGAACAATATTTCCTGTTCAGTAATCGACTTACTCGATACAGTGTTTATGCCGTTATACCTGGCTTCGCCATGGTTAGAGATGAACATGGAAGACCAGAACCCGCGGAGTCCCTGACGTTCAGCGAAGTCCTTCGCATGACACCAGACACCAATGACCCGATTGCAACGGATTTTGTCCTTGTTTTTTGCGTTGATGAGATATCCGTCCTTTCCAGAGAACATTCCAGCCGGATTGAGCAGACCCTGCGGAGTTCCGTGTCCACACATAATCAGAGTGTCATGTTCCTTTTCAATTGCGGAAGTTACCAGTTCGACAGCATTTGCGGTTTTCTTAGTAATTTCAACAACTTTCACGTTGGGAATTCCCTTCCAGATGTAACGAAGTACAGCGGTATCGGTGTCACCCATGTTAGAGAAGATTACAGTTGCCATTTTTATTGTCTCCAGTTTTATGGTTTCTAATGAACTCAAGTAATCAGGTCATTCTAATCACTCATTCATTATACCTATAATATAGTTAAATTCTGAATGTTTGTCAATGGGGAAAGTTTAGAATTATTTCTTCAGTTTACTTCCATAGCTTCATGAGCTGAGAACCCTTCAGTACTTCCACACCGTCTTCATACATCTTCACACGACACAGTGTCTTGCCGGAGTCGTAAGTCTTACGTTCACGAACTACCTCAATGGTCTTTCCGTCAATCTGACCCTTGATACTGTCCATCGTAATCGTCCATGCATCACGGTGATTTTTAATTGCCTGAGCCACGGTTGAAACCAGTGCCGGGTCCTTCTTGATCTTGGTGAACAGCTTGTTTTCCTGCAAACAGTAGAGGAGAGTGTAGAAAAGCTTCTTCTTCCAATCACCGAGGTTTACTGTCTTCCATTCTTCGCCGTTCAACTGCTTCAGGTTCGTCTTGTTAAAGTCACGACCTGTTCGAGACTTACGGGAGATGTTTTCGACCATGTAGGTATTCGTGTCTGTCTGGATAGTCCACGTTTCCTTTTCTTCGGTCTTTTCGTGTGCGGTTACATGCCCCGACTTTGCTGCGGTGACAATCGACTTGATCGTGGCCTCACAAGTAGGAACAACATTTACATTGGGTTCTGACATAGATAGTCTCCTTAATTGAATTTTTACTTAATAAAGATAATTAAATTTGGATATTTTGTAAACCCTTTTCTTCAGACTTAATTCATTCGGTTGGCCTTATTAGATTATTACCACTTTTTGGCCATCCTCGCCTTTCTCAGCGGGAACAAACACTTCATAAGAATAATCTGTTCCGTCAAATCTGTCCCAGGTCCGTCTTGTTTCAACTACCATGGTGTCAACCTTGGGATAAAGATTTACTTTCTGATACCCGCTGCGTTCCATGTCGCTCTGGTACTGAATGATTTCCAGCTCAGGATCAAGTTTCTGAAGCTTTTCGATAAGTTCTTTTACTTTCATTGTTATTCTCCTTTTAATTGTTTAATTCTTGCCGGGATAACCTTCTTCATGTTACATTCGTCACAGCAGACACCATTCTTAATCACAGGTTCGGCATTGTTACCGTAACCATAGAACGGAAGTCCACAGAAACAGCATGTGTATTTCAGGTTCTGTTCACTCATGATTTATCTCCTTATTCAATTTCTTCAATCCAGTATGAAACTCCTTCTGACTTGTCATATTTCTTTTCCCGTTTCAGAATTCGTTCAGCATTAACCTTGTCGAATTTCTGGGCTTTAGACTTATCAGAAGTCAAATCAATTTCATTCGGACTGTAATCCTTATAATAAGAGGTATTCCAGTCATAGTCTTTCTTTTTGGCATTCCATACTCGGATTGCAATACAGATTCGATAAAGTTTATCCATTGTTCTCTCTCGTTTATGTCTATAATATAATAAATTCTGGTTATTCTGTCAATACATATTTTTAGAATTTATATATCCAGTCAACATTATAAATAGTACATGAGCAGTTTTAATGACTACGTTATCGACCAAGCAGTTCAGACAGGTTGTCCCGAGGATTACCTCACTGAGAAGATGTGGTTCGACTATAAGACCCGTAACGGTAAGAAGACAAAGAAGTGGCACACCACCAGAAAGAATTACCGTATTCAGATCAATAAAAAGACAGGACAGCCGAAAGAAGTATATATCTCCCCAATGGAAAGACTCAAGAGAAAGATTGGTCAAAAGAAAGCCGCTCTCAAACGTAAGTCCAAGCAGAAGAATATCACAGCAAAACGTCTGAAGTCCTTCGGTGTTCGTCGTAAGACTGGTATGAAGTATAACACAGTAGGACATACCAGTACGAAGAAGAAAGCAAGATCCATCAGAACGTATGACCCATACCACGAATACGGTGGATTACATCCCAATATGTACGAATCACAGTTGTTACTGGAATTCCCACATATCGAGGTTCTTCCTGACTTCATCTGGGATTTCTATGAAGAATGTGGTAGTTCAGACGGTTCATGGTTAATGCAGTTAGTCTCACTGTATAAAGACCACCGCATGGTTTCATTACGACAGGGCGAAGATGATGATAATAACCGTGAGTACGGAGATAACGGAGTTTATAACCTTACTCCAGGAGAATTGGAACGAGTAACATATAACCTCTGCAGAGATACATGGTTTATCAAGTACGCGAGAGACGGGTATAAGAAACTCTCTGAAGAAAACAGGGACTTGTTCGATCTGTACGTTGACGAGCGACTACTGTATAAGATACTTGACGGATATATTTAAATATGAAAAAGACCGGTATGAACACCGGCCTTTAATTTTTCAGGATTTCAATTAGATTTCTGTTACCTTGATCGTCGCGTCTACCTCGCCGACATATATCTTATCACCTTGTTTGACATAACCGGACTTCTTTGCCGAGGTCAGCTTGCTCTTGGCCGCACTTGGACTTACAAACTGTGTCGCCTTGGAAACATCTTCCGTCCACGTTGCCCAACCGGGTTTTGAACCCCAGTACAGTCGTTTTTCGTTGCCGAAATTACGGTTATTTTCACCGGGTTCCAGTACCAATAACCAGTAATGACCTTTTGCTTCAAATTCCATAATGCTCCTTTATGCTACAGATTCAAATTTAAAAGCTTCACTACGTTCTTTATGTTTAACAGCACGGCGAATCTTCTTACGACTGCGATTGTGTTTGGGTGTAGACGAATCATGACGATGCTGAATACTGTCGTTTTCCAATACACCTCTTAAGAGTTTGTTATTCTGCATGATTAGTCCTTAAAAGCCTGACGGTTTTCTTTCTGACGGTTGTACTTCTTCTTAGACGGAACAGTACGGGTACGGAGTGTCAAACCGTTATTACTGTTCGCAATTCGTTCCGCACGCTGACGGACAGATTCCTTTGCTTGATTGTTCTTCATAATAACCTCGTTGATTATATTTATAATATAGAAAAATCCAGAGTTTTCGTAAACCCTGGATATTCTGATTTTTCTTTCAGTTA
>Ga0265299_10005916_pt1 | contig 11272 bp, 5 predicted proteins | sample AusTroGonzalo_MG_4_FD_193485 | JGI IMG/M metagenome (GOLD analysis project Ga0265299, IMG submission 193485) | Bovine rumen microbial communities from tropical cattle in Woodstock, Queensland, Australia - Gonzalo_02 | ecosystem: Host-associated > Mammals > Digestive system > Stomach > Rumen ...
GAGGATGATTGATCTCTTCTTTTCCGATGCCTCCCCGTTTCTGGAGGAAGGGCGTTCGATTCTCATGCAGGAGTTTGGAAACGACTCCGCCACGTATTTCACGATACTCTCTTCCATTGCCGCCGGGCATACCAAGTTCGCAGAGATAAAGAACGACCTCGGGTCGGATGTCGGAGCCTATCTTTCAAATCTCGACAAGAACTACGGGCTCATCCGCAAGATCAATCCGGTATTCGCCCCGCCTGCAAGCAAGAACGCCGCCTTCCGCATCGGAGATCCATTCCTCCGATTCTGGTTTCGGTATGTCTTCACGTGCGCGCAGTATGTCGAGCGCGGAATGTTCGAGCGCCTTCGTTCGCTTGTGGCGGAGGATCTTGATGTCTTCTCCGGGTATGCCCTCGAACGGTACTTCGAGTGGAAGTTCGCCGAGGAGGAGCGTTACTCGACCATTGGCGGCTGGTGGGACCGAAAGGGCGAGAACGAGATCGACCTCGTGTGCGAAGACGACCTCGCGGGCAAGATCGACTTTTTCGAAGTCAAGAGGGACAAAGGCAGATATAGCGCCGATTTGCTTGAGCGGAAGGTCGAGGCGTTCCTTGAGAAGAACCCCCATAAGCGGAAATTCGCCCGATCTGTCGGACTGCTCTCCCTTGAAGACATGTAGCTTTCAACTAGGATACGAGATGCTTGCTGAGATTGCAGAGGCGGATGTGGTCCTTGCTTGATTTTACAGGAAGATTTTGCCTAAATGTAATGAGGGATTTCGGTATAATTAACACGTCGGCGGGAGTGTCCCGTCGTACAATCAAGGAGACTGATGCAATGAAAACATTGTTATTGGCTTGTGTTGGCGCGTTTTGCGCGGTGTTTGGTTTTGCATTTTCCGCAACGGCGGCGGAGACGTATGTTTGGACGGCGGATGGAAACGCGATAGGTTCGGATAGATACGTCAAGATTTTCGACGATGTGGGTGCGCTCACTGGCAGGCTTCGCCTCGTTGGCTTTTCAACGGCGGAAGGGGACTACACCGTAACGTCGAACAGGGTTCATGTGCTGTCGAGCACGGGCGGAACGTCGCATGGTCTGCCGACGGCAGCTTATGTTTACCAGATGTCGGTGGGTGCTCGCTTCGACGGAACGACTACGAAGTCCCTTCGCGTCCAGCTCGCCCAGCCCCAGAATTCGCAGGCCCTCTATGCGCGCATCACGGCGATTGCGACGGCAGATGGCGACCACACGGACGAGCCAGATCTGCGTGTCGCAATAAAGGATGATAAGACCGTTGCAGGCACAACCTCGGAGACTGCCGCAGATCTTCTCGCCAACGCGGTCACGAAGATTGTGGTGGGCGTGGCGAACGAGACGATCGCCTACTGGCCGTTCGGCACGAATGGCTTCCATGACGTTTCCGGAAACGGCCACGACCTTGTGGGCAACGAGGTCGCCGAGAGCGACGCGGCGTACATGGTGCTGAACCAGGGACGGACCGACCAGTACCTCAAGACGGCGACGGCGTTAGACCTTTCCGGCGAGATGGCGGTGACGTTTGAATGCTGGTTCCGGCAGACGCCAGCCAAACCCACTGGAGTGACGAGTCTTCTGATGTCCAGTGCAAACCCGAACACTGGGACGGGTGGCTTTCTCATTGCGAACAACGGAGGCATTCAGGCGCAGTACCGGGCCGTAGAAGGCAGCTGGCAGATTGACAACAGTGCGGCGCATTCATCGGCATGGAATGACGGCATGTGGCATCATGTCGGATACGTTGTTGAACGTTCGCGCACTGATCATTTTTCCTGCCGCCTTTATGTTGATGGTGTGCGACAGACTAGTGGTAGTGGCAATCCTGTGCTTGCCGCACTATTCAACGATGTGTTCATGATCGGCGGCGGCTCCACGACGTATGAAGCGGGCAACAACTACTTCCGCGGCTACATCGACGACGTGCGCATCAGCCGCGGCGTGGTCGCGCCCGCGAACTTCCTTAAGTATCCGACCGTCGGCAAGGCGATGCGGGCGGACGACGGCAAGTTGCCGGTCGTTGCCTACTGGCCGTTCGGCAACAAGGAAGGGAAAGATGCAACGGGCAACGGTTTTGACCTTGTGACCAGCAACGTCCTGTTCAAGTCTGGCTATGGACTCACGTCTTGGGCAACGCGCAAGACTGAATTTGCGTGTTCGGTGAATCAGACATTCCCGTTCTCGGCGTTTTCCAAGACAGGACTCACAATCGAAATGTTCGTCAAGTCGGATTCATCGAGCAAGCATATTGGCATGTTGATGGAAACGGGGTCTGCCTATTGGAACAACCCGGGATCTTTCCGCATCAGTTTTGATGCAAACGACGCTGGCTATAGCACAATGTTTTCAGGATATCATGTATCTGGCAGCAATGGCGCTTATTCGCGTACGTATGAGCCTGCATTTGGTGACCTTGGCGACGGCCGGTGGCGGCATCTTGCCATGGTGTACGATCCGAAGAAAAACGGAGCCGGCATCATTACCATGTATATTGACGGGGTGCCGGCGGAATGCTCCACGGATACTGGCAACCCCAATCAAGGTGCTTTTGCGCTCGGCGACCTCCCGCTGTATCTCTTCAGGCGTGCAAACAAGCAGGTCAATGAGGCTGGAGATAATGAAGGCACCGTATGTCCATATTATGGACATCTTGACGATGTTCGCATCACGGCAGCGGCCCTTACGCCGGACAAGTTTATGGCAGACCGCACGACGCCGAAACCTATCGCGTTCTACGACTTTGAAAAGGGGACGATCGAAGACCAGACCGGCAATGGCCATGCGTTGACGTTCGAGGGCGGGGATCCGGTTTTTGCGTACACCACGTCTGGGTACTGCGATGGCTGCACGAGCCTTTATGGTCTCAAGCTGGATACAACAACGCGATTCTGCACGACAGAGACCATGGATTTGTCCAACACAAAGCAGCTTACCGTTGAGTTTGACTACAACCGGGATTGGTCGCCAAACAATAACATTGCCATGATTGCGAGTGCGGATGTGAATCTTGCGGGTGGATTTACTTTCTATCGCACAACTGGCAACGCTTTTCAGGCGCAGTTCCATGCGACGGCGAACGCCAGCAGCTGGACGTCGAATATCAACCAAGGGCGTGGAAATTCTACAAATGGATATTTTCGGGCACGCTACTCGATCAATGGAGATGTTTCCCCCAGTGCGTTTACCATAACTGTAGACGGTGTGGACAAAACGGGGACGGCTACAGCTACATTCGACAACTTGGGCAATCAGAAGATGTACTTCTGTGGATGCCCGACGTACTGCGAAGCATATCGTTTCAAGGGATATCTCTATCGTATCGCCATTACCGACGAGGCGCTTGATCCTGCAGACTACGTGTTGGACAATATAGTTAACGTCGTTGCCGCCGAGACGAAGGCGACGCTGGCGTACTGGGATTTCAACGGCTTCTCCGACAAGTCGGGCGCGGGGAACGACCTTGTTCCGTCCGGCGGATGCCAGCAGCGCAGAGGTGCGTTGCTTCTTGACGGTGCGTCTTCGGCGGCGACGGACGATACGCTATATCTTGCAGATCTCACTCAGGCAACGATTGAGTGCTTTGTTTGTTTCGGCGAAACGCCGTCGTCGGGTACGCTCTTCTCGCTTGGCAGTGGAGTCGGATCGTTCGCCGTGGCGGCAGACGCGACGGCAGGGACGCTCACTGGCTCGTTTATCCCGTATGACCACCTTGCCGCGTCCAATGGCGGTGTCGCAAATCTCGCGGCGCTTGCAGTCGGGACAGGCGTCAAGCTCAAGGACGCAGCGGCGTGGCACCATGTGGCGCTTGTCATCGACCGCACGAAGTCCGGCGCAGACGCCGTGAGGTTCTATGTCGACTACGAGCGCGCGATGCCTGCGGGACGCGCCTGGGATGCGGCCGCGGCGATGCTTGACGGCACGCTTGTCGTCGGCTCTGACTTCACGGGCTACATCGACGACCTTCGTGTAAGCAAGGGCGCTCTTGCGACAAGCGAGTTCCTTCAGCCTTCGGAGCACACGTATGTTCCGGACGGTATGTCGATACTCATACGTTAAGGCGTATTAGGCAGGTTGGTCAGTCGATGACCAGAAGGGAATTTGCCTGTCTTGCCGTTGGCACTGCGGCGTTCGGCGCGTTAGGAATAACGCGCCGTGCCGTTGCGAGTTCGCCGCGCTGGTACAAGGGGATGCTCCACGCGCACACCTGCTGGTCGGACGGCTGGGTGCTGCCGGAACAGGCCGTAGCCGCCTACAGGAACGGCGGATACGACTTCTTTTCCATAACGGACCACAACCGCATCGGCGCCGACACTGACCGCTGGATGGAAGTCGCGCCCGTTCCGAGCGGATGGCCGCCAAGCGCAATCGACCCCTCGGTGTTCGATGCGTACCTGGCGGCGTTTCCGGACGCGGCATGGCGCAAGGACGGCGACAAGACGTATGTGCGCATGAGCACGATGGCCGAGATCGCCGCTCGTTTCAATGTGGATGGGCAATTCCTATTCATGCCGGGCTGCGAGGTGACGACGCGGATCGGCAGCCAGGCCAACATGGCCTGCGACGTCCACATGAACTATATCGGGCTTGACGCTCTCATACCCCGTGCGGCAAAGTCTGGTCTCATAGAGACGCTGACCGATACGACTGCCGCCAATGTAATACGCGAGACACGCGACCAGGTAGGGCACCTTGCGGCGAAGAAAGGCAACCCTCCGCATATCTTCTTCGTAAACCATCCGCACTGGCGCTACTACGACGTCCTGCCGGCGGACATCGTCGCCAACCCTGACATTCGCTTCTTCGAGGTGTGCAACACGGGCAGCACCTGGGCACCGGAAGACTCGCTGCCGAAGGACGGTTTCGACAACGACCGCTTCTGGGACGCCGTCAACGCCGCAAGGTGCAAACGCGGCGAGCGGCTTCTCTACGGCATCGGCACGGATGACACGCACATGTACCCCGGCAGCGGAACGACACGCTGTGCAATTACGTATGGCGATGCGTGGATAGGCGTCCGCGCCGCCGCGCTTACGCCCTCCGCGATTTTTGCGGCGATGAAAAGCGGCGACTTCTACGCGTCGGGCGGCATCGACTTCGAGGACATCCAGTTCAACCGCAGTACGGGAACGCTTTCCGTTTCGGTTCCGGCGAAGGCGGGCGTCGCATACACCGTCAAGTTCATTACGACCAAGAGCGGGGCAAACACCGAGCCGGTAAGAATGGTGGAGCTGCCGCAGCAGGACGACCGCCCGGCGCGGAGCGTGCCCATCTATTCTGATGCGGTGGGTGCCGTGGTCAAGACGGTTTCATTCGGTAGCGGCGAGACTGCGAGCGCATCGTACACGCTGGCAGCCGATGATCTTTATGTTCGGGCGCGGGTAGAGTCCAACGAACCTGCCGTATATGCGAATGCCATCGACAAGATGCATCCGCCGATGAAGGTTGGCTGGACCCAGCCGTATCGTCGCGAGCAAATACGCTATATCCACGATGTCTCCGTGTAGAATTACGAGGCTGACATGAAAACGACAAGTGCTGTTTTTCTGGTGACTGTAATTGTGTCTGTGGCGTTGGCCGATTGCGGATTCGCCGCGCCGTTCAAGGCGCGGTACACGCCTGATGTCGCGGCGCGACCGCAGGTGCGAGGCGTCATGCTTTCGCAATACACGGTCGGCGAGGAGGATTTCAGGACGCTGAAGGAATGGGGCGCAACCGTCGCGCGCTACCAGATGTATCCCGTGGGCGAGCGATGGAAGGGCAAGACGTCCGACACGGACGGCTTCGCGGCATGGCTCGACTGGAAGCTTGGCGTGCTCAAGAGCGAGGCTCTGCCGCTGGCGCGAAAATACGGAATCCCGCTCGTCGTCGATCTCCATGTTCCGCCGGGCGGACGCGGCGGCAGCGGCATGAAGATGCTGGACGATCCCGTCTGGGCCGACTTTTTCGTGGACTGCTGGCGGAAGATCGCCACGCAGCTCAAGGACGAAGGAGGCGTCTATGCCTACGACCTCATCAACGAGCCGACGCAGTTCGGAACGCCAAAGGTCTGCGACTATCTTGAAATCCAGCGGCGGGCGGCAAGTGCGATACGCAAGATCGACGCAACGACCCCCGTCATTGTCTCATGCCGAAACGACGTGGCGTGGTGCGCGCCGTCGGCGTTCAAGTGGATGAAGCCGATCGATCTGCCCAACATCTTCTACCAGTTCCACATGTACGAGCCATTCGACTATACGCACCAGAAGGTGCTTCCGCAGTTCAAGGAAACGGTCGCCGCCTATCCGGATCCGGTGAAAGGCTGGGACGCTGAGGGACTGCGGCGGATTGTCGCTCCCGTGCGCGAGTTCGAGAAGCGATACGGCGCACATATTTTCGTCGGCGAGTTCTCGGCTGTTGCGTATGCGAAAGGATGCGACAGGTGGATGGCCGATGTCGGGGCGCTTTTGAACGAGTACGGCTGGGACTGGTGCTACCATGCGTTCCGCGAATGGCCGGGCTGGAGCGTGGAGCATGTCGTGACGGAAGGCGACAGCGCGGCGACTGCGAAGTTCGCACCGTCCGCCGACAACCCCCGCCGCTGCGCGTTGCTTTCGGCGTTTGCGCCAGTCGTGAGGGCGGAGATGGGCACGTGGAAGGTGCCGAGTTGGCAGGCGTTCATCTCTGCGCCAGACGCCGTCAAGAAAATCATCAACGAAAAGGACGGCAAGTGCCCCGGCCATTCGCAGGGAATGTGCGTTACGTCCAACGCCTTCTACTTCTCCTTCCACAACCAGATCGTCAAGACCGACTGGAAAGGCCTGCTCCTGAAGCGCGTGGCGGTCGTGCCGCACGGGGGCGACATCTGCCACTGGAACGGACGCGTGTATGTGGGCGTCTGGGAGGAGCCGAAGGCGAAAGGCGGCAAATGGTGCACGGCGATCAAGATGTACGACGCCGAGACGCTGGAGCTGCTAAAGGAGAAGCGCATGCCGGAATGGACCAAGGCCTGCGACGGCATCACGTGCCTGGACGGCGTGATCTACTTGGCCATGGGCATGGAGGACTGGAATTCGCCGGTCGGCAACCGAAACTTCTACGGCAAGTTCGACGCCGAGACGCTGGAGCCGATCGGCAAGCCCTTCGTCGTGGATCATGGCGAGCAGGCCTCCTGCGGCGCACAGAACCTGACGACCGACGGTACGTACATCTATGCGTGCTACTACACGTCCGACGAGGCGGCGCGTACGCCCAACTTCATCGTCTTCGACAAGGATTTCAACGTCAAGGGCAAGCACCTGTTCGGCTGGACGCATGGCGTGGATGTCGTGCCCGGTGGTCGTGACGGCGCGGTGCGCTTCGCCTGGGCTACGACGCAAAACAACAACTGGGACCGCAAGTCGCCCATCGTTTCGCAGGTGCTCGTCCGGTTCGCCGAGCTAAAGGACGGAAAGATCGGCGACATCTCGAAATATATCGGATTCAAGAAGCAGATGGAACGATAGGGAGACGCTATGACATCAAAGAAAATCGCAACGGGTGGGCCGGCGCTTTCGCGCAGGGCGTTTTTTGGACAAGCCACGGCGGCTACGATGCTGGCGGCGGCGGGTTGTTTCCCAAAGAAGGTCGGCGGCGGCGAGCCCCGGCTCAAAGTGGGCGTCCTCTCCGACGTCCACCTTCTCGTGCAGAAGGATTCCATGCACAGCGATATCTATTTCGAGAAGGCGCTCCGCTGGTACGGCGAGCAGAAGGCCGACGCCGTGCTGCTCTGCGGCGACATAGCAGACTGCGGCCTCGTATCGGAGCTTGAGTACGCCGCCGAGATATGGAACCGCGTCTTCCCGGGCGACAGGCGCAGCGACGGCGCGCCGATCAAGCACCTTTTCCATTTCGGCGACCATGATTACGCCGGCTATGCCCACAAGTATCCGTGGGCGAAGAAAAGTTCGAAGGACCCCGATGCGCCGAACCATGCGCTTGTGAATGAGGATGTCGTCGCGATCTGGGACCGGCTCTTCCACGAGAAGTGGGCGCCGATCCAGGTCCATGAGGTGAAGGGGTACACCTTCGTCCTGGCTCATCATCCCCACAACATGCAGAAAGGCACGGAGATACCGGGGCTTGCCGAGGCGCTTGCTGCCGCGAAACTCGATCCGACGAAGCCGTTCTTCTACTCGATGCACCGTCCCGTGTACGGCACGCTTCCCGAACAGGATCCGAAGATCCTTGCGAAGGACCCGAACCACAAGGCGCTCTGCCAGTATCCGAACGTGATGGCGTTCTTCGGGCACTGTCACCGCAACTGCGCGGACGAGCTCAACCTGTGGCAGGGCGAGTACACGGTCGTCCATGTGCCGTCAACGAGCTACTGCGGCACGCGCGCGGGGCGCGAGAACTCGTTCTCCTGCGGGAACAATCCGGACAAGAAGCGCCCGCAGCTGATGGACCGCGTGGACTGCCGGTCTTCCAACCAGGCGCTCTTCATGACCGTCTATTCGGACCGCATCGTCCTGGCGCGGCGTGACGTCCGCCATGATCGCCCGATGGGCGTGGATTGGGTGGTGCCATTGCCGAGTCCCGACGGTTCGTGCTCGGCCGAGGCGCGCAAGGGGCGCGCCGCGCCGCCCGCGTTTCCCGAAGGAGCGGTCGCGACAGTTTCAACGCGCATCGGCAAGAACCGCGCCAAGAAGGAGATGGAGCAGGTGGTCGTAACCTTCCCGCCGGCGAATTCGCACGCGGGACGTCCTCGGGCGTTGGACTACGAGGTCACGGCGAGCGCCGACAATTTCAAGCTCGTGCGGCGCGTGTTCCCGACCCGCGCGTACTGGTGCGAAGAGGCCGAGAAGGAGCCGTCCATGTGCGTCTTCGGTAAGTTCGAGCTGCCGTCGGATAAACTGGTCACGTTCACCGTGCGACCCGCCGACTCGTTTGGCGTACATGGCCAGCCGCTTCCGCCGGTGACTTGGCGAGCATAAGGAAACTTTAGTTCTGTACTAACACTCCGAAATTTTTCCAAATATCGGCTATAATCTTGGACTTTGGAAAGTTCTCAAGATGTTAATGCGTCGATATTTGACAATAAACCAGAAAATGTGGTATAATTCTCCACAAAACCTATAAAGGAGAATTTGTGTATGGTAGGTCGAAAGAAAGAGATTGATGAACTGCGAAGATGCTATGAATCTTCCGAATCTGAATTTGTCGCCGTTTATGGGCGCAGACGTGTCGGAAAGACGTACTTGATTCGTTCGGTATTTTCGGATAAGTTTGTTTTTCAGCATTCAGGGCTTGCGAAAGGAGGAATGAAGAAGCAGCTCAGGCAATTTATGAGTTCTCTGCGGGAGTACGGTTGGGTTGCAAAGCGTCCTCTTTCAGACTGGATTGACGCATTCGATGAACTGAAAGAGTTGATTAAGGCAAGTGACCTTGACCGAAAGGTTGTATTCATTGACGAAATGCCGTGGTTGGACACTCCGCGTTCTGATTTCATAACGGCGCTTGAGGCGTTTTGGAACTCCTGGGCCGCCGCCCGCAGAGACATTCTGCTGATAGTGTGTGGCTCGGCGGCAAGTTGGATCGTCAAGAAGTTGTTCAGAAACAAAGGAGGTCTGCATAATCGTGTCACAAGGCGCATGCACCTCCAACCGTTCTCTCTTTCTGAATGCCAGGAGTATTCCAAGGAACGACACCTCTCGATGTCACGCAAGGATGTCGCAGAGTGCTATATGGCGCTTGGCGGTATTCCGTATTATTGGAGTTTGCTGGAGAAAGGAGGAAGCCTTTCGCAGAATTTCGACCGCATGTTCTTTTCGGACGATGCGCCGCTCAAGCAGGAGTTCGCGGAACTGTATTCATCCCTGTTCCGAAAGACAAAGATACACCACAAGGTCGTTGAGGTGCTTGGCCGTAAGAAACTCGGAATGACGCGCGAAGAGCTTCTGGACAGGATCGGAGTTGACAGCAGCGGTTCGCTTTCGCAGTGCCTTGAGGCGCTTGAGGAGTGTGGATTCATCAGGAAGTACAAGGTGATGGGAACGAAAAAGCGTTTTGTCTATCAGCTTATCGACTGCTTCACACTGTTCCACTTCCAGTTCCTCTGTGATATTGATGGCAAGGACGAACATTGGTGGTCGCGGTCTGTGAGTTCTCCGGTGCAGGCGAATTGGAGGGGCTTGGCATTTGAGCGCCTGTGCCTTCATCACATACTGCAGATAAAGGCCGCTTTGGGTATATCTGGCGTGTTGACCAACGTCTATTCATGGTATCATGCGGGAGACGATGTGTACCCGACGGGGGCTCAGATAGACTTGCTTCTTGAGCGTGCCGACAACGTAATCAATATCTGCGAGATGAAGTATTCTTCTGGTCCTTTTGCGATAGACAAGGCGATGGATTCCGACCTTGCGGCAAAGGTCGAGACATTCAGGGCAGTTTCGAAGACGCAAAAGGCGATACACTTGACGTTTGTCACTTCGCGGGGCCTGGTTCGCAATTCGTATTGGAACGACGTGCAGTCCGAAGTGACGCTTGACGACCTTTTCAAAGAGTAGTTGTAGTGCACCTGTTTTCGGGCGGGGCGGAAGAGGCGGGGATGAGGGGCAGGCGTGGACGCTGCCGCATCCCGCCGAAGTGCGCAAAGGCTCTCGCGAAGGCTCATCGCGCGGATTATTGCGGCGATTTCCGCCGCGCTCCTTGCCTTTCATGCCGTCGCCGCCAATCTCTCGCCAGCCCGAAGGTCCGCGCCCGAGGAGCGTGAGGTAGAATTCCCGTTGCTTGATTGTGCAGTTGGTTCGTGCTGAAACCTACAGCCGATTTTGCTATACTATCGACATATGGACAAGACAATCAGACGTGCTGGGCTCGCGCTTTCACGCCGGGCGTTCTTTGGGGGTGCCACGGCGGCCACCGTGCTGGCCGCGACAGGGAGCATTGCGGACAATCGCACTGGCAGGCGCTGGTACCGCGGCATGCTGCACATGCACACGCACTGGTCGGACGGGCGCGCCCTGCCGGAGCAGGCGGTCGCCGCCTACAAGGACGCGGGCTACGACTTCATCGCGCTCTCCGACCACAACCGCTTCCAGGACAATCCCGACAAGTGGATGGCCGTCGGCACCGGCAAGGAGAAGGGCTGGCCGCCGAAGGTGGTGCATCCAGACTGCTTCAAGGCGTTCGTGAAGCGCTTCGGCAGCGGCAACGTGCGCGAGAGGGACGGCAAGACCGAAGTGCGCCTTGCCACATATCCTGAGCTTAAGAAGATGTTCGACGAGCCGGA
>Ga0265299_10005918_pt1 | contig 11271 bp, 7 predicted proteins | sample AusTroGonzalo_MG_4_FD_193485 | JGI IMG/M metagenome (GOLD analysis project Ga0265299, IMG submission 193485) | Bovine rumen microbial communities from tropical cattle in Woodstock, Queensland, Australia - Gonzalo_02 | ecosystem: Host-associated > Mammals > Digestive system > Stomach > Rumen ...
TTTCCTATTTTACTTTATATTTTAAGCGTAGAATATAAAGTAAATGGAGTTTTTATGCATATATTTAATTACAGCTTTCTTAAAAACGGATATCTTCCAGCCTCAGTTGTTCAGTATGCACTGAATATTGGAAATATCAGTCAGATAGAACTTGAAAAGAAAAAAGAATTTCCAAAGGCATTTGAGATGCTACGACAAAAGGCAGTTGTTGCGTCAGTCAAGGCATCAAATGCAATTGAACAGATAGTGACAACGGATAAAAGGATTGCAGAGATAGTAGGTGGATCGAAACCACTCACACACGATGAAGAAGAGATTGCAGGTTACTCAGAAGCACTGAATAAAATACACACCGGTTTTGAAAAGATGCAATTCAATGAGGCAACAATCAAGGAATTGCATGAGTATATATATTCAGAGACATACAGACAGATTGGGGGAATGTATAAGGAAGAAGACAATTTGATCCTTCAATACGACAGTTATGGTAATTCTTCTGTAAGATTCAAACCTGTTGCTGCCGAAGATGTTGAGTTTTGTATGAATCAGCTGGTTCTTGCATATATGGCTGCAAGACAGGATGGAGTTCCTGATCTAGTTCTGATTCCATGCGTAATTTTGGACTTTCTTTGTATCCACCCGTTCTTTGATGGAAACGGAAGAGTTTCCAGACTGATTTCACTTCTGCTTTATTACAGAGCCGGGTTCGATATCGGCCGATATATTTCAATAGAAAACCAGATTCTGGAAAGCAAGGATTACTACTATGAGGCCTTGTACGAATCGTCCAAAGGTTGGAATGAGAACGAGAATAGTTATATTCCCTTTATAAATTACTGCATGTATGTTCTGTCAGGATGCTATTACAAATTAAACAGACAGTTTCTGAATACAACAAAGAAGAGAGGGGCAAAAGCAGAGAGGATACAATCTTTAATTTCAAACTCAATTGTTCCAATATCCAAGGAAGAAATCTGTAAACACCTCCCTGATGTAAGTACTGCAACTGTACAGACAACATTGAACCGGTTGTTGAAGGAAGGCAAAATAGAGAAAACCGGAACGTACAGAAATGCAAAATATAGTAAGAAATAATCAATTTCTTGCTTTCTTCCCAATACTCGTGTTATCTATAAACTAATGTATATATGGACTGCACTGTATCTTGAAGATGAACTCAAAGAACTGAAGAAATCTGTTCTGGAAATAGCTGAGAAGCATGAAATCAGATGTCCGGTTAAGATTCTGCCCATGCATGTTTCACTCAAAATGTCATTTGATATAAAAGACAGCAAGACAGACGAATGTATCATGGAAATCTGTGACTACTTCTCCAAACAGACATCCTTCAGCATAGAACCCGATCATTACGAGATTTTCCCGGGTATCCTCTGGCTCAAGATAAAAGACAACGATAAACTAATGGAAATTCATTCAAATCTGGATATGATAATCAAGAAGCATTTCAGAGTACCCCCTTCAGCTCTTGATAAGAAGTTTATATTCCATACAACTCTTTTCACAGACACAGATGACAAACTTGCAGTCGGATTGAAAGAACTGCAAAAGCTTCCTCTTCCTGAAAAGATACATGCCAGATACTACCTGGTCGGAACCTCGGAAAACGGAAGGCCGGACAGTTTCTCGGTTCTCAAGAGATCTCATCTCGGACACGAGGTTTCAATCAAGGAAGAGTGGAAGGAATTTGAGGGTGACAGGCCAAAGATTGCCCCGATAAAATAAAGACTGAAAAAGGAATACTAAAGATGAAAAGGATTATCGGAAGAGTAATAGCAGTTTTGCCGGCAATAGTTTTGCAGGTGGTGTGGTATTTGTTCGCACTTCAATTCCTCAACGGTCTTCTTGGAAACCATCTGGGTGACATTTTAAGCGTGGTATTTACCATACTGGCAATAATCTTTGTTGCAGCACTTGTGGCCAAAAGAGATGAGAGTTCTTACAAACTGCTCTGGGTGATAATCATTGTCGGTTTCCCGATTCTAGGAGCCATGCTTTATCTTGCCCTTGGGAATAAGAAGACAGGCAGAAAACTCAACAGCAAACTCAACGAAAGCCGCGCAGCTCTTCCAGCACTTGTAAACAAAGATTCGGACAAGTGTATCAAGGAGATCAGCGCAGACAACAAGAGAATAGGTCAGACAATTGCCCATCTTTCAGAGTCTGCAGGTTTTCCAGTCTTCAGAAACGAGAGTGCCAAGTACTATGCATTCGGCGAAGAAATGTTCGGCGATATGTGTGATGACCTGAAATCTGCCAAGAAGTTCATCTATGTTGAATACTTCATCATCCAGGAAGGAAAGTTCTGGGACAGTCTTGTCGATATCATGGCAGAGCGTGCCAAAGACGGTGTTGATGTCCGTGTTATGTATGATGACCTTGGAAGTATCGGAACATACTCGGCACGTGAGAGAAATAAACTGCTGGAGAAGGGCATTAAGTGTATTCCTTTCAACCCGTTCCTTCTGCTTAAGTCACAGCTCAACAACAGAGACCACAGAAAGATAATGGTAATAGACGGCAACGTTGCATACAGCGGCGGAGTCAACCTTGCAGATGAGTACATAAACCACATTGTACGCTTCGGTGTATGGAAAGATATCGGCTTCCGTATCACGGGCAAGGCTGTTGAAAGCTACGCATACATGTTCACAGAATTCTGGAATGCATTCTCAAAGGACAAGATTCCTGCACCTCCTCAGTGGGAGAAGCCCGGTTCACACAAACAGTCTGAAGACGGCTACATTATTCCTTACTACGATTCGCCGTCAAGAGAAGAGCACACAAGCAACGTTCTGTTCACAGAGGCACTCTCTTTGGCAACTGATTACGCATGGTTCTACACGCCGTACCTGATTCTGGGCGATGCCCTGTTTGATGCCTTTATCCGTGCCGCAGAAAGAGGAGTGGATGTAAGAATCATCATGCCCGGTATTCCTGACAAGAAGATGGTCTACCGCCTGTCCAGAAGCTACTACAGAGACCTTCTCAAGGCCGGTGTAAAAATCTATGAATACACACCCGGTTTTGTTCACGCAAAGGCCTTTATCGTTGACGATATCTTCGGTGGAATCGGAACCGTAAATCTTGATTACAGAAGCCTCTTCCTGCACTTTGAGTGTGAGTCGGTCTTCTACAAGGCAAGCATTCTCAAAGACCTTAAAAAGGACTATCTGGAAACACAGGACAAGTGTAAAGAAAGAAAACTTGATGATCAGAAGGAAAGTGGATGGCACAGGTTTGTAAACAACCTGCTTCGTGTCATTGCACCAATGCTTTGATATGGGAAAAAGAAAAAAGTTTTACGAGGTTTCTCTTGATACTGATATCAAATACGTAGGACCTCTGTCTGAGCGCGAATTCAGAATTCTTGGTTGGATTTGTCTTGCCTTTATTCAGATTTCAATTCTGATGCGGGCAGGACAGTCTTTGAATCCGGCTCTTGCAACCAGGTTTAACAAAGTTGAGGGACTGGTATCAATTATTTCAGATATGGCACTTCCGTTCCTGCTTATGGCTAACTTTGCCGCCATATTGAACAATACTGAGAAAAGCACGGAACAGCTTTTTCTCAACCTGATATTTCTTGTTCTGTTCGGTGGTGTTTTTCTTCTTATCTTTTACCACTACGGAGTAGGGTTCTTATCTATTTTTTACAGAGAAAAGGCCGCGTCTTTGCAAGCCATCAAGGATGCACTGACTGATGACGGGGGTAAAAAATATATAAATTTCAACATTTTTGTGGACTTGTTCCTGTGCTCCCTTATCTCGTTTTTTCTTTTTTACCGTTCTGAAAAACCTGTTGAAAAGTGGCAGCATGTTCTGTTCAGGTTGGCTGTAATTCTTCCTATAATTTATGAAGCAGGAACAATTTACATTAAATATCTTGCCCATGTTTCCAGAATTGTAATTCCGATTTGGGCCTTTCCGCTTCTTCCGGTAAAGCCTCCTATGACATTTATCCTGTTTATTGTTCTTGCGCTGTTCATGAAGAGAAGAGAGGTTAAATTCTGCAAACACGGTCGCAGCTATGAAGAATATCAGCTTTTCCTGCAGACAAACCGCAACTCGTTGCACTTCTCAATCTTTGCATCAATTACTTCATTAGTCCTGGGCTTTATCGACCTGGCCATTTTTGTAATCTTCATGATGACAGAGATGTACACATCCGGTATTGACTTTTCGAAGGTTGATAATTTTGTTCCTGTAATCCTTAAGCTGGGTTTTGGCGATTCCTCAGGTCTGATGGTTTTTGCTCCGATTCTGATGTTTTTTTCCTACAACAAGAAGGCAACCAACAGGACTGTGATAGCCCTTATCCCGGTATTTGGAGTAATTCTGATTATTCTGATTTACCTGCAGGGTGGATACCAGCTGCTGCATCAGATTCCTGATTTTATTATTTCCAAACTCGATCTATCAAATTTGATGATATAAAGCAAAAAAAACGGCCTGCCGGGAAAATGGCAGGCCAAATTATATTCTGTAATCAGAAGTAGTAGGAAACTCCAAGTACAACCGGCATGTTGAAACTGGGAGCGAATCCGAATGCTCTCAATTCTTCCAGGATCTTTCCGTTTTCCATCTTGGCATTTGTAGAGAAATTCAGAATTCCCAAACGGAGCATAACTGTCAGACTGACTCCAAAATGGTCAGATAGTTTATTTGATATTTCACTGTAAGTTGTTAATCCAACATTAAAACATCTGACGCGGTCTCCTTTATTGTAATCTTCGGGGAGGTATACAGTTATATCAGCAAACAATCTGTCAATAAAAAGGCCGCCACCAATTGCATAGTTGAAGTGGGTATTAGTGAAGGGGAGTTTGTACATGACTCCTCCAGAAGCTGACAGACTATAGAGTTTTTTCTTTGCAGTTCCTCCGAAGGATTTTGCATAAGCTTCAGCATTTTTAAACAAATCGTCAAAGGATGTCCATTCTGAGTCATTGTAATTCTTGATTTTTCCGCTGGTTCCAAATGTCATATTGAAATCGAACCATGTTGCAATGCTGTCGGATAAGTCATCTTTTCCAAGAATATCAAATCCGAAACCCGATGAAGTGTAGCGAACTATAGTGCTCTTATCTTCTTGCGTAAACGGCTTTGTTCTTCCTGTAACCAGACTGAATGAGCCGCCAACCCTGATACTTCCAAGTGCAAACAAAGATGTTGCAACACAGAGAATAACCAAAAATGAAATGATTCTTTTCATAATATGCTCCGTTATTATGGTAAGTACTGAGTATTTGACCTTGCAAGTCATATTTTCAAGAAAGTTGCAGCTTCATTAATATTTTCAGTGCAATATGCAACTAAGTTGGTTAAAATAGATTAATAAAATAACAAAAGAGGTTATATCAGGTGCTAAAGAAATCTATTCTCGTATTTGTGTTTCTTGTGCTCGTTCTTTCTTTTTCCTATTCAGGTAATATAGGTCTTTCAGTTAAGGCATCTCCGTACTCGTATCAGTACGTTAAAAGAGATGGCAGCTATTCATCTACATATGGATTTGCAGCTGAATTGGGTTACAGACACTATGTCTGGAAAGGACACTCTGTTGGAGTTGATCTGAAGTATGAAAGATTCAACTATAAAGAACTTTCTGATAAATACTACCATGTTGTTTCTGCCTCAATTAAAGCAGGGTGGACACAGATGTTCGGAGAGAAGTTCTGTCTGGATGGAGAACTGGGATTCGGAATCCAGGGAAGAAAAGTTGACACTGCGAAAGATCTGTTCCTTGCTCTTAGTTTGTATCTTGGGGGCGGCTATAAGGTATCAGAGAAGATAAAACTTACAGTCGGTGTCTCATTTGAACCTACATTCCAACTTGACAACAATGATTATGCAATCTGCGCACTGCTTGGAAGTTACATCGCGTTTTAAAGGGGGGTGCATGATGAAAAAAGCTTTAACAATAATACTTACATTGCTTGCAGTACTCCTGGTATTCGTATCATGTGACAACTCGGTTGACTATCCCTTTGATGATGACTCCTCATCAAGAGATAGACCGGAAACTGTAGCTCTTACCCTTGAGTTCATTAAAGACGGAGTTATTACGATTGACAATGCCCCTGATTCCCTTAGATTCGAAAGAAATGCAGGTGATAAACAGAAGTTAGTCGGTGGAAAGATAAATGTTGAAGCAGGTGACAGAATTCACCTGTATGCTACAAGAACAATCTATGATGGCTTGCACATTGATTGTAGTGCTGATTGTTACATCTACGGAAATGTGATGAGCCTTGTTTCAGAAGATTCCTATGCAAGAAGGAATAATGTATTTGCTTCTGCTTTCGTATCTCTTTTTGAAGGCAACACACATATTCTGACCCATGAATCAAAGAAACTGGTTATACCCGCAACCATACTGGGAGAAACATGCTACATGAACATGTTCAAAGGGTGTACCGGTATTACAATTATTCCTGAGCTTCCCGCCAAGACTCTTGCTCCGGGCTGCTATGAAGGCATGTTCCGTGATTGTACAGGCATTACATCTGCACCGGCTCTTTCTTCCGGAATTGCCAGCCATTGTTATGAAGGCATGTTCTCAGGTTGTACAGGTCTTAGTTCAGCTCCTTCATTACCTTCTGTATCACTTGAAGATTACTGCTATGCCTCTATGTTCTCAGGCTGTACCGGCTTGACTTCAGCCCCGGCTCTTCAATCAACACAATTGGCTGAACACTGCTATGAAGATATGTTCTCCGGATGTACAGGTTTGACAGTAGCACCCGAACTACCTGCCACAATCCTGAGTGAGTATTGTTATAAAGACATGTTCAAGGATTGTACTGAATTGACAGAGGCACCCTTGCTTCCTGCTTCTGATCTTGTTCCTAATTGTTATGAAGGAATGTTCTCTGGCTGCAGAAAGATTGATGCCATCACATGTCTGGCAACTGCTACAGCAACAGATGCAACCAAGGGCTGGGTTGCAGATGTAGCAGATGAGGGTGTTTTTACAAGGGCATCCAAGTTTGTTACTTTCTGGACAATAGATGAGAACGGTATTCCTGTGGGATGGGAGATTGATAATTACTACGACAATCCTACACCCCTTACGCTTGAGTTTGTTTCAGCCGGAACCCTCTCAATTGCCAATGCACCGGCCGGTATGAAGTATTCACTGGACGGCGGTACTACAAAGACTGCCGTAGCCGGCGATATTTCCGTTTCAGCAGGGGACAATGTAGGCCTCTACGCCACACGTACAGCGGCAGATGGACTGACAATCAGTTGTACTTCGGATTGTTACATATACGGCAACATAATGAGTCTGATTGCAGAAGATCACTTTGACACCCTGGTTGAAATTACATTCACACATGCATTCGATTCGTTGTTCAAGGGAAACACCCATATCAAGAACCATTACGCGGAAACACTTGTTCTTCCTGCCACAACTCTTGCTGACGATTGTTACAAGGATATGTTCAGCGGATGTACTTCTTTGACAACAGCTCCTCTTCTTCCTGCTAAAATAATGGCTGCGGGTTGTTACCAGGGCATGTTCTCAGGTTGTACAAGTCTAAAAGCAGCTCCTTCACTTTCCGCAACAACATTGGCAAAGTCTTGTTATCAGGGCATGTTCTCCGGCTGTACATACATAAAGACGGCACCAGGACTTCCTGCAACAACAATGTTCGACAATTGTTATGAGTCAATGTTCGAAAACTGTACAGGACTTTTGCATAGTGCCAATCTTATCAAATCATCACTTGCTAAAGAATGTTTCAAGAGTATGTTCAAGGGCTGTACAAGTCTCAGAACAGCTCCTGCTCTTCCCGCCACAACTCTTGCTGATTATTGTTACAGTGATATGTTCAACGGTTGTACTTCTTTGACAACGGCTCCTGTTCTTCCCGCAACTGAAATGGTTGAAGGTTGTTATCTGGGCATGTTCACCGACTGTACAAGTCTTGTAACACCTCCATCACTTCTTTCTGCCACCACACTGGCCAAGCAATGCTTTGCTTCTATGTTCCAGCGTTGTACAAGTCTTGCAACAGCTCCTGAACTTCCTGTAACAAATCTTGCTGATAGTTGTTACGCTGCTATGTTCCACACTTGTACAAGTCTTACAAAAGCACCTGTCCTTCCTGCTCAGACACTTGAAACTTCATGTTATGACCAGATGTTCTTCGGTTGTTCAAATCTGAACTATATTATCTGTCTTGCAACTGATCCTTCATCAGCAGCTGATGGCCCAACAGCAGAATGGGTAAGCGATGTTGCTGACAGTGGTATGTTCATAAAGGCTGATGCGGCAACTTGGACCAGAGGTGAAAACGCAGTTCCTGAAAACTGGGTAATTGTCGATTACAGCAATTGCATTCCTCTTACACTTCAATTCACAGCTTCAGGAACGCTCTCATTTGACAATGCATCTTCGAACAAACTGCGATACTCAATGAACGGCGGGCCCAGAGCCGATGTTACCGGTGATATCAATGTTGCAGCAAACGATATTATTGAGTTGTTTGCCACACGTACTTCGAGTACCAAGGCATTGAAGATTAAATGCAGTTCCGATTGTTACGTTTATGGAAATGTAATGAGTCTGATTAAGGAATCCGGTTATGAAACAGAAACCGCTGTATTCTCAAGCGCATTCAGTAGTCTGTTCTCAGGAAATACTCATATCAAAAACCATGAAACATGGGAGCTTTTGCTTCCTGCAACGGAACTTGCTTCTTCTTGTTATCGGGAAATGTTTGCAGGTTGTACTAATCTGACAACAGCTCCAAAGCTTCCTGCTTCAGTAATGGCTTCAAACTGCTACCGCAGTATGTTTGCCGGCTGTAAGGGCCTAGGAGCAACTCCGGCTCTTCCTGGAACAACACTGGCAGATTATTGTTATGCAAATATGTTTGAAGGATGTACAAACCTGACAACAACTTCGGCTCTTACTGCCACAACATTGGCAGATTATTGTTATCAGGGCATGTTCAAAGGTTGTACAAGTCTTGCATCAACACCTGCACTTTCTGCCACGGCATTGGCTAAATACTGCTGTGCAAGCATGTTTGAGGGCTGTACAAACCTGACAACAACTTCGGCTCTTCCTGCCACAACACTGGCTGAAAGTTGCTATAAGAACATGTACAAAGGCTGTACAAGTCTTACAACAGCTCCTGTACTTTCTGCAACAACACTGGCCAACTCTTGCTATGAGAGCATGTTCTCCGGTTGTACAAGTCTTACAACAGCTTCTGCATTACCTGCCACAACACTGGCTAACTCTTGCTATTCAGGCATGTTCTCCGGCTGTACAAGTCTTACAACAGCTTCTGCATTACCTGCAACAACACTGGCTGAAAGTTGCTATAAGAACATGTACAAAGGCTGTACGGGTCTTACGACAGCACCTGCAACTCTCCCTGCAGATAACCTTACCAACTATTGCTATTCACATATGTTTGACGGTTGTAATGCCCTTACAACAGCACCTGTACTTCCGGCAACAAAACTTGCGGATAACTGTTACGAATACATGTTTACTGGTTGTATAAGTCTTGCAACAGCACCGGCACTTCCGGCAACAAAACTTGCAAAGAATTGTTACCATTCTATGTTCGCTGGCTGTTCCAGTCTTACAGAAGCACCTGAACTTCCTGCAACTGAACTTGAATATGGTTGTTATTACTGTATGTTCAGAGAATGTGATAGTCTTGTGAATGCACCGGCACTTCCTGCAACAAAATTGGCCAATATTTGTTATGCAGGAATGTTCATCAATTGTATAAATCTTGTTTCAGCACCTGTACTTCCTGCAGCCGAATTGCCTGTCAGATGTTACAAAGAGATGTTCGTCGGGTGTACAAATCTTAAGTACATTACCTGTCTAGCTAAGTCTATTCCAGCAAACAATTGCACAGAAGACTGGGTAATTGGAGTTTCATCTACGGGTACATTCACCAAAGCCTCTGGTGTAACCTGGCCCAGTGGTGAAAACGGTATTCCTTCCGGCTGGACTGTTGTACAACAGTAATGCCAGTTTGGCATAAAGAGAGGGCGGTTCGTTTGAGCCGCCCTTTCTTTGCATTAATGTTTGTTATTTCAGCTTGTAAATCAAGCGTGTCCTGCACTGCCCAGAACATCAATGTTCTTGTGCTTGTACATGTCTTTAAGAGCTGTACGTGCTGCCTTGAGGTAGACTCTGGGGTCAAATGCAGAGGGCTGCTCGTCAAGAACGCGGCGGATTGAACCTGTCATTGCAAGTCTGCCGTCACTGTCAATGTTGATCTTACATACTGCGCTCTTTGCAGCTTCGCGGAGCTGGGACTCGGGGATACCGACGCTGTCCTTGAGCTTTCCGCCGTGCTCGTTGATCATCTTTACAAATTCCTGGGGAACTGATGATGAACCGTGCAGTACGATGGGGAAGCCGGGGAGCTTCTTTTCAATTTCTTTAAGGATGTCAAACCTGAGCGGTGGCGGAACAAGGATTCCTTCCTCGTTTCTTGTGCACTGTTCCGGAGTGAACTTGTAAGCACCGTGGCTTGTTCCGATGGAGATTGCCAGAGAGTCAACGCCTGTCTTTGAAACGAAGTCGATAACCTCTTCAGGTCTTGTGTAGTGAGACTTCTCAGCTACAACATCGTCTTCAACACCGGCCAGAACTCCGAGTTCTCCTTCAACTGTTACATCGTACTTGTGAGCGTACTCAACAACTTTCTTTGTAACAGCAACGTTCTCGTCATAGGGGAGGGCTGAGCCATCAATCATGACAGAAGAGAAACCGTTGTCGATACATTCCTTACATGTCTCAAAGCTGTCACCATGGTCGAGGTGAAGAACGATAGGAATGTCATAGCCAAGTTCATGAGCATACTCTGTTGCTCCGCGGGCCATATTTCTCAGCAGATTGATGTTTGCATAGTCTCTTGCACCCTTTGAAACCTGAAGGATAACGGGTGATTTTGTTTCGACGCATGCCATGATAATTGCCTGCAGCTGCTCCATGTTATTGAAGTTGTAAGCAGGAATTGCATATCCGCCCTTAACTGCCTTTGCAAACATATCTCTTGTGTTTACAAGGCCCAGTTCTTTGTAAGATACCATAAGTATTTCTCCTTGCGCTATAAATGATATTACCTTTAAATGATTGCGTCAATTTTCAGTTATATGCTAAATTCCACAGTATGAGACAGCGTTTGGGTTTCTGGTTCAAAATGATAATAATCTTTGTCATTCTTGCGGTGACTTTCATGTTCTTCCGCCTGAACAGACCCACCGTCG
>Ga0265299_10005919_pt1 | contig 11270 bp, 10 predicted proteins | sample AusTroGonzalo_MG_4_FD_193485 | JGI IMG/M metagenome (GOLD analysis project Ga0265299, IMG submission 193485) | Bovine rumen microbial communities from tropical cattle in Woodstock, Queensland, Australia - Gonzalo_02 | ecosystem: Host-associated > Mammals > Digestive system > Stomach > Rumen ...
GAAAGACCGTGATGGCGAGAATTTTGACGTCCAGAGCGAGGCTGCGCCGATCTACGTATTCGACGTCATAGCGAAATTTGGCCTCCCAATCGAGCGCGTTGCGTCCGTGAATCTGCGCCCAGCCCGTTATTCCTGGAAGCGTCTCGTGGCGCCGCGCCTGCTCGGGAGAGTATCGCGGCAGATAGCGCACGGGCAGCGGACGAGGCCCTACGAGCGACATTTCGCCGCGCAAGACGTTCCACAGCTCCGGCAGCTCGTCCAGCGACGTCGCCCGCAAAAACTTCCCGAAGCGCGTAAGCCGCTCGGCGTCGGGGCCTGTCCCCTCGCGCATCGTGCGGAACTTTATGATGGAAAATTCGCGTCCGCCGAGCCCTGCGCGGCGTTGCCTGAAAAAAACCGGCGCGCCCATCGCGATCCTCACGGCGACGGCGACGGCAAGGACAAGCGTGCCCCAGAACGGCAATGTCGCGAGGACAAGTACGAGATCGAACGCCCGCTTCACGAGCCGTCCGCCGCCCCGCCTTCGAGGGACGCCTCCTGGCTTTCCAGAAATTCGCGGGCGAGGGAGAGGGAATCGGCTGTGTCGAATCCGCCGCAGGCGTCCATCAGCTCAAGCCGCGATATGGAATACTTCTCGCCGTTCTTCCTGTGCGAAAACTCGAGGTCGAAATCCCCCGGAAAGTTGAAAAGCGAAAGCGCGGTCTCTGGCAGGTTCCCCATCGGCGGCAGGTCGATGCTGTCCGCCTGGAAGGTGCAGACTAGCGTCGTGCCCTTGCCCTTCTCGCTCGTCAGCGACACTTCGCCTCCACAGGCATCGCACGTCTGCTTCACGAACGGAAGCCCCATGCCGATCTTGCGCTTGTCGTGCTTGCCTGGCTCTGTGTAGAACGGATTGAACGCACGGGCAAGCGTCGCCTCGTCCATTCCCTTTCCGTTGTCGACGACGGAGAGTCGTATCTCGCCGTTCTCCTCGACGATCTTCACGAGCGTGCGCGATGCGCCGGCCTCTATCGAGTTTGCGGCGACGTCGGCGACGATATCGGCAAGGGAAGCGTGCATGGCGAGAGCGGCGCGTCAGAAATCGAGATTGCGCACGTTGAGCGCGTTGTCTTCGATGAACTTGCGGCGCGGCTCGACCTCGTCGCCCATGAGCAGGGTGAACATCTGGTCGGCCTTGACCGCGTCCTCCATCTTTACGCGCAGCATGCGGCGCTTCTCCGGATTCATCGTCGTATCGTAAAGTTCCGGCGCGTCCATTTCGCCGAGGCCTTTGAAGCGATAGACGGAAAGACCCTGCCTGCCGTGGCTGCGCACGTCGTCCAGCAACTTCACCAGCGGCCCGTTCGCCGCAGCGCCTGAATCGCCAAACCAGTCCGCCGCGCTGTATCCGAAGCCGGAGAGGGCGGAGAACTGCTTCTTCAGCATCGACGCTCCTGAGCCCACCGCTGCCGAGTCGGCGACGAGAGCCGCAGGATCGAATCCGCGTTCCGAGACAAGCTTGGAGGTCTCTTCTATCTCTGCGAGAAGGATGAGAAGTTCGCGCGCGCGTTCCTTTTCGATTACGTTGCCGTCGCGATCCTTCACTTCGTAGTCGTCAAGACCAAGAGTCAGGAGCTTTTCGGTTAGTTCGCTGTCCGTAAGCACATACTCGCCCTTCTTCCTGCGCTCGACCTTGTAGAGCGGCGGCTGCGCGAGATAGATATAGCCCTTCTCGATAAGCTCCGGCATCTTGCGGTAGAAGAACGTAAGCAGAAGAGTCCTGATGTGCGCACCATCGACATCGGCATCGGTCATGATGACGATCTTATGGTAGCGGGCCTTAGAGATATCCCATTCCTCGCCAAAGCCGCAACCAATCGCCGTGATCATCGTGCGGATCTCGGCGTTCGCGAGCATCCTGTCGATGCGAGCCTTCTCGACGTTGAGGATCTTGCCGCGCAAAGGAAGGATCGCCTGCGTAGCGCGGTTACGCCCCTTGCATGCGGAGCCGCCTGCGGAATCGCCCTCGACGAGATAAAGTTCCGTCTTCGCCGGATCGCGCTCGGAGCAGTCGCGCAGCTTGCCGGGAAGCGAGAGCCCGTCCATCACGCCCTTGCGCCGCGTGTTCTCGCGGGCCGCCCTAGCGGCTTCGCGCGCACGGTTTGCGAGAAGCGTCTTTTCGATTATCACCTTCGCGACGGAAGGATTCTCCTCGAAGAACGTCATCAGCTTGTCGCTGACGATGCCGGAGACAATTCCATCGACCTCGCCGTTGCCAAGCTTCGTCTTCGTCTGGCCCTCGAACTGCGGCTGCGGAACCTTCACGCTCACGATCACGGTCAGGCCTTCGCGCATGTCGTCTCCGGAGAGCGTCGCGAGCTCCTTCTCCTTGATGAGCTTGTTCTTTTCGCCGTACGTCTTGATCGTCGCCGTGAGGGCGCGGCGGAAGCCGGAAAGGTGGGTGCCGCCCTCTATCGTGTGGATGTTGTTGCAGTACGTCTGCTCAATAGTCGTGTACGTGTCGGTGTACTGCATCGAGACTTCGGCCTGCACGACATACGTGCCGTCGAGACGCGCGCACTCCTTCTGTCCCTCAAAATGCATCACGGGCGAGATGGCCGTCTTGTTCGTGTTGAGGTACGCCGTGAACTCGTCGATGCCGCCTTCATAGTGGAACGTCTCGTCGGTCGCGCTTTCGCCATCTCCCGTCTCCGCATCGCGGAAACGGATCGTAACGCCCTTGTTGAGAAAGGCGAGCTCCCTAAGACGCGCCGCGAGCACGGACGCCTTGAACTTGCGGCAGGTGAAGATCGTGTGGTCGGGGAAGAACGTCACGGTCGTGCCAGTTTCCTCGCCGCATTCGCCGACGACTTCAAGCGGCTTCGTCACGTGTCCGCGCGAGAACTCGATGCGGTGGAGCTTTCCGCCGCGCTTCACTTCTACCTTCATCCATTCGGAAAGCGCGTTCACGCAGCTCACGCCGACGCCGTGGAGACCGCCGGAAACCTTGTAGTTCGAGCCGTCGAACTTTCCGCCGGCGTGGAGGACGGTAAGCACGACCTCGATCGCGGGCCTGCCTTGCGTCGGATGCATATCGACGGGGATGCCGCGACCGTTGTCGTTCACGGTGACGGAGCCGTCTGGATTCACCGTGACTTCGATCATCGAGCAGAAACCTGCGAGGGCTTCGTCGATGGAGTTATCGACCACTTCATAGACGAGATGGTGATAGCCGCGTTCGCCCGTGTCGCCAATGTACATGGCTGGACGTTTTCTGACGGCTTCCATGCCCTCGAGAACCTGAATGTTTGCGGCGTTGTACCCGATTGTTTCTTCTGCCATTTCGCTCTCCGTAAAACAATGCGTATTATACCAAAAAAAAGAGATCGGCGCACATTCGCGCCGATCTCGCTTCCAGCATGGAAGGCCGTATCAACGTCTCAACAGCCTATAGCCCCAATAGCCGATGAATTCCTTGAACATGCATGAATTGGAGTAAATCGTACCGGCGTCAGCCCAAATATACTTGAAGCGGAAGCCGGGCTCTGCCAATGTCGTCGCCTCGTAGTCCGTCGCCGCAGGGATGATTTCAAGGCTCGGCGCGTACTTTCTGTACATGAGCAGCGAGCGCCTCATGTGCCACGCCGACGTTACGAGCAGCACTCTCTTCGTGTTATTTGTGCCCCTCGCGGCAAGAATTGCCTCCACGAATTTCGCGTTCTCCTCCGTGTTGCGCGCCTGGTCCTCGACAATCACGGCGGACTCCGGAATCCCGAAATCAAGCAGAAGCGGCAAGGTGCTTTCTCCCTCTCCGCTGCCAGTCGGAATGATGAGCGGCGCCTTGCCTGCCTTGTAAAGGCGCACCGCATGCCATACGCGATCTGCTCCAGCCCACATCTCGGCGTACGGACTGTCGTTCGTGTTCGCGCCCATTCCGCCGCCCAGCACGACTATCGCATCGGCTTCTGGCGCGTCCTCTGCTTTTACGATAGGCCATTCACTCTCCAACGCACCGCCGATCCACTGGTAGGTTATGGGCATGCTCCAAAACCAAAACCAAGCTATCGACGCAACAACCAGCGCCATGCACAGACGACGACGCCTGAAGTATGCGCACACGCCGCAAAGCGCAACTGCCGCGAGCCCGATCACAAACGGATTAAGGCATCCCCCGACTATCTTGTTTATGATGTACATGTCGATTTATCTTGAAGTGAGGAAGATGAGCGTAGCAAGCGGTTTCTCCGCAAACATGACCGTGAGATCGTCGATGGCCAGCATGCTGGGCGTACCTGACGTTAGCGATTTCATAGTCCACTTGAGCATTAGCACCTGTCCAGGATTAATCGAAATTGGCAATGCCTCACTAGGTATCACCACTAGGACTTCAGGTGTATCATGCGGCTCGTCAGTTGCAAATATGCTAGACTGCGCAGAGCTTATCTCTTTCCATTCTCCAGCATATTCAGGCAACCAACAAAGAACGTCAGTCACTGCAGCCGAAACCTGCAATGTCTGGCTTGCTGTGTTCTTGAACCCCCACTGCTGTGCAGAATAGCTAACGTTGGTAAGTATAATGGCCGCGTCGGTATCGTTCGTAAAGGCAATACCGAACAAAAACTCGTCATTCTGTGTAGAGTACGCGCCAAGGGCTCGCACGGAATAGGACTGGTTAGTGGCAAGCGCATACAAACCACCCGAATTCGCACCACCGCCATTGTACTTGAAGGTCGTTGCGGCATTGTCATTCTTGTACGCCTGCCAATAGGACAGAGTCGTTCCATTAAGCCAGTCCTTCTCACCGGACGTTGACGTCACCTCAGCAAGCGAATCGAAGTCCTGCAAATAAACGCCATCCGCAAGTTCTGACAGAGGAAGCGCATTCAACAAGGCGCGCGGAGGTGGATGTGCAAGATCGACCGCAACACCTTCAGAAACCGCAGAAGAAACGCCATGCGAACCGGCAGCCGTCACACCGACAAACACCGGAACGGACTGCGGAAGGTTCTCAACTGTGCAAGATGTCGCCGCGCCAACCGAAATCTCACGAAAGACATCGGGCGTAGAAACGCCTTCCGAATAACCGGAGACAAGTGCAACACGGTCAAGGATGACGCGAGGGCTTTTGTTAGTAAACGAACAGAACATCAAATGGTCTCCCTCAACAAGGCTTGGAAGCTCAATCAGGAAATCTTCCGGCTCGCCAGGGCCTTTGGCAAAAGAGACCACCTGAACAAGACTGGTGACACCGCTTGAATTGCGATAAATCGGCATGTCGGTGCCATCGTCCTTCGAATGCCGCCACGCACGCATTTGGAGATGCCAATCTCCACCGGGAAGGTGAGGAGACATAAGAATGCCTGCTTTGCTTCTATCAGAAGCGCCAATACGAATCGCGCCACTGGTCGTGGACGGATAGACGTATTCGTTGCACTCCCAGTATGTCGTGTCAGAATATGATACATTGAAGGTGCTCGAGTCCACCGCCTTTGCACTTGTGCTGCCAGCAACGGCTTTTGAGAAATCATCAGCCCACACCTCCGTCCCATTCGATGCACCGACAATCTTGTTCGTCCAGATGGAAACGGCGTAGCCTTTTGCGCTTTCGACAGCATCCCACGAAACTTCTAGTGAATCAGTCGTGATGGCCGTCGCGACGACATTTGAAGGCGCGGCAAGGAAAGCTGCCGCAACATTGGCGACAAAGGACGCAAGACTCCAATCGCCACTCGTTTTGATCTTGAATGAGCGGAAATCCGTCGTCTCCGAGAAATCGAACGTCGCGGCGGAAGACACCGCCGTGAGAGTGGCGACTTGACTTGTCGCGCTGTTCTGATGCGCCGCGGCATACACCGTCGCAGAGCCTTCGCCGCTACCGGAATATTTTAGGGAGATGCTGTCCACTGCGCTAGAGTACGTCGGCGAAACGTATTCATTGGCGGAAAGCGTCCAACCGTTCGTCCCTTCGCCGGTTACAAAATCTGCGCGCTCCATCGACGCGATGGCACACATGGTAGTCGCAGAAAACGCAACCAACGCCAACAACTTTTTCACAGTCATCTCTAACTCCTCTTGAACACAAATCCCCAGATCTTGAACAGGTACTTGAGATATATGAGCGGCAGACACGACCACACGCCATGAGCACGCAATGCACGCAGATCCTCGCGGTTGATTTCCACGTTTGATCGCCACCCGGCCGTGGAAGCGCCGCCCATGCGCATCACGACAACGCACTCTGGCAGATACGCCGCCTTGAGTTTCGCCAACCCAAGATATCGCAGTTCTAGTTCAAAGTCGGCACAGATCCGATAGTCCAGCGAATAGCCACCAAGGCGTTCGAAACACTCTCGCCGGACGTAGAACGATGGATGCGGAACCATCGCGGCGAACCGGAACATCCACGGCCTCCACTTCGCCGCAGAGCAATATCGAACGGACTTCGCTCCTCGCAACGCCTCAACCGACTCACCTTCCCTCACAAACCTTATGTCCGCGTAAAGCGCATCTATGCGCTGGGGAACAGGGAACGGGGAACCACCCTTCGTCAAGGCTACGGCTGGCAAGCGGGGAACGGGAGACTCCTTTTGCTCAAATGCGGAAGCAACATGCGCAAGCGTATCGTCACTTGCCAGTACGTCATCTGCATTCAAGATTCCGACGATGTCACCCGTCGCCATCTTGATTCCCTTGTTGATGGCGTCATACATTCCACGGTCACGCTCAGAAATCCACTTAAAGGTTAACCACTCCCCGTTCCCAGTTCCCCGTTCCCCGTTCCCAGTTCCCCGTTCCCCGTTCCCAGTTCCCCACTCTACACTTTCCACTTTACGTTTTACATTCTCAATTTCCTCGACCGTCCCATCCGTCGAACCTCCGTCAACGACGATGTACTCGACCTCGACGCCCTTCTGAGACAAGACGCTATCCATTGCCGTCTTGATCGTCTTCGCGCTGTTGTAGCACGCAGTTATAAGCGAAATCTTCACTTCACATCTCCGGTGGGTCTTCAACTTGAAGTCCAAGGTCAGAGTACTTATTCCTCAGCTTGCCAACAACTTCCGCACGAAGGCCCCGTACGAAATCCACCAATTCCTGAGCCTCCGTCTCACTAGCACCGTTGACATAATCATATTCAACATGGTTTCGCTTTATCCGGCAGGCATCAAGATACTTCGCATCATCCTTCCTGTGTTCCCCAATCGTATATTGCAAAGACAGCAATGTTCTGTAGTGGGCAAGATTCTTCTCCGGCATGAATCCAGCATCATACAACATCATTGTACAGAGCTTCAAAGCTGCATTATACGCAATACCAAATCGCCAATCCGCAGATAGAGTCTCGGACTCCGCATCGGCAATGTCCCTATCTGCAATCGCAAGCAAATTGCTCAGCTCCTGAAAGCTGGTCTTGTGCGGCTTCAGCCAGCAAAACTTATGCCAGTCTTGCAAGCTCATGCTCGTCTCCCTTCAAGAATATCTTTGGCGAGGACATGACCTCTCCAAGAAAATGATCGCCAACCGAAACACGCCGATTAAATTCCTCTGGGGCTATGACGTAAGGATTGACCTCTATGCCAACCTTGGCCGCAACATCACCAGTTCTCGCCGATATCTTCCGCAACCCTTCCCTGCCGATCACGAACACATCGTAGTCGCTATCCGCACGCTCATTCCCTTTTGCGCGTGAACCATAGATGAATACAACGTCATTGTCGCTATCGGCAAAAGATTCCTTCAGGGCGTTCTCCGGGCCAGCAGTCTTACCTATCAATTCCGACAAAGGCGCATATAATGGAGAATCGACATTGGCAAGGTAATCTACGCGGTTTCCGTCTCTCTCCTCCAGCAAAAGTCCGATCTTCACCAATGATTTAGCTTCGCGCATCAAACTCGGCGCACTCAAGCCGGAATTTCTTGCGAGTTCGCGAATATGCGCCCTTCGCTGCCTGCCGTCAAGCAACGTAGTCAGCAAGGCAACCTTGCCCTTTGACCCTAAAAGCGTATCTAGTATCATCTCGTCCTCCGCCGCTGCCCTCAAAGCAACGATTGTTGCCTTACAAGCAACGCGCATATTGTATCATCTTTTCTTCACAGAAGTCAATGGAGTGCTTTAATCCTGTAAATCTTGTTAATCCTGTCAAACTTATTTAAGGACGCTCTAAATAGCAGACTGTATCGTGCCTGCGCTGTTGTAGCACGCAGTTATAAGCGAAATTTTCATTAAGTGATGAAGAGTTTACTATTTTATTCGACAATGGTCAATATCGCACCCTTCAATAATTCAACACGAAACTCTGGATTTCCATCGCGATATCCCTTCAGATAAATCAGCCTCCCACCATATCCGCACCACACTCCCTTTTCGTGTGTTTCGTGTATTTCGTGGTTCCAGGCAGGCGCACCATCGGTGGTGATTACTCGTTTGCCGCGCTCCAGCGCCTCCGCTACGACAAGCCCAAAGTTCTCGCTCAACGTCGGCAGCACCAACACATCGCACCAATCCCAGATCTTTTCCTTCTCCTCGCCGCACACTTCGCTTTCAACCCTAAAGACAATGCCCTCCTTTTCCCCATTGGGTATTTCCATATTTCCATATTTCCACAATTTCACATTTCCACATTTTCCCAGCGCAGTTTCAAGATACTCAACGCCTTTCAACGGATGCCTTCGCCCAAGATACAATACATGCAGTCCTCCATCTACACGTCTCCCACTCTCTCCCTCTCTACATGTCCCTACCTGTTCTACATGGCCAAAATCAAAAAACCTCTTTATGTCAGTTACCTCAACCGCCGAACACCGCCCGCCCATGTACGCCTCGATCCACTCCTTCTCCGCTTCGCACGTTGCGACGATGCGCGATGCCTTTCGCAGAAAATACTTCTCCACCGGCCCGACAATCCGCTTCATCCACGGACTCTGCATCTTCAAATATACCGGGCTCAGACTGCCATGCGTCATCCGCACAAGCCGCTTCCCCGCTCTCAGTGTCTTCCAGCACGCCGCCCACTCTTTCGGTAGCCACATGCCGTGCACCCAAACTTCCTCAGCATCCTTTTCGTGTATTTTGTGTGTCTTGTGGTTCAGATCGACAACCTCGGCATCGCCCTGCTCCTTGGCAAGAAAACGCGCCACCACGGCCATGCCGTTGGCAACGTCGCTCGTACCTGGAACTATGTGGAGTATCTTGCTCACAACGTTTCACCAACCTTCGGCCATGCGCCGAGAACGCGGCCAAGGTTTTCCTGAAAAGACATATCCGCCAAAGCCATGTTCCGGCACGGACCAATCTCATAGCCTTGCCGCGTATAGACGGTCTTGAGGCCTAGCGATTCCATCTTTGAATCCAATTCCGGTGTTCCTCGTCCGAACGGCCATGCCAACAATTCAGGCTTGCGACCAGTCCACTCCGTCAATGTCTCCTGTGTCTTGACGACCTCCGCAACGACTTCATCCATCGGCCGGTGCGGAGCGGACAGATGACTCCATGTATGATTCTCGATGGAGATCAGGGGATGGCGAGATAATTCTATCACCTCATCTTTGTTGAGCAATGTATTTAACCATGTAGAACAGGTAGAGCATGTAGAGAGTTTGGTGTTGCGGTCATGTTCGGAGAGAGAATACCAACTACGCCAAGTTGAAGCCGGAACGCCACGCTGATTTGCCTCCTCCGTCCACACATTGCCGCGCAACGTCTCTCCTGGCGCAATAAACACCTTTGCGGAAACATTGTATTTTTCAAGGACAGGCACGCTATCCTTGAGTGTAGTCCAACCATCGTCAAATGTGAGCCACAAGGAATCAAGGACTCCGTGATGCTTCAGCCAGGCGAGTATCGCATCCAACTGTTTCGCCGGCAGCGCATGAACCACCACCGGCAACTTGCCGCCAGCCTTGAGCCGCCGCACTACGCGCCGCCTCGTCCCAAGCAATGCGTATCCCACCGCAACCAACCAGCCTATCAACTTCCTCATACTTATTTAACCACGAAATACACGAAGCACACGAAATACTCAAAGCGCGATCCGTTTAACATCCACCACCTCAAATATTCCCCCTTTTCGTGTATTTAGTGTCTTTCGTGGTTAACTCCCAACTCCCTCTTAGCTACCTAACGATCCTACGTCTCGCCCCAGATAAAGCATCCACCACCGCAACCAACCAACCTATTAACTCCCTCATACTTAATTAACCACGAAATACACGAACCACACAAAATATTCAGAGTGCAATCCTTTTGACATCCACCACCTCAAATATTCCTCCTTTTCGTGTATTTAGTGTCTTTCGTGGTTAACCCCCAACTCCCTCTTAGCTACCTAACGATCCTACGTCTCGCCCCAGATAAAGCATCCACCACCGCAACCAACCTATCAACTTCCTCATGCTTAATTAACCACGAAATACACGAAGCACACGAAATACTCAAAGCGCGATCCGTTTGATGTCCACGCCAGGGTAATTGCAAAAGTTTACAAGAAGACCTAATCGCATATTAGTAGCTTTAAGATAGTTATGCAATTGAGCATGATGCTCCGGCAAAAGTTGCTTAACAGCTTTAAGTTCCAAAATAATCTTATCGTAGCAGACAATGTCTGCTCGATATTTCTGAGATAGCATCGTGCCTTTATAGCATATATTGATATCTTTCTGCGCCGCATACGGAATATTTCGCGACGCTAGTTCAATCTCAAGGCATTCCTGATATACACCTTCCAAGAAGCCCGTACCAACATTCTTATACACTTCAAATATTGCTCCTTGAATGGCATATACCTCATCTGGATAAATCAACTCCATTTCTCGGCCCTCCCCTTTTCGTGTATTTAGTGTCTTTCGTGGTTAATCCCATCTCCCTCTTAGTTACCTAACGATCATACGTCTCGCCCCAGCTAAAGCATCCACCACCGTAACCAGCCTACCAACTTCCTCATACTAACCCCTAACTACTAGCTACTAACTCCTACCCCCTAACCACTCGTCCACTATCTCTCTTATCGGCATGTTCCTCTCTGTCGCCACCATATCGACGGCAAGGTCCTTCGGCAGCATATCCAGCACTCGCCTCTCAACACCCTTCTTCGCAATGCGACAACTGAACACCAGCTCCCTAAGCCTGTCTGGCGTCCACGCTACAAAACCTACAATGCCGAAGTCTCCATACTTGTCATGCGCTCGTACGGCCTTGCATGTCGCCTCGCTCAGCAATGAGTTAAATGCAGCCTCGTCATAACGGTGCGCCGTAAGCGTAAGCTGATTGGTTCTCTGCAAAAGTTCGCGACACC
>Ga0265299_10005920_pt1 | contig 11268 bp, 21 predicted proteins | sample AusTroGonzalo_MG_4_FD_193485 | JGI IMG/M metagenome (GOLD analysis project Ga0265299, IMG submission 193485) | Bovine rumen microbial communities from tropical cattle in Woodstock, Queensland, Australia - Gonzalo_02 | ecosystem: Host-associated > Mammals > Digestive system > Stomach > Rumen ...
TAAGCCAGAGGATATTGTAGTTTACGGTGATTTGGTTTATTCTTGTATCTATTTAAGTCTTCCTTATAAGCTCGATGCAATTATTAAAGCAACTAAGCTTCGTGCATTAGAATATGATAAGTTCAAGAAGCTCGTTAGTTTTTATGAATGGTGTAAAAGCACATGTAGATATGCAACAATTGCTGCAAAGACTATTTGTGAAAATCCTATAATGCTAAACAAGACTATTCAGTTTGAAGATTTGTATAAAGAAATCATTGAACGATATAAAGTATATCATCCAAACTGTATGCTTACTGCTAAATCGAAAAAACTGCCTGAATATGGTGGCTATACCTATTATAAAGGTCCAGCTGATCTTTTTGAAGAGAAATACGGTAAGGAACTTGAAAATACAAAAAGAATGGTTGATGAAAGTATTGAGCTGTTTGTAAAGCATTTAGAATAAATTTTATATTTACAGAAAACCTATATTTTTCTATATTATCTGTCGTTATGAAAATTGATGTATCGAAATATAATTATGAAGTTATTGGTGGTAGTTGCCTTTGTAGTGTAATTAACAGCTACGGTTATGAGGCATACCTTGTCGGTGGCTGTGTAAGAGATATCATAATGTATACGTTGGGTATGGTTGATAATGCTAATATCCACGATGTTGATATTGCTACCAACATGCCTATTGAAATGCTTAAGGCTAAGTTCAAGACTGCTAGCAATAATGGTGAAGTTCACGGGACTATTCTCGTGAAGTGGAATGATATTTATTTCGAAACTACTCAGTTTAGAACTGATGGCGCATATACTGATGGTCGTCACCCTGACTCTATTACTTTTACTGAGTCTTTTAAGGAAGATACGGCACGTCGTGACTTCACTATCAATGCTATGGGTATTGATGCTGATGGTAATGTAATCGACTATCATAACGGTATCAAATGCTTAGAAGATAAGGTTCTTAGCACGGTTGGTGATCCGGCTGAGCGTTTTGAAGAAGACGCTTTACGTATCATTCGAGCCTATCGCTTTGCATCTAGGTTCAAGATGACTATTCCTAATGATGTTAGAGAAGCAATTCGTAAGACCAAGTATAAGTTGGCTAACATTGCTATGGAACGTGTTTTCGATGAAATCAAGAAGTGCATGAGTTATGGTTATTCTGAACTTTATGAGATGATTGACCACATGGTTACTGATGGTATTTTTCAGATTATTGACCCGAAAGGTTACATCAATGCTGTAAAGGCTCGTAATTTAATCGGTGGTCGTGCAATCAGGAAAAATAATAATATGGGTGAGTTCTTTACTGACCTTGGTTCGCTCGTATGCATGCTCTGGGAGTCCGATTTACGAAATGCATATCAACACTATAAGATGGAAAACGAGACCTTTAAATGTGCCCAATGGTGCTTTAATCACCTCGATAAATTCCAAGACTTTGGTCATGATATTGTAGCAGAAGTCGATATGGTTAATAATAAGTTTTTTAACCAGCTTCAAGAACTTGCTGACGCCGTAACCGGTTTCCGAGTCAAGGAAGATCTTCTTGATAGAATTATTAAAGTCGCGAAGATTGCAGCTCCGTTTAACCATGTCCTTAGCGAGGCTGTAGCCGAATGTGGATATCAAGGTCCAAAATTTGGTAAAATGCTTACTGAAGTAAGACGTTGGCATTATCTTAACATCTTTTCTAGTCTCGTAATTGCACATGAATACAAGTATGGGACTGAAAGCGAGCTTAAGGCTAATGCTATTGAATATATTAAGCATATTGCATGGTAGCAAGATGAAAAATAAGATTAAATTTACGATTGAATGTGAAATGGAAGAGAGATGGAAAGACCATTTTCTTTCATTTCTTAAAACTATGGAATTCTTTGGTCAAGCTGGCCATTCTGAACTCCTAGGTTTCTATGCTGATGGTGATGGAGACTTTAGGCCGAAATTCAATTTTAAAGATATTGAATATATGCCTAAGGAATCTATACCCAGTAAGGAAATGTCAGTCAATTTCTTCGATGCAGGCTAGATATGTGATATAAATAATACATGCAACGTATTAGACTATCAGAAGCAAAAGAAATTTTAGAAAAAAGCGGCTACGTCGTTGAAAGCGATGCAGTCGTTTCTTCTTTTAAAGACCGGGTTATGGAATGTCTTAAGCAACTTTGTGATCCTATTCTTAAAAATCCATACGACCCTGAAGATGTATTTGAAAAAGCATACAACATTTATAAACGTAAATATAGCGATGGCTATGATGCTTTCGATACGGCAAAAGAAATGGTAGCTAGATATCGTTTTATGGTAAAATGGCATGAGATTTAAGGAGTAATCATGGTTGTATATAAAAAAGGTCATAAGAATAGTAAAGGCGAAAAAGCTGAATGGTGTATAGTTTCTCATGCTACACATAAAATTTTAAGTTCTCACAAATCAAAATCAGCCGCAGAAAAACATCTTGGCGATATGAGGAAGTTCAAACATATGAAAGAAAATTCAGAAGAATTAGAACATGCCGTTAAGGTTTTAAACGAAAACGGCTATATTGTAGAAAATGAGCAGGATGAAGAAGACTGGGAATTTACATTGTCTAAATGGTTATTCAACCATTATGATTTTGACTATGAAAGAAGTTATGGTCCGACTGCAGCTTATAAGCAAGTCTATGAACGTCTTATAAATACATTTGAAACTGATGGCTATGACGTTCCGTCTGACCAAGGAGAATTCCAAGAAAAGTGGGGTTTTGAAATTTCCGATACTCCTCCTAACGATGATTGGTATAATTAATAGGTATGATGATGACAGATAAGAAGCTTACAAATAATTTTAAATTATCAGAATTTATTAAAGTAGACCCAAATGATTATCAGCTTGCTCTATTACAGTTGCTTGCAGATAATTTACAACTTGTCAGAGATTTCTTACAGGAATTTGCATTGCCGAAAAAGACTGTAAGTATTTCTATCTCGTCTGGTGTTAGAACTCAGGCTGACTATGACAGACTTATAAAGAATGGTTATAATCCTAGTAAGACTTCTGACCATTTCTGTGGTCTTCAACTTTTGTCTAAGCCTACTTTGGGTGCAGCAGATATCGTAGTCAAGAATTGTTCTTTGTCTATGAAGGAAATCGCAGCTAAGATTATTCAATGGGATAAAGACGGTTTGGTTCATTTTGGTCAGGTTATCTATGAAAAGAATCCTAAAACTGGCTCAGAATGGATTCATATCGGTAATGACCCGACATTAATATTCAATTATAATTTTGCTCAAGTTGTTAAAAGACAGAAATATTTGATGTCTTTGGATAATGGTAAAACATATAAAGCATTTAAATAAAGATATTTAACGAAGTTTTCCCCGAACACGTTTCAATCGTTAAATATCTTTGCACTAGGCTCATGGTCTAGTGTTTTTTATCTATGGGTTGACAAACTATAATTATTTTTCTATATTTAAAAACATGAAGACAAGATATAAGTGTACTGCACATTTTCCGGCTATCGTTGAAGGTAGGCCTGATACCGTTCCCGTCTATTTCAAACGTTATGGTGAAGACCCTGAAACGGTTAAGAAAGAACTTATTGATTTCATCAAGGAAGCATATGACGCTACTGTTGAAGTAGATGTCGATGTTGATAAGACTCATCCTGCTGAAGAAGTCAAGGAAGTTAAAAAAGAAAAGGAAACAGAAAATGACACAGGAAGAGAAGAAGGAGTTTGATTGGCTTAACTCCTCATCATACTTGTTAAGACTTCTACTCGAACGAAAAGGTTTTGAAATCACGAAGAATGCTAGTAGCATTTGGCATGTATTTTATGATGGTCATATTGTAGGTTCATTGACTTACAGACAGGATGATGATTATAATTATACATTTACTAATCTTCGTTTATATAAATACCTTATTCATAAAGAACCGAAATTGAAAGACTTTATTATGTCTGAATATTTCGAACATGACGGTAATAAACTGTTGCGATTTGACTTTGACGGTTTTAATAAATATCTCAACGAAATTATTGAGGTATTTCCTCCAAAACAAGTAAAGACCGAAGATGTTGAAGAAGAAGTTGTTGATGAAGAAGACGATATCGAAGACAGTATTTCCAGATTACAGGAATATTGTGATGAATTCGATGAAAAGTTTTCTAAAAATACTCTTTACAAAGATATTCAATGCGTACTAAAAGATTATAACAAACTTAAAGAAAAAGTTTGGAAACAAGAAGAAAAGGAAAATACAGAAGAATGAAAGAACTCTTACTATTTCTATTAATTTTATTCATTGCCTTTTTACTCTATAAGGCATTTGTTGTCATTGTCGTTCCTGTGTCAATGATAATCGGCTTTATTTTTGTTGCATATATCTTGGTAAAGTTGTTACTTTAACCATTTTGTGCTATATAAATAATGCATGACAAATAGATTCTTAAATATTTTAATTCCAGGTATTCTGTTGCCGATGTCTCTCGGCACAGTTTATAATTATTCACAATATTCTGCGAATATACAGCAATTATTCGAAATCTCCAAATTTATGGGCGATATCGGATTTATGCTTATTATATTCTTCTTAGGAATGGGTGCAGCAACATTCGGAAGAATGGTTGAACTTAACCCGAAGAGAATGGCTTGTGTTTCTACAGTCTTGTTCTCTATCGGTATGTTGCTAATGTTCTTGGCAACGAACTTCACTGTTCTACCGTTATATTACCTAGCCTGTGCATTTATGGGAACAGGAACTGGTATTGGTTATACATCGCCTATAAAACAGTTACTAAGTAATTTTGAAGACCATAAAGGCTTGGCATCAGGTTTAGCAATTACAGGATTTGGATTAGGTAAATTCGTATTTGCTCCTGTTATTGAATACCTACTTGCCAATTTCTCATTGCCGTATATGTTCTTGATTCTATCAGGAATATTCTTGGTGATAATGTCTTTATGTTCTTGGTTGTATAAACCTAATCCAGCTTATATAAGCACAATATATACAGCTATTCCTTATAGTCGTCTTATAAAACATACATTTTTGACTAAAAGATATATTTCTGTATGGTTGATGTTCTGTATTAACATTTCTTGTGGTCTTGCTTTGATTTCACAAGAAAAGGGATTGCTATTAAATCTTGGATTTAAGGAAATTGCAATATTGATGTCTACTACAGCAGTATTTAATATTCTTGGTCGCTTTGGTATGTCTACCGCTTCTGATAAGATTGGAAGAAAAGCTGCATATCATTGGGTATGTTCGTTAGGTATTATCGCTGCATTCCTTTGTTTCACACAAAACCCATATTTAGCTTTAGTCGGTATCATGCTTTGTGAATTCTCCTATGGTGGAAACTTCTCTGTATTGCCAAGTCTCTTGTCTAAATATTTTGGTCAATCGTCAGTTTCTACAATCCATGCCATGACACTCTCTGGTTGGGGAATTGCTGGCATTTTAGGTCCTGTCTTAGCTAATATATTTACCGACAATAACCTCTTCTTAGTATTAGGTCTATTGTATCTCATTGGTTTCATTGGCTTTACAGTCTGTGTGAAAAAACAGGAATAATTGAATAAAAAATTATTACATTAAATAACCGTTTACAAAACGGTTATTTTTTATTATATTTTAAATAAAAAAGGAGTTTTTTATGTGTACAAATATCAACCTTGATGAGAAAGTTATAAAGTATAATTCAGATAACATTTTCTTCGTAAGCGATTTTCATTTTAATCATACTAAGCTTTGCGAAGGTTATGAGGTTCATTTTGACAGAACTCGTAAGTATCAGACTATTGAGGAAATGAATGCTGATATTGTTGAGCAGTGGAATAAAACTGTTGGTGATAATGATATTGTGTTCTTCCTTGGCGATATTTTCTTGGGAACACCTGGAAGTAAGCTTCTTGAGAATTATACTCATTATATGAGTCAACTTCATTTCAAGAGAATGTATTTCCTTCGTGGAAATCATGACTTCGATATGTTTAAGAAGTTAAACAAGAACCCGCAATATGAGGATCCAAGAGTAGCTCGATTTGCTGAAAATTATTTAACAGCAACTTATAAGGGAAAGAACTACTTCATTCAGCATTATGCTATTGATAAGGACCCGATGTTCGGTATTGTTGATAATCTTAATCATTGTATCAATGAAGGAATGAATTTTGATTATATCGTTCATGGACATACACATTCTGATATCAAGCTTTCTGAGATTAAGGATATGGATAATTATAAGATCCAGAATAATGTTTGTTGGGATGCTTGGTATCGTCCAGTAAACATCAACGAATTGGTTTTAACAAAGGAGTAATATGAACGCATTATATGTTGGCTCGTTTGACCCTGTAACGAATGGTCATTTGGATATCATCCGCCGTGCATCGAAGATGTTCGACGAACTTTATGTTGGCATTGCATCTAATTCATCTAAGCATTATCATTTTGATAATACAGAACGTTGTGTAATGCTTATGGGTGCATTGAAAGAATTAGAGGATTGCAATAATATCAAAGTATTCCCGCATCCGCTTACTGAAGCAACGACTGATGTCATGACCAAAAATAATATCGACGTTCTTGTTCGTGGTATCAGAAATTCTAAGGATGCTGAAGATGAGCTTGTATTAAATGGTTATTACAAACAGCTCAAACCTGATTTGGAAGAAGTGCTTTTAGTTACTAACTATCCATCAATCAGTTCTACGTTTGTAAATGAATGTATCAAGTATAATAAATTAGACTTGGTAAGTAAGCTCGTTCCATTCAGTGTTATTGTAACTATTAAAGCTACAACTCCAGCAAGTTTAGGATAAATATGGCAAGAAGTAAAAGTGAAAAGTGTTCAGATGTAATTCAAATTCTCGGCGGTGCAAATCATGACACTGTTCGAGAAGATGAAGATTTTTATGCCACTCCTACAATGGCAGTTCAAAAACTTATAGATAACTTTGGTTTTAGAGAAAATGTAGAAATCTATGATCCATGTGTAGGTAAAGGCCATATTCTTAAACCATTTAGAGATGCTGGATTTGCTGTAAAAGGAACAGACTTAATCGAGCGTCATGATTTATGGGATGATAGTATTGTATATCCTGGCAATTGTGATTTCTTGAATTCTAGTGGAATGATTGCTGCGAATATAGTCACAAATCCGCCTTATAAGATTTGTCTTGATTTTGCAAAGAAAGGTCTTGAACGACTTGCATTTGGTTATAAAATGTGTATGTTGTTAAAGATTCAATTTCTTGAAACCAAAGCTAGATATGAATTCTTCAAAGAAAATCCACCAAAATATATCTATGTATTTGTAAATCGAATTGGCTGTATTCCTGGAGGTGAATCAGATGTTAATAAGCCATCTGCTATTTGTTATGCTTGGTATATTTGGGAAAAAGGTTTTAATGGTGAACCTATTGTAAGGTGGATTGCTTAATGAAAAAACTTATATTTCCTGAGCCTGAAAAATTTAAACAGATTTGTCAAGAAGTAATTCAGACAACGCCGAAAATTGATGAAGGCGGTGCATGGTATATTGATAATTATAAATTGAAAAACGGTTTACTGATGGATATTGAATTTTATCCGCCAATGGCTTATAGTGTAGTAGATCGAGATTATAATGGTGTATTTTTTGTAAGCGTAGGTCCCGAAGGTGCATGGTCTGATGAAAAAGTGCTTAAACAAAAACACACAAATACATTTAAAAAGTTTAAATTGATTTTACAAAAGGTAATAAAAGAAAATGTGTAGATTTTGCACGCATGTAGTTCATGAAAGAGTTCAGGATTTCGAAGAACCTAGAGGTTCTATGGTTCGTAGATGGTATGCATCCGAATATGTCCAAGATGAACTTGAACCTGAACATAGAGATGAATTCTATTTGTTTGAACGCAGATATACACCTGAAACATTACAAAAATCACCTATATGGTATTTAACTGGTCCAGGATTAATGTTATTTCCTGTTAACAACTGTCCTAAATGTGGGAGAACCTTAGTATGAGTAGTTGGGAAGATATTTTAAATAGGCATAGACCAAGAGCAACATCTTATTATAATCCGCTTAATCGAGAATGGGTAGAACCATCGGGATATATTCGAGTACGAAGCTCTCGTGAATCGCTTGAAGAACGTTATCGTAGGGAATATATGCAACGCCCTTATCCAGAAACACATAGCGTTGTTTTTTCTTCGGATTATTTTGAACTTCAAGCACGCATTGAAGATGAAATTAAAGCTAAATGGTTTCATTTATATTTGATGCATACTTTTGATGTACCATCTCAGCGTAGAGATTTTAGAGATCATCCTGCTGTAACAGTTGAATATAATGAATGCAATAAGCTTCAGATGCGTGGTATTTATCCAGAAATGATGGTAGATATTGCAGCTGAATTTAACAGATGTATGAGTGCTATATCAGAAGATTTTGAAGAAGGCGGTGATTTAGATATAAATCGTTTTTTACAGCCACCAATTAGACATGTTAATTTACAAGTACATGTTGATCAAGCTAGACTTGGCGAAGATATAACTGTATCAAGGCCGGTAAATATTACTAGGCATAATGATGTAATTCCTGGTTTATTAAAACTTGACGATAAGGATTAATATGAGATTTATTAAAGGCAGAAGTAATCTCAGTTGCACTATTTTTGTTCCTTGGGATTGTAATAACCATTGCAGATTTTGCACATCCAAACACATGTATAAAGAAAGAACATGTGATATGGATGCTATTCTGGCACAGATTAAAAAGATTAACCAGAACCCGTTAATCACTGAATTTGTATTGACTGGCGGTGAACCGTTAGCTGATATTGAAAAGTGTCAGATATTACTCGATGCTATGGAAAAACCCTGTTTTGTTAATACTACATTCCCATTGGAAGGCGATGTTCAAAAAAGAATTGATTTCGTAAACAATAGCAAGATTGCAGGTATCAATATTTCTCGTCACATGCACCAGAAATTCTATGAACCAATTTTGCCAATGGAAGATTTCAAGAAGATTACAAAATTCATTAAGTTGAATGTTGTATTATCTGAAACTTTTGATGTAGATGTATTTGATGCATTTATTCAGCCGTTAAAAGGCATGAAGAACCTTGATATCTGTATTAGAGCTGATTATAGAAATATTACTAAAGATAATCTTAAGAACCGTGATGAAGTCTTTGAAAAGTTAATCATGAAATATGAGTATACTGTTTCTGGCGGTTGCATGGTTTGTAATGATGACCGATTCTATAATGATGACTTTGAAATCAGCTATCATAGAGGAATGGAACATTCTCTTGTCAAATATGGTAATAGAAGATATGTAAATGATATTCTTATTACTATTGACGGAATGATTTATGACGATTGGGATTTCATTCAGGATAGCGAATTTGAAAGATGGGTATTTGGTGAATTCACATTAGACGATGATGTTTCTGAATATACTAATGATGTAGAATTTATTAAGTGGTTGCTTGAAAAGAATGGCGAAACATTAGAGGAACATTTAGATGGGTGATTTAGCAAATTTAATGAAATTAGTAAGAATGCAAGAAGAAGGTCCTCATCCATGTAGGACCTGTCGTCATTGGATTTCTAATAGATGTCAGCATAAGCCTACGCTTAATGGTCACGGAAATTTATGTGATAATTGCACATTTTGGGAAAAAGAGGTAAATAATGATATTGTTAAAAGACATTAAAATGAAACATAGTCAAATCCCGCAATTTAATCTTTGCGGTTCTTCTGACGAATATGTTTATATCGGTTGCGGTAGAACAATGTATACTGGTTGCGGTCCAGAACCAAGAATGGTATATATTGGCTGTGGTAGATATGTAAGAGATTATTGTGGTCATTATAGTAGTTGCGGTTAATATGACATTAGAAGAGATGATACAAGAAATCAAGTCAGGTAGATTTGACGCTATACAGAATAGTTGTGGTGGTAGAAGCTATGACTATTCACATGCACATTTTGGAAATCCACCTGAAGAAATAAATTATAGTCATAATGATGGTGCTTATTTTGGTAATCCAGCTCCAATGGATGGACTTACTTGTGGGTAATATATGAAGTTAAAAGAATTAATTAATACAATCAAAAATAAATTTTCTAAGCATACAATAGCAGATAATTTTGACTTTTCAAAATACAGTGAAGGCGATATTGTTTCGTTTAGAGATTTCCCAGACTTTGATAATGGTAATAAGTATTATGACCCATTAGGAAATGTATGGCAATATTCTTGTGGAACATGGCGAAATGAAGGAAAGCATTACAGATGAGGATATATGAGGACAAAATATGCATTAAAAGACGTCAAAATTAAAGATTCTAATATTCCTAGAATATCTATGTGCGGCGGTGGATGTGGTCAAGGCTATCATTATGACCCACCGTCTTGTGGTGGAGGTTGTGGTTTAGGTTTAGTAGATACATTGAAATATCTTTATAATAAAACAATTTCTAAAATTACGCCGACACCTAAAGAAAAGACAAAAGAAGAAATCTTAGAAGAACTTAAAAGGAAATATCCAAAAGAATTATTCGATGAATATGATTATATTCAAGGAATGTGGATTAAAAAGAAAAAGAAGTAAATAAAAAACCGGTCATTTGACCGGCTTTTTAATTATTTACCACCTAAAACTAATATTCTAAGTAACTGGATAACTGCTTCTTTCTTACTGTCAGGTATCTGTTCAATAAGGTCTTGAATCATGGCATCTGCATCTGGTCTAGGAGTTTTAGAAATCGGTTTCTTTTTAGTTGCATTAACGATGTCCTGTAATGTAGCTAAGCGTTGCTTTGGTGCAGGAGCAGGTCTTTCATAATGAACATAACTAGAACCGCTACATGGACCAACGCTATAGCAAGAAGTACGAGCATGTGAATAACCGCTACAGCCACCCCCGCCACAACCACCTGTACCGCATTCATTTAAACGCTGAACAGCAAAACCATTATTTTGTAAATATTCTTTTGCTTCTTTTAAATTCATATTGTTCTCCTCTTTTTATTATTTATAGAAAAAATATTATTTTGGGGGGTTTACAAAGAGAGAATATATTACTATATTATATGTCGTTGATTGTGAGTGTCTTATAGACGATCAATAAAATGAAATAGACACAGTTGTTGCAGGTTGAGGCTGGATATTCCTTCCAGATCTGGGTCTATCTGAAGGTGACGAATCGGTATTCCTTCAAGACACTTTAAAAAATAGGGGTTTACAAAACAAAAGTAAATTACTAT
>Ga0265299_10005921_pt1 | contig 11268 bp, 7 predicted proteins | sample AusTroGonzalo_MG_4_FD_193485 | JGI IMG/M metagenome (GOLD analysis project Ga0265299, IMG submission 193485) | Bovine rumen microbial communities from tropical cattle in Woodstock, Queensland, Australia - Gonzalo_02 | ecosystem: Host-associated > Mammals > Digestive system > Stomach > Rumen ...
CACTCAGGATCAAGTCGAGTGGCTGTACGGAAAACTCGACGGATATCAGTACAAGCCTTATCAGGCAGAAGCCGTAGAGCTTGACCCAAGAGCGGAAATCGGCGACAAGATCAAAATAAAAAACGCCGAAAATGTCGAGACCGAATACGTCCTGTTCTCTCAGGAGATCACTTTTGGTCCGTATCTTACTTCTGATATCGGAGCGCCCGGCGAGGAAGCAATTGACCACGAATACACCTACGAAACGTCTACAGAGCGAAAGTTTGCAAGGCGGCTTGAAAAAACTGAAGGAACGTTATCTGTTTACGGAGATGAAATCGATGCTAAAGTCTACAAGGTAGACACCGGAGACGGGTTTGGATGGAGCTTACAACTTGACAAATGGATAGTGTATTCCGGAGATAAAGACAACGTTGTGCTCCAAGTAGACAAGGATGGACTTAAGGTAAGTGGAAGCGGTGAGTTCAGTGGATATATTTCTAGCTCTGAAATATATATTCCCGACAGCGAAGACCCGCAGTTCTCGGTTGACAGAGATGGACGCATGGTAGCAAAGGGAGCCAACATATACGGAAGCGTCTATGTCGATGGCAGTCTATATGTTTATGATTGGAGCACAGAAAGCTATCAGCCAGTTGCCGACCAAAACGATCTTAATTCTATAAGATCTCTAAACGCTGGCTCTTACGGTGGGAACGGTTCTGGAATGTATGCTGTTATGAGCCTTGCTTCGAAGCTTGGGCTATCGACGAACGGAGAGGACGCAGATGAATATCCGCCGAATTTTAAAGTCGGAACTCTGTGGTCTGAATATGTGCACGCCTCAGATACCGTCTATTCAAACACTTTTTCTGGAAACTCTCATAAATTTCAAAGGCAAATACCGGGAAGTGCTGGGTACGAGACAATAGATCTCGTTAATCACGGACATACCCTTCTTGCATCTGAAACAGACGGCGTAATCACAATTTCTATGGGCGCTCCAACAGAATCTGCTTCTAGCGCGTCTTTTAACGTAGCCGACACCAAGAAATATAAGGACATGGTGAAGGCGCTGACTATTACGTCCGACAATATCTCGTACAGCGAATCCGGTCGAGATCGATATGAAATAACCGTAACGCAAAACGGAGAAGAGTTTACTAAAATAACCACTTCAACTGTATACTACAACGGTTGGGATGATTGCTACGATCATTACGATGTAGGAAGTCTTAGAAGTTACAAAGACCTTTATGAAGATGAAGTAGACAACCGTCCCAAATATGCCCAAATAACGTACTATGGAAACTATCGTGTAGTTGAATTGTATAACAAATACAATGAACTTGTTTTCTGGGATTACGTATGATCGCACAGAAAGGAATCAAATATGATACTCAAAACATCTTGCGGCGAAGAACTAAATGTCGCCACAATTATTCTTAACGATAGACCAAAGAGCTTTTCTTTCAGAATATCTGAAACAACGATTCAAGAAGTAATTTCTATGTTCGGAAAAGAAAACATTCTTCCGATTGAAGGCTACGAAGAATTCACCGAGATCGACAGCATCCGTGTCAGCCCTCGTTCAGATGTTACTGTAACGCTTTCTGTCAAGAACGAGGAACCGTATTACACCGTGACATCACCTGTTGTGATTGAGGACACCGGAAACGCAGAAAAGGCAGAAGATAATGGGCAAGAACAATAATATAGTCATATCCAGAGACGACGTTAACCGCGTCATAAACTGCATCAAAAGCCTTGATGTAAAAGGGTATGACAGCATGTACAGAGTTGTCGCTACGGTAGAATTTCTTGAAGGGAAGCTCTCTGAGCCTCCCGTGACTTTTGAACAGCGCGAGAAAGATCACGAATTTAAGCAATTAGGATAGAATTCGCAAAGTGGTGGTTTTATGTTTGGAAGGACGAACGCATCCGGTAAAAAGACAGAAGTAACCGCAACACTTACAATCAGCGTATATAACACGACACAGTACAAGGTTGACCATGTTGTTAAGGATCAAGATAACGTTGTACTTATCAGCGACACAAAATATACCGGAGAAACCGTGTACAACAACGGACGTGCTTCAAGAAACGCTGAAGTGCAGAACTTAAACGACTACATTAGCTGGCTCGAAGGTCAGAATTCAACTCTGGTGAACAACTACAACACCGCAGTTACGAATTACAACAATATGAAGACCGACCGTGATAACTGGAAGCAAACCGCAGAAAGTAGGCAGACAACGATAAACAGTCTGAACACCCAGCTTACTAACATGACTGACGATAGGGACAATTGGAAAGAATTGGCCTATGCTTGGTATGGAAATGCATGTCTTGACCAAGATTCATATTACGATAACTGGTATTATGGATGCGCTGCGCACTACAGGTATCCCGGAGCTTTCTACAGCGATATTAATAATCCTTGGGTGTGATGGATAGGTGATAAGATGTTTGGAAGAACAAATGCTTCTGGAAAGAAGATAACACTTACTAACACATTAACGGTCAGCATGCATACCACCAACAAGGAATATAAGGTATACGAGCTTGTAAAGGACCAAGACGGTAACACGCTTATAGAAGAAACGAAGTACACCGGAGAGACCGCTTACAACAACGGTTACAGTGCCGGTGATTCGGCTGGATACACCAGAGGCTACAACGCGGGTGATTCTGCCGGATATACAAGAGGCTACAACGCGGGTGATTCTGCCGGATATACAAGAGGTTACAACGCCGGTGACTCTGCCGGGTATACAAGAGGGTACAATGCTGGAGCAGCCGCACACGCAAATGATTATAGCAACGGTTACACTGCTGGCTATAATTCAAGAAATACAGAAGTCGCTAACCTTAATAACAGCGTGAATTACTGGTACAATGTGGCTTATGGTTGGTATTTGACCGCCGACCAGTACAGTTCTATTGCATGGCTCAACACCTATTACGGCGAGAACTGGGCTGTCCCCGGACAGGGATCTTGGCCCGATGGCTACGGACCGTATTCCGGGTATTACGGATATTAACGGCAATCGAGAAGGAGAGAAACCATGTTTAAGGCATACAATAAAGAACAGAACAACACGTTTGTCGGGGAAACAACCCCGAAACATGATGGAAAAACCTTATCTGTCATTGTTTCCAGCGGCACAGACACGGCTCCGCTTCAGACCGCAGACAGAATTGATATCTGCGGCTCTGACGAAAGAGTGACCGCCTCCTATAAGATTGTCGGGTGGAAAGCAATCGAGCATCTGTGGGACGGCATTCGGATTACTTGGCAGACCTACGCTCCTGATGAGATTGACACCATGCAGGAGAAGATGGATGAAATGGAACAGGCTCTCGCAAAAGCTTCCTCTGTAATTGAACAGTATGAAGCCAAGGTTCAAGTCCTGACGAGTGCTCTGCTGGATCTCGCCAGTGTGGTTGGGAAGACAGAAACGCCGACATACGGTGAAGAAGAACCGGAAGAGGCTGTTGAACCTGAAACCGAACCGGAACCTGTCGTTGAGGATAAGCCTAAGCGGACAAGGCGCAAAAAGGTGGTAGAAGGAAATGATTGAACTATATCTTGAACAGATTCGGAACGGTGCGATGACTATCGACCAAGTTCCGGATTTGTGGCGCGAAGCCGTAAAGGCGACGCTTGAAAAAGCCGAAGAGGCTTAATAAACATTGTCGGAGAGGGGGCGTAATCATTGGCAACCGAAAACAGAATCCTAAGAGTTGAATTCAACGGGGAGCACAGAGTAAAAGCCAACTCTCTGTGGCAATGGGATGTCGGGCAGATTCTGGTGTTCAGTGATCTGGAATTGCCGAGCGCCTATGAGGTGCATTTCAGCAACAATCCGCTCGGAACTGCAAAGACGCAGGTTGGAACGCAAGACGGCGTTCGAATCCCGGATGAATACCTAGAAAAGTCCGCAAGCATCTATGCGTGGGTGTATCTCCACGACGGAAGCGAAGACGGCGAGACGGAGTACATGGCTGAGATTCCTGTCCTTCGCAGAGCAAAACCCGATACCGTAAGCGTGACCGGCGAAGAGCAAAGAACGTTCACCCAAATGATGGGCGCTTTGAACGAAGCTCTCGCTGACGCTGAGGACAAGGCAAAAGCCTATGCCAGAAGCATCACCGATACCAAGGTTGACAAAGTAGACGGTAAGGGGCTTTCAACGGAAGATTTCACAACTGCGCTTAAGAACAAGCTGGAAAGCATCGAGTCCGGAGCTGGAAGTCATGTAAATGCTGACTGGAACGCCACAACCGGAAAAGCGCAGATTCTGAACAAGCCGACAAATCTTGTCAGAGATCCTGCTTATGTCCATACGGACGCTAACTTCACACAAGCTGAAAAGGAAAAACTGAGAAGCGTCTCAGAAGGGGCTACAAAGGTCGTAATTGACCCTTCTCTGTCATCGTCAAGCTCGAACCCCGTCCAGAACAGGGTTGTGAAGTCTGAACTGGATAAAAAGGTCAACAAGAGCGATGTTGACGATTTCCTGTCTACTGCTTCTCAGAACCCTATTCAGAACCGCACCGTAACGTCTGCGTTAAACGGAAAGGTCGATAAGGCTACGGGATATGGACTTAGCCAGAATGACTTCACAGACAACTTAAAATCGAAATTAGACGGCATTGAGAACGGTGCGAATCGTACCGTTGTTGATGCCAATCTTTCTTCGACAAGCACAAATCCGCTCCAGAACAAGGCGATTAAAGCTGAGCTGGACAAGAAGATCAGCATTGATGCGGCAAAGCAACTGACTGAGGAAAACTTCACCGCAGCAATGCGTTCAAAGTTGGAAGGCATCGAACCCGGAGCGCAAAAGAACGTCCAGTCCGACTGGAAAGCTACCAATGGCGATGCCATGATCTTGAACAAGCCTCAGAATCTTGTTCAAGACCCTAACTATGTCCATACAGACCAGAACTTTACCAAAGACCTGAGCAACAAGCTCAAGAACATTGAAGAGAGAGCCAACAGAACTGTTGTTGACGAAACTCTGTCTTCTATCAGCACGAACCCATTGCAGAACAAGGCGATTGCGAATGTTCTCAAGAAATTCGGCATCGGTCTTTCGTTCAAGCATGAGAACGGCTACTATTCCATCTACCTGATGGGCGCTGACGGGAAACAGCTTGGCGGTTCAATTCCTATCGGAAGTGCCGCTGAAGTCATGGTCTATGACGTCGATGACATTCTTACAGAATATGGCGAGAAGCCCGTCAAAGGAAATGCTATCTTCGCGGCTTTGAAAGAGCTGAAGTATGACCTTGTGTTTGACGAGGAAGACTTTTCAATCCATCTGATCAATCAGGATGGAAACCGTGTCGGAAACGGCGCGGTCATCGGAGACAGCAAGATTGCTTTGAAACACGCCAAAGAAAACGGCTATGAGGGCGAGGACGAATACTACGACCTCATTTATCAGACAACGAAAGATTATGAAAAAGCAATGAAATATCACGATTACCGCTTCGTTGGTACGACTCTGTATCTCAATCGCGGTAGGTTCGCCGGAACCACACTTTTCTTATAATGTGAGGTGGCAACAATATGGCAAATTATTTTGAATATATAGTCGGCGAAGACGACATCCAGCGACTCGTAAGAGACACCGAGGCGGTACACGTTACCGACGTTGTAACCGAATTTCAGGAAACAGCAGACAATGCGCATATCCCGACTGAAAAGCTGGTAAAGGATACGGTTAACGCCCTTCGCGAAGAAGTGTCGGAAGCAATGAGTCAGATTGATCTTCCGTCAAAGGAAGACAACGCGAACAAGGTTACTGCTTTTCAGGAGACCCCGGATAACACGCATTATCCGTCTGAGAAGCTGGTATATGACACCCTGTTTGCTCTGCACCAGACCATTACGAACGAGATTGTTTCCGCAGTCGGCGCGATCGATGTCAACACCACCTTCATTGTTGAAAGCCTTGACAGCGTGACAGACCCGGATGAGAACTACAACTATATCGTCCGAAACGGAAAGTCCGTTCTGTTCTACAAGTACATCGACAACGAATGGAAGATGATCGGCGGAGCAATGGCTTCTGTCGGAAACGAACTTCCCGAAGTCGGGGACGGCTTCACCGATTATTACATTGCCACGGAAGACGAGAACATCTATCTCCACTATCGGTGGCTTGAAAACTCCGAAGAAGAGAACGGCGGACACTTCTACTCCATCGGGGCAGACAGCTACGGTAAAGGCGAGATCTATACGAAGGACGAAATCAACGCGATGTTCGGACCTCTCGACACCGCTACCCGTCAACTCACAAACAGAGTGTCTGAACTTGAGGGAGATGTTACCTCGCTCAGTGGTAACATGGTTACAAACGTAACCGGGAACTCAAAATCGATCACAGTATCGTATAAAGATGGCGGTTCGAACACTTTCCTCATTGACGATGGCGTAGATAAGGTCACAGATGTCAACAAAACGGACGAAGGCATTGAAATCGTCTATTCAGACGGAAGCACAAAACCCATTGCCATCTCCGGCGGCGGTGGCGGCGGTGTTGGAGCTGGTTCTGCTACCATCACAAGAATTACGGACGCAACCGTTACCTATGTTTCTGGCGACGAATGTCTCCTGACCTACCGTCTGGATGCAACCGACTCTGCTGGTGACGTTGTCGGTGCAGGAACTGCAACATGGTATGTCGGCGGCATATATGTTGCCAACAGCATTGCTAATCAGGGTAGAAATACATTCGACCTTGCGGATTATCTGAATGCTGGTAGCAATACTGTGCGCCTTGTTATCTCGGTTGATACCGGTGGTGATACGCCTACCATTGTTTCTAAGACTTGGACTGTGAACCTTGTGAACATGTACATCACATGGGATTACGATGATGCTACCATCAATTCCGGAAACACGTTCACGATTCGTTGGACGCCTTACGGAAACGATGTATCCAAGACAACGCATATCATTATCGGAAACTCGGAAGCGGCTTCCAGTACGACTTCGCGCTCCGGTTCGCTTCAGAGCATTACGCTCGGAAGTCTCGGTCACGGTGCTCATAGAGTCACGCTGTACTGCACCGCAACGGTCAATGGTGTTGAAATCACATCGAACAGAATCTCGCACGATATGATCTTCGTAGAAGAAGGCAACAATACCCCGGTTATTGCGTGTTCCGTTCCCACCTATGAGATTACGCAGTACAACACCCTGCGTATTCCTGTTGTGATCTATACGCCAAACTCCATCACTTCGGACGCTATTCTCAGCGTGGACGGCGAGCTGTTCGCAAACTGGACCGATGTTGACAGATCGGTTCATTACTGGAACTATGCTCCGACAGAACCCGGCGAGAAGACACTTACAATCCAAAGCGGAAGCACGACAAAGCCTCTCAATATCACCGTCAGCGAACTTGGTTATGATATCGAGCCTGTAACAGCCAACCTTGAATTCGACTTCAATCCTGTAGGTCTTAGCAACTCATCTGCAAACCGTCTCTGGAGAGATAAGACACACCCCGGAATCGGACTCAGCGTGTCTGACAACTTTGACTGGAACAACGGTGGTTATCAGACTGACGATAACGGAGACACTTGCTTCTGCGTGAAGTCCGGAACAAGAGCTACCATTAATTATAGTCTGTTTGGAAACGACCCAAAGGCGAGCGGTGCTGAATTCAAAGTGATCTTCCGTACTGCAAATGTCCAGAACAAGGATGCTACCTTCCTGACCTGCCTTTCCGATACTGCAAACGATAATGCCGGTCTGAAGATGGATGTTCATGAAGCCAGAGTCTTTACGTCTTCTGACGAATTGCTTACGCATTACAGCGAAGACGATATCATTGAGTTTGAGTACAACATCAACGCAATCAATCTGGAAGACGCCAACTCGACCTCGTTTATCATGAGCTATGAGGACGGCGTTGCGGCAAGACCTCTGATCTTCTCTAACGACAGCGGATATCTGCTGTATCAGCTTACGCCAGTTCCGATTACTATCGGTTCTGATTACTGCGATGTCTACATCTATCGTATGAAGGCGTACTCTTCCGCGCTGTCCGACTCTGACATCCTGACAAACTTCATTGCTGATTCCAGAGACGCTCAGACCATGATTTCCCGGTACGAAAGAAACCAGATTTACAACGGAAACCATGAACTCACGCCTGAGTCTGTTGCAAACGCTTGCCCTGATCTGCGAGTAATCATGATCGAATGCCCGCACTTCACAAACGACAAGAAAGACTATGTGAGAGACACAACTGTCCGTTGCATCTACAAAAACGGCGACCCGGCTCTGGATAACTGGACGTTCATGAACGGCTACCATGCTGGTCAAGGAACAAGTTCCAACAAGTACGGTCTTGCCGGACGCAACATTGATATCATCTTCGGATTCGACGGCGAGCATCAGGTTGTCAGCAAGATCGACTTCGACCCTGACTATATTACAAAACTGACGCTCGGTGACGGTAGTGTTTACACAGGCAGGGACGCAAAAATCACCCTCAACAGAACATCCGTGCCGAACGACTGGTTTAACATCAAGGTCAATATCGCTTCTTCCGAGAACACCAACAATGCTCTCCTGCAGAAGCGGTACAACGACTATCTCCCGTATAAGACTCCTGCGATGAAGAGAGATTCGCACATTAAGAACTCGATGGAGTTTGTAAACTGTGTGGTCTTCATCAAAGAGAGAGACCCCGATATCTCCACGCACAGAGAATTTGATGATACCAACTGGCATTTCTACGCTATTGGTAACATCGGTGACTCCAAAAAAACAGACAACACCCGTGTCAATGACCCGACCGACATGTCTGAGTTTGTCGTTGAATTTTCTGACAACACGCTTCCGAACAGCACATTCAGTTCCGGCGTGTATTTGGATGCCAACGGCGTTATCACATACGACCCGCAAGAACGTGTCAGCGATGTATACCCGATTACCAATGCGCAGTGGGTTGATGAGCGGAACTTGAAGCGGAAGGCCCTTTATGAAGATTGGGACGGCTCTTTTGAGTTCCGTTACGACATGGGAACAAAGGACGGCGAAACAATCTCCAGTGCGGAAATTGAAGCACAGCAGGAAGTCTCCAAACAAGTGCTTCGAAACCTGTACGAATTTATCATCATGTCCTCGAACGAAGACTTCGTCAATCATCTTGGTGACTGGTTTATCGTCGAATCGCCTCTGTACTGGTATCTGTTCACTGAACGGTACACCATGATTGATAACCGCGCAAAGAATACGTTTTGGCATTACGGCAAGGTGTACATTACTGAACTGGAAGCCATAGAAATGGGTGACGATGCGCAGTATTACACCGTAGATGATGCCGCCGCAGCCATTAACAATGGCTATCGCTTCGATCTGTGGAACTATGACGATGACACCGCACTCGGCATCGATAACAACGGCGAGCTGAATATGACATTCGGTCACGAGGACGTTGACTATAAGACAGACGGCGATCCTGCTTCCGGTTATATCTTCAACGGTGCGGACAGCATCTTCTGGAGAAGAATCCGAGAGTTGATGAACCGTCAACTTCGTTCCCTCTATACAAGCCGTGAGAGCCTTAACTGCTGGACAGCAAGCTCCTTGATTACGGAGTTTGACAACTGGCAGGACCAGTTCCCTGAAGAGCTCTGGCGAATTGATATCGAGCGCAAATACCTCAGACCGTATTACACAGGCAACCCGGTTGCCGGTATTGCGGCAAGCCAAGACTTCCTGAAAAACATGATGAATGGACGCAAGAAATACCAGAGGCGTCAGTTTGAGCGCGATCAGGAGATCTACATCGGCACAAAATACTTCGGGACGAACCAGTGCGCTGACTCCAGAGCAATCTCGTTCCGTTGCAATACGCCGCAGACAGCGGTTGTAAGACCGGACTACACGCTCAGAATCGTGCCGTACTCCGACATGTACCTCAGCGTGGCATACGGCAATACCACACCGCAGTCCGTCAGAGCCAAGGGCGGTCAGGAATATGTGTTCACGACAAACCTGACAACGATGGACGATACGATTATCCTTATCTACTGCGCCGAGAACATTCAGGCACTGAACGACCTGTCTGCTTGCTATATCAGGGCGAACGACTTCTCTGCGGCCACAAGGCTGAAGACTCTTGTGATCGGCAGTACTGTTCCCGGCTATACGAACCAGTTTATCACCACGCTCAGTATCAAGGACAACAGATTGCTGGAAACTCTGGATATCCGAAACTGCACCAGCCTGACAGGCTCCCTGAACTTCTCCGGATGCCAGAACCTCGCAGAATTCTATGCTGAGAACACGGCTATTACCGGTGTGACCTTTGCCAGAAACGGTAAGATTCGTCTGGCTCATCTGCCTGAAACGATCAGCAGTCTGACCCTGAACAATCTGCATTATCTGGATGATCTTCAGATCGCTGGATATGACAATATGGTCGCCCTTGCAAGTGAATACTGCACGCTTGATCCTTTGCCTATTCTGAACGCGGCAATCAATACCCTGCAAATTGTCCAGATTCTCGGAATTGACTGGACGTTTACTTCTACGGAAACCCTGAACAAGATCTACGCTATGAGTTCGTCCGTACTTGCCGGTGATGCCACCATCAACGGTCCTGTGCGTCAGGCAGAACTCGATAACTATGCTTCACTGTGGCCTAACCTGAATGTGAGCTATACTGGAGAACTTGTGCCTCAGTATTACGTAATCTTCAAGAATGACGATGGAACCGAGCTTTACCGAATGCTCGTTGACCGTGGCTCTGTCGCGATTGACCCGCTTGCGGAAGGCTTGATTTCTACGCCTGTAAAAGAAAGCACCAGTCAGTATGACTTCACGTTCGACGGATGGGACAACCTTCCCGGAACGATTGTCGGAGAGAAAGTCGTTACCGCGAGATACTCTCGGGCTGTCAGAAGCTATACTGTGGAATGGTATTGGCATAAGAGCGAAACAACTCCGCGCTATACCAAAACGGTACAGTACGGCAAGGAAGCAAATTATGTTGGCGATCGTCCTGTTGATACATCCGGTGAAGAGACTTTGAACTACCGGCTGTGGTCTGGATGGGACAAGAGCACAGGAAGCATAAAAGAAAACACGAAAGTCTACGCCACTTGGTCAACGCAGGACGGTCTGCCTCAGGTTGGCAAAGACATGAGTGAAATGAACCCGGCAGAGCTGTATGCCGTAAGCACCGCGAAAATGTCCGGAACATACTTCGATGTAAAAGACACGAAGGACATCATGTTTGGAAGTGACTTCGA
>Ga0265299_10005923_pt1 | contig 11265 bp, 5 predicted proteins | sample AusTroGonzalo_MG_4_FD_193485 | JGI IMG/M metagenome (GOLD analysis project Ga0265299, IMG submission 193485) | Bovine rumen microbial communities from tropical cattle in Woodstock, Queensland, Australia - Gonzalo_02 | ecosystem: Host-associated > Mammals > Digestive system > Stomach > Rumen ...
CACTTAAATTTAAAAAGAACAAAGTGTGTACGGGTGGCCATGATGCTACTCGCCGTGCTGTTTACAGCACAGACTGCAGGGGCTGCAGACATTACGCAGAACACAGCTGTGGTTATCAACAGTGGTAACAAGGCGACATACAACAATAAAAGTGTCGCTGGCACAGTACCGGCTGATTCCTATGCAGGAAATCAAGGAAGTTTTATCAGTCCAGGTGCTATCGTGGTAGACGGTATCGAATTATACCTGACCATCGACGGCTTCAATGCAGACTACTCTGAGGCCCTTTCGCCCCGTTCGGGTATCTCGCTGGTTAATGGTGCTACCCTGCACCTGACCGTCAATGGTACAAACACGCTGAAGGGTGGCTTCGGAGGTGCTGGCATCTCCGTACCCGATGGTTGTACACTGGATATTACAGCAGCCAGCACGGGTACACTGGACGCTATTGGCGGTAAGAACTATGGCGGTGGAGCCGGTATTGGTTCGCTGGGCAACCGTCTTAACACGTTGACACAGGCATATATGGTAATTCCGCAGGGTTTGGGAACTATCATCATCAATGGTGGTACTATCAATGCCCAAGGCGCATCGTGGTATCACTATTACGACAAGGCAGGTGGCGCTGCAGGTATTGGCAGCGGGCAAACAAGCGGTTTAACAGATAATGACCCACCTTATGGTGACAACACCTATGTCAACAAAATCACGGGCAGCATCACTATCAATGGCGGTACGATCAATGCCACTGGTGGCTATGGGGCTGCTGGCATTGGTGGCGGTAATACAGGAACACTGAAGGCCATTACCATCAACGGTGGTACAGTGACGGCTAATGGCAGTAATTACGGTTCAGCTATCGGTCTCGGATACAATGCAGCGACAGAAGGTTCACTTACCTGTCCGACTATCGAGTTTACTGGTGGTACCACTAAGGCCAATGGCAACATCGGCTATTCTAAAGAACTCTTCGTTGGAAATAACGTAGGAGGAAAGGTAACTATTGGTAGCGGTGCCGAAGTGACATGCAGCGGTTCTATAAACCCGTTTGATGCAGCAAGCATTCCCGAAAATACCTATATTGACGCTAATGGGCATAGGCAGACTGCTCAGAATCCAACATCAGTTCTCAACATGGAAACTTGGGAGACTGGCTGGTGGGTGGTTGACAAATATGCAGAATTCAACAATCGTGTGGTTGTCAAGGGCACCGTCAATCTTATTATTAATGATGGTGTTACGCTGAATGCTAAAAAGGGTATCCAGGTACATCGTGGAAATACGCTGAACATCTATACCCAACAGAGCGGTACAGGTCTCGTCAAGGCCAATGGCGACGGCAGCAATGCCGGCATCGGTGGTGGCTATGTAAAACAGAGATCTGGTACGTTTGAAGATAAGAGTTGCGGTACCATCAATATCTATGGTGGTACGATTGAGGCCAGAGGAGGTAGCTATGCTGCTGGTATCGGCTCCGGATATATCAAGTCTGAGACCACCGATGGTGGTACCATCAATATCTATGGTGGCAAGGTGACAGCCTGGGGTAATGATGGTGGCGCTGGTATCGGCAGTGGAAGATTGTCAGAAAGCAATAGCTACACAAATCCTCAGACCATCAATATCTATGGCGGTCAGGTCACAGCTTATAATGGTGGCTCTGGAAGCGACGGTATTGGCAAAGGCAAATACGGTAAAGAAGGTACGACAACGCTGAATTGGAAAAACGTTACCGATGCCATTTACGCCAACGGCTATAGCGGCACAGTTACGCTGAAAGGTAGCTTTATGCTGGAGAATAGCGAGACAGTTGCTAAGGGATCTAACATCAGCGGTAAAACGATGGTTACACCAGTGACCATTTCATTTGCTGCCAATGGTGCTTCAGGTAAGATGGATAATATAACAACAGCTTATGGCCGCAACTATACCCTTCCCTCATGTACGTTTACCCCTCCTACGGACAAGGAGTTCGACAGATGGTATGTTGACGGTACGAGTTATAATGTGGACGACAAGATTGTTATCACAGAGAATACCATTATCAAGGCTATGTGGAAAGAAGCGCCTCGCACAGTCCAGTTTAATTTGCGCGGCCATGGCGAAGCGATAGACAGCCAGACGATACCCTACGACGGTTTTGCTGCTGAGCCCACCGCACCGACGGCTGAAGGATACACCTTTGGTGGCTGGTTCAAGGAACAGGCATGCTCCAATCGCTGGAATTTCGTCACAGAGCATGTCACTCACCATGCAACACTGTATGCTAAGTGGACACAGAATGCCTATACCATTACCTATGACCTCAATGGTGGTGTAGAGAACACCAGTAACCCCATATCCTATACTATTGAGGATGACAACATCACTCTCGCAGCTCCAACTAAGTGGGGCTACACCTTTGCAGGCTGGACCTATGAGGGTCAGAATGAGCCCCTGCTCAATGTCACCATCACCAAAGGTTCGACAGGTGCCAAGAGCTTTACCGCCCACTGGCAGATAGCACAATTCACCATCGCCTTCAATACTGATGGCGGCACTGCTGTTGAGTCCATCACGCAAGACTACAATTCCTCTGTCACTAGGCCCACGGTGGTTCCCAAAAAGGCTAAGCATATCTTCATTGGCTGGGAGGATATGCCTACCAAAATGCCTGGTGAGAATGTCACGATAAATGCTATATGGGTTAAAGTATATCCTATCGAGGCAAAAGAAGCTACCTGTACGGAAAACGGTATGATAGCCTGTTACTATGCTTACGGAAACTACTATCGTGAAGAGTCTGACGGTATTACATATACCAAGCTGACTTCTGACGAATATAAAACCCCCGCGACGGGACACAACCTGACTAATCCTATCTGGACGTGGGACAACAACTACTTCGACGGTATGTTGATGGCTAAGCTGCAGCTGGAATGTAGTAAATGCCATTATATTGACATGAGCATCTTCTCTACGTTTGAAACCGAAGTGACCACAAAGCCTACCGTCACTACTGACGGGGTACTTACTTACACCGCCAAAACAACTATCGATGGTATCCTGTATAGTGACACTCACGAGGAATCAATACCCAGAACGGGCGTAGCTGCCAAGATTGGCATTAAAGAATATCCCTATCTAAAGTCGGCACTTGCTGCAGCCACTGAAGGCGATGTGATAACGCTCTTCCAGGATGTCGACGACCCCTCAGAGACGTATGGTACACCTATATCTTATAAACAGCCTATCACCCTTGACTTGAATGGTCATAGTGTACATCTGGCAGGCATCTACATAGATGATAATCTGACACTGAAGAACGGCACGTTTACTGGTCACATTAATAATACTTGTGTAGGTAATGACCAGACGCTGACACTGGATAATGTGACACTCAACTGCGAAGGATTCTACAACAGCGAGTATGATTCTTGGGAAACCTGTATAGAGTGGTTGGCAAAGAACATCGTTGTTAGCAATGGTAGCGTGATGTACATCTCTGGTAGTATATTTCTTGGCGGTGGTGGCGATGAAGGATTCAACTTGACTATCGACGATTACTCAAGCGTTGTACTGTCAAATACGACCCTCGGCGGTTACAATGAAACAAGAGTAAGAAGTGAGTTTGCAAAATATCTACCCTCAGGCTATACCATCAACAATGATGGTAAGGTGGAATATGAGAACAGCGAATATTGTGGCTTCGTAACACTCCAGCTTAATACTGTCAACATCGCAGCAAAGAAAGCTAACGGTGCCTATTGGACTACCTACTACAATAGTACTACGGGTTATAAGATTAATGCCAATGAGAATGCCTGCGCCTATACTGCTACCCTCAGTGGCACCACCATCAAGCTCCACAAGCTGGGCAAAGTGATTCCCGCAGCTACAGCAGTTCTCCTTGTAGGCGAAGACAACAGCATCAGTATGGCTGCCAGCAACGATGCCGCCGAGCACACAGTAGGCAACGACCTGCATGGTGTTGATGTCAGCACGCAGACCTCTTCTCTGGGCGTTGGCAGCTTCTATGTACTGGGCAACAAGAACGGTCACTTCGGTTTCCATGAGTACACAGGCAACAATATGCCTGCCCACAAGGCATATCTTCTACTTGAGACCAATGCTGCTCGTGAACTGACCATCGTCTTCGAAGAGCCCACCGGCATTAAACAGATTGAAGATTCAATGCTGAAAGGTGATAGTTATTTCGACCTGCAGGGACGCAAGGTGCAGAAGCTTACTGCTAAGGGACTATATATAAATAATGGTAGAAAGGTAGTGATTAAGTAATATGAAAAAGACATATATCAATCCTGCAATGCAGGTAGTAAGGATAGAACAGATGCAGATGCTCTGCGCCAGTACCACGGATATTATGAAGATGGATGACACATCTGTCGACGTATTCGATGATCCCGCTGATGATATCGATAAAATTGAGGATATCTGGTAAAGAGAGACAACATTAACTCAAAAACAATTAATAAAGCAAGATGAAGAAGAAAGATTCTTTCTTATCGCGAGCAGCCATGATGCTGCTCCTGGTGATGCTCACGACTGTGACGGTGTGGGCAGACAATGCTACTACACTGAGTAGCACCGAGGGACTGAAAAAAGTATCTATGACCGCCACCAATGGAAGTAGGTTCAATGATTATGAAGGTTGTCAGTATCTCTTCGATGATGATGTTACCACGAAATGGTGCTGTACAGGCTTTTATGATCTCGATGCCAACACTCTCGGAGTCTATGTCGAGTTTCAAAGTGCTGAGGCCTTTGTGCCCAAGGGTTATTCTTTGGCAACAGCGAATGATAATAGCCAGTTTACAGGCCGTAACCCTATCTCGTGGAGACTGAAAGCCAAAGAAACGGTTAACGGAGAATGGAAAACGATAGTTGAGGTCAATGATGACAACACGATGAAGGATGTGAACTACACACAGTACAACTTTGCTGTACCAAGTAGCGTTACCACCGCTTATCAGTATTACCGCTTTGAGGTAACGGACTCTTATAACTCCAAGAATTACAATGAAAGAATTATGCAGTTGTCGGAGCTGAAGCTATGGAGAATCGTGGATGCTGCAGAACCCACTTATACGATTAGTCTACCTACCGACAAAAAGTACGGATCGGTGACTGCATTGGTAGATGGTGTATCTTCCACTACAGCCTATAAGGATGATAATGTACAGTTATCTTTGTCATGGAATGATGGTTGTGAGTTTTATAGGGAAAGTTTCAGCATCAAAGATGCCAACGGAAACGATGTGAATATCGTTAATACAAAATGGCTCAACAATAGCGTAATCTATACCATTAAGATGCCAGCCAGCAATATTACGGTGAATGCTCAGTTTGGTCCCATCAGGTATAACATCTTTTTCCCAAGATATACTGAAAATAATGAAGACAATGGAAAAGTGCTGCTTAGTGTCATTCCGTCTGTGAATAATACTGATGTTGAAGGGGCCTTTGCAGGTGAAACCGTTACCCTTACTCTCACAACGACGGCACACTATGTGATTGATGAGCTGAAAGCATCATATAAGAAAAAGGTGGATAGTGGCGAAATGTGTGCTCCTCGCAGGGCGTTACGATCTGATGAAGAAGAAAGATATCTATGCTATCTTGAACTGACCAAGGTTGACGACACGCATTACACCTTTGTTATGCCTGACGCTGATGTCAATATTGGAGCTTCCATACACTACGAAGGTAAGTATGCTATTTCGATAGACAAAAAGATTGTTTCCGAAGACCTCCGCGTCTCAGTACATGATATTGTAGCCACTTCAGCCGACGATGGTGATGAAATCTGGTTGTATATCGGCACCGAGAGTGTTGAAAACCTTAGCATATCAGGTGTGCCTTCTGAATCCATCGTTGATCACCAGGGTGGAAACTATACCTTCGTGATGCCAGCACAGCCTGTTACGATTAGTGCCGACCTCAAGTACTATATGTTCTATGAGAAGACACAAAACGGAGGAAAATGCTCGCTCACAGCCAGTGTTGATGGCAACACAGTGGAACCCTACGATAAGATTGCTGCAGGAAAGACGGTAACGCTGACAGTTGCTACGACAGAAGAGGATCTGATAATATCTTATCTGAGAGTGAGAAAATCTAGTGAAAACGAGGCGCCACTTACCAAAACGGGTGATAACACATATACTTTTGTGATGCCTGGTTGCGGCGTATCTATAGATATCCAATGGGGCGATCCCGTCACCTTGTCTTTCGATGCTAATGGCGGTGTAGGCTCAATGGATGATGTCATCAGAGGAGATGGCGGTTATATATATATGCCAACCTGTACTTACACTCGTGAGGGTTATGCCTTCTTGGGATGGCAAAGAGAAGGCAACGAATATATTTTTGCCGAAGGAGAAAAATCTTATTTCTGGGGCAATACAACATTCTATGCATTGTGGATACCCACCAATGGAGTAGGTGATGTGATTTCTGATTTGAATCGTCTAACTGTGCCTTCTCTCGATTATCCTCGCGACTTGTCTGCTCCTGCTGACGCCGCTTCGGCTGATGCTGTTATTGGTGGTACTCCCGTAAATCTCTATACACTCTGTGTGCCAGAGGCTCCTGTTACAGGCAATGGCATCAAGTACTATACGCTGAGTGGCTCTACAGACTCTTCACTGCAGTTTGTGGAAATCTCTGGTAATCCTGTAGCGAATACACCATACCTGGTAGCCGTTTCTGCTACTACAAGTGTTGGTAGCAACATCACAACTTCTGTAGAACTGAGAAAGGAAACCAAGAATACTGTGACGACTGGTAACTATAAGTTTGTTGGTACAACGATTGGTCTGACTAATGCAGAGGCAGCTGCCCAAGGTGCATATATCCTGCAGAGTGGCAACCAGTGGCGCAAGGTAGATACTAATAACACCTCAGCCTATATTCCTCCTTTCCGTGCTTATATTGTAGCTAATAACACTAATGCCCGCACATTGCTCGATACCGACTTCGGAGAGCCTACAGGCATTCAGTCTTTGCAACTCATTAATCGCGATGGCTCTGAGCACTGGTACGACCTGAATGGTCGCCGTATAGCCAACCCAACAGCCAAGGGAGTGTATATTATTAACGGTAAAAAGGTTGCGATTAAGTAAGAGAAATGATAGCTTGCTTTCATTTCCGAACGTGAGCAAGCTCAAACAAAGTTCAAGGTAGTAATAAGATGAAAAAGAAATATGTGGAGCCTCTAATGGAGGTTGTTAAGATAGGAACGATGAGTTTGTTATGTTTTAGCGGTGATTTTGACGATGATCCTGCTACAGATCCTGCAAAGGCACGCTTGTTCGAAGATGATATCGCCATAGACCTGTTTGACGATCCTGTCATCACAAACGAGGATGACCTCTAAGATATATAATAGAATCAAGCATTAACTCATAAACGATTAATATTTTCGAGGGATGTAGAGTTGTGTAATGCATGCTCTGCATCCCTTTTTCGTTGCGAACTCTTTGACCATAAGAAGAAATGGAGGTCGTAAAGTCTCCATTTCTTTTGTTTTTTGCAAAAACTATTAACCTATTAACACGACAATGCTCAAATGCCGATGTACAGGGCGTTTGAGCCATGTTAATAGTTTGCAAACATCTAACCTAGTATTAACCAACATCGCAATTCTTCAAAATATTTGTCCAATTTTTGGGAGGCAACTTCATACAAGTATGGTACATGTATGTTAATAGTTTCGGCAACTATTAACATACGCTGAGCCCTTTATTTATCGATGTTTGAGGTGTGTTATGTTAATAGGTTAATAGATTTGCAAGATTTTTCCCCACGGTGTCACATTAAATAATGTGAAGTTCGTAAATAGCTACTTTAGCGATGCAAAACAGTTACTTTAGGAGTGCTAAACAGTTACTTTAGGAGTGCTAAACAGTTACTTTAGCGTTGCTACTACAGCTATCTTGCGTGCGTATTAGCTGTACTCAGAGCTGAGATAGCGTATCCCGGAGCTGGGACACGCTATCTCATACACCATTTTCTTACGTACCTTATATATTATTTATTCTTTTCGCGGATATGCTCCTCATATTCTGCCAACTCGCGCTCACCGATATGAGCGAGCCCATAGTGTTCGTCATGCTGTGAGAAGTCCAAACCGACCTTTTCGCTATATGCTGAGACGCGCATCGGTATCAGGCTGTCTATGAGCTTATAGCCCAGCCAACTCATGGCGAAGGTATAGACGAAGACGATGACGATGGCCAGCAGATGATAAAGGAAGACGACAAAGCCATCCCATGTACCGGCAATGAGTCCTTCCTGAATGAAGATACCCGTGAGCACCGTGCCGAAGATACCACCCGTGCCATGCGTAGGGAATACGTCGAGGGCATCGTCGATACTGGTGTGCGAACGCCAATAGACTGCAATATTACAGATCAGCGTGATGACAAAGGCAATAAAGATGCTCTGTCCTACGGTAACATAGCCTGCTGACGGTGTGATAGCTACCAAACCTACTACGCAACCTACGGCAGCACCCATCGCTGATGGCTTACGACCACGCAGACAGTCGAAGAATATCCACGTCATCATAGCCGTTGCCGACGCTGTATTCGTGTTCAAGAAGGCTTTGATAGCCTGTCCGTCGGCATGAAGCGAAGAACCCGCATTGAAACCAAACCAGCCCAGCCACAGCAAAGCCGCTCCAAGAAGTACAAAAGGAATATTTGCTGGTTCACTTTTGCGGGTCTCCGCTTTACGCCGTCCCAGGAAGATGGCACCAGCAAGGGCTGCGACACCACTGGAGGCATGTACCACGATACCTCCCGCAAAGTCTATAACGCCCCATTTCATGAACAATCCCTCAGGATGCCACGTCATGTGTGCCAACGGACAATATATCACAAAGAAGAAGAACATCATAAAGAACATATAGGCTGAGAACCTGACGCGTTCGGCAAAAGAACCCGTTATCAGCGAGGGCGTGATGATGGCAAACTTCATCTGGAACAGGGCAAACAATGCCAGTGGAATAGTTGCGCCGCCCAGCACATTACCTGCCGGCGTGGTATACACTTCTGCTCCTACATTTTGGAACATCAGGAACGTGAAGGGGTTGCCGATGATGCCACCGATATCGTCGCCGAAACACAGCGAGAATCCTATTACCACCCACAACACAGATATCAGTCCCATGGCAATAAATGACTGGAGCATCGTAGAGATGACATTCTTTGCACCCACCATGCCCCCATAGAAGAACGACAGTCCCGGTGTCATCATCAATACGAAAATCGTGGCCGTTATCAGCCAGGCTACATCAGCTGCCGAGATAACCGACCAGTCGCACTCAAATGTAGGCTCACCTACGAAGATTCCTGCAATAGCTATCAGTGTCATAGCCGTCATCAGAATCACCCAACGCTTCTTTATCTTCATTTTTTTGTATTGGTTTTTGTTGATTTTGTACTTCGGGATGCAAAATTAATACGGATTAATTGTATTTTTACATATTTTGAGCCACTTTGATACTATAATTTTGCATAATCTTACATTTTGTAAGCAACAAAGGCTTTTCCTTAACAAATTAAAACCAAGAAATACTATATATGGTTATAACTTATTTGTCGATTTTTCTTTTTTTTATTGAAAATATTTCTTATCTTTGTAAACGAAATGAAGACCATAAACATTATGAGACAGGTTTTACACCATATTATTATCATCGTAACAGCTATTTTACTGACGAATTGTTCTGAAAAAGGCGATACCTCCCAGAGCAATATTCCCGATGAAACAGTGTACACCCGCGCCGACAGCCTCGTCATTGAGGCTGGGATGGTTGATAATTTCGAACGCGTCATCACGCTGAGCGATAGTCTTGTTGCTGCTGGCGAGCTCTCTCCTATCCGTGCCAACAACTACCGAGGCATGGCCTACGTCAGTATGGGAGATATGCAGAAGGCTATTGAGTACTTTCGTCTCGCCAGTGCTGACGACAACCCACCGGCAGAAGACTTCTGGGAGTACATCAATGCCGGATCCAACCTCGCCAACCTTCAGAATGCACAGCACGACCTTGACGGGGCCATCCGTACAGCACTCCTCTTCATAGAACGCCTGAAGAAGGTGGATCATCCATGCCATTCCAATGAGCTGCCCAACCTCTACTTCTGTCTGGGCAACACGCAAATCAAGCTGGAGCGCACTGATGAAGCCATGAAAAGCTTCGACGATGCCTTCTATTGGTTGAAGATATGTATGAGCAACGACTCTACGGGCAAGGAGATGAGAACAGCTATGCGAACACTGGAGAACATCGCCATCGCCCACCTTAATATAGAGAAGTTCGACGAAGCCGAGAAATGGATTAACCGCGAGGACTCACTCCTTGCCATCTATAAGACGAAGGCTGTGGCCGACTCCACTGAAGTGGACTTCATTCATGCACTAATCACCCTCAACCGCGCACAGATTTGTCAGGTTCGTGGACAGGAGGCTCAGGCGGCCCGCTACTATGACGAGTATACTACCAGCGACTTTGGCAAAAGCGCAGAAGGTCATATCCAGAGTTGTGCCTACTTGATGGCTGCCCACCGCTATAGTGAGGCTGCCCACAACTTCACCTACCTCGACCACTTTATGAAAAGTAGAGGATTGGAGTTAGACATGGAGACCATTGGCGAGGAGCTGGTGCCCAAACTCCGTTCCAACTACTATGCGGGACACAAGGACTCAGCCTTGCAAACGGCCATGAAGATTGCTGAGGCATACGATTCTGCCCTTATCCGACAGAAGCGCAGCGATGCCGCAGAACTTGCCGTTGCCTACGACACTCAAGGCAAGGAGTGCCAGATAGCCGAAGAACAAGCCCGAAACCGCCTCTATACTACTATCAGCATCTCCGTCGGTATTGGAGCATTACTCATTCTGGGCTTTGCCATCTTCGTATTCCGTCTGTGGCGTATCACCAAGGAGAAAAACCGCATTCTTGCTCAGCAGATTACCGAAGCAGTGGAGTACAGGGAGAAACTCAGAGAGCAGAAAAAGGAACAAAAGAAGATACAGGAAGCCAAGGATGAAAGTGATGCCAAGGCAGGTCTCAGCATCTCTGACCTTACCACACTCGACGACGAGCAGCTCTTCCTCTGCCTGCGCGACATGATAGAGAACGAACAGCTGTTCTTACAGCCCGATTTCGGCAGACAGACACTCATCAACCGCACAGGACTCACAAAGGAATGCATCGGTGCCGCCTTCTCGCAGGGCTGTGACAGAAGTTCGCTA
>Ga0265299_10005924_pt1 | contig 11265 bp, 10 predicted proteins | sample AusTroGonzalo_MG_4_FD_193485 | JGI IMG/M metagenome (GOLD analysis project Ga0265299, IMG submission 193485) | Bovine rumen microbial communities from tropical cattle in Woodstock, Queensland, Australia - Gonzalo_02 | ecosystem: Host-associated > Mammals > Digestive system > Stomach > Rumen ...
TTCTTCAGTCGATTCCAAGACCATCCTCGACCAGCCCGGAGCAAACAGGCTGATAGGCCGCGGAGACATGCTCGTCAGCTATCCCGGCGTAGATATCACCCGCGTGCAGTGCGCCCTCATCGAGACTGCCGAAGTGGACCGCATTACCAAGTTCATCGACAGCCAGCAGGGTTACGACCATGCATTTTTCCTCCCCGATGTGGATGATGAGGAGTCCGATTCTCCCGGAGCGGCCGATCTTCACAAGCGGGACAAACTCTTCGAAGATGCCGCCAGAATTGTGGTGCAGAGCCAGCAAGGTTCTACATCCCTGCTTCAGCGCAAGCTCGGCATAGGCTACAACAAGGCCGGCAGGCTGATTGACCAGCTCGAAGCGGCCGGAATCGTGGGTCCCTTCAGCGGCAGCAAGGCCCGTACGGTACTTGTTACTGATTTCGACACTCTCGACAGGATTCTCGAGAGATTGGACAACATCTAGTCGGTGTACGCCCGCATAAACACTTCACGAATCGAAGGATAGGTATTCGCCAGCATCGGAGCCAGATCCTGCCTTGCTATCCAGCGGGCTTGCTCGATCTGCTCTTCAGTCTGGGGAACAAGTTCCTGAGGGCCTTCACATTTCATGTGATACCAATAGGTATGCTTGACGCATTCTTCATCTTGAAACAGATAGCAGTGATGTGTGACGCAAATCAAGCTTCCGGCCAGGAGATTGCACAGCCCGGTCTCTTCCGACACCTCGCGCAAAGCTGTTGTGACGGTGTCTTCCCCAGGCTCCTGCTTGCCCTTTGGCAGGTCCCAGACATTCCTGCGGAATATCATCAGGCATCTGCCTTCAGGATTTTCGACAAGACCGCCCGCAGCGATGATCTGGTGGAACCGCGAGCAGTAGATTTCAAGCTCTCTGTCATCAGCAAGCGTGACGCATTCTTTGCCGATGTATATTTTGTGCATTGTGAAGTCAATTACCTTACGGAAGCCAAATTTAAAATTATTTATTATCTTTACAAAGATGCGAACGAATGCAAATACAGGTATTATGGAAAACATTGAAAAGAGAGTTGCAGCCGCTTTGTTGGATATCAAGGCTGTACAATTGAACACAGAGGAGCCTTTCACCTGGGCGTCAGGCCTTAAGTCTCCCATATATTGCGACAACAGGAAGCTTTTGTCTTACCCTTCGATACGCACGTTCATCGCAGAAAGGCTGGAAGAAGTCATAAAGGAACAATTCAAGAAGGTGGACGTGATAGCCGCGGTAGCCACCGGTGCCATAGCCATCGGCGCAATAGTGGCGGACAAAATGGATCTTCCTCTCGTTTACATAAGGCCTAAGCCGAAAGACCACGGCACCGGCTCGCAGATTGAAGGAGTGCTGGAGAAAGGAGCAAACGTGGTTATTATCGAAGACTTGATTTCAACAGGAATGAGTTCTCTTGGAGCGGCTCAGGCTGTATCCCAGCAGGGCGGTATGGTAGAGGGCATGGTAGCCATCTTCTCATACAATTTCACCAAGGCCCGCAAGGCTTTCGAATATGCCAACATTACTCTATACACCCTGACCGACTATGACACCCTCATTCAGGTGGCAGCAGAAAGCTCCTATATCAGTGAATCCGAAATGTCCGTGTTGAGAGACTGGCGTTTCAGACCCGAAAACTGGGGGAAGTAGCTGATGGCCGAGCACATCGTTGGCAAAACCATATTCCTTGACCAGCAGCCGATAATGCTTTACAGCCGCTTCTCGAACCTGCAGAGTATAGCGGAAAGCCTGCCTGAGGACAAGAAGAATATAGCTGAGGTGACTCAGGATTCTATCCTTATCCGTAGCAGAGGGATGGAATTCGGCCTGCGGCTTGCCGAAAGAATTCCTTTCAGCACTTTGCTTTTCGAGCAGATGGGGCAGTCTCCCTTCCCATTCCAGCTGAGTTTCCACTTCGACCCTTCGGCGAGCAAGGACGGAGCCACAGATTTCCACATTGAGCTCAACGCAGAGCTGAACACCATGCTCAAAATGATGATAGGAGGAAGGCTTCAGTCTTTCGTGGACGGCATTACTGACACTATATCCCAGATTGCAGCCGGACAGATGCCAGAGGGCATGGACGATTATGTCATTTAACCCTGTCTTTGAAGAAAATCTTCGTTCGGCGCTTGGGCAACAGGTGCTCGAGTCATATCTGCAGGCTCTATCGGACGAGCCTGCTACGGTTTCTGTGCGCCGCAATCCGCTGAAACTGTCTGATTCTGCTTTCCGAACTCACTTCAGCCGGCAGTCGGACGGCAATGTCCCATGGTGTGATGACGGTGTATATCTGAAGGATAGGCCTCAGTTCCAGCTCGACCCGCTGGTCCATGCGGGGGCATATTATGTTCAGGATGCCGCGTCGATGGTGATTCAGACTGTATTCTGCCGGCTGAGGGACAAAACTCCCGTAAGAGTGCTGGATTTGTGCGCAGCTCCCGGCGGAAAATCCACTTGCATCGCTTCTCAGTCGCTTCTGGAAGGTGATATTCTGGTAAGCAACGAGGTAATTCGCAGCAGGGCGACCGTGCTTGCCGAAAACATGACCAAGTGGGGCAGGGCGAACGTGGTGGTTACGAACGATGAGCCGCGCAGCTTCGGCGCTCTCGGCGGCTGGTTCGATATGGTCCTGGCCGACGTGCCCTGTTCGGGAGAAGGAATGTTCCGCAAGGACGCGGGCAGTGTGCAGCAGTGGAGCCCGGACAACGTGAAGCTTTGTGCGGCCCGCCAGAGGAAGATTGTGGCTGAAGCATGGGATGCTCTCAAGACAGGAGGTATTCTGGTTTATTCCACCTGTACGTTCAACAACTTCGAGAATGACGGGAACGTGGAATGGATATGCAGTGAACTTGGGGCGGAATCCGTAGCCCTCGATATTGCGCCGGAAGCGCTCAGGACGCGCTACGGGTTGCAGTTCATCCCCGGTACTACCCGTTCCGAAGGGCTGTATGTTGCCGTTGTCAGGAAGACTGCGCAGACACGCCCCATGAAATGGCGTCCCTCAAAATTGCCGGCAAAAGCTTCCTGTGATTATGCGAAGGATGCTGAATTGTTCAAGGTCAGCACAGCCTCCGGCGAAATGATAAAGGCCTTCCCGGCCGGGCTTGCCGCTGAAATAATGATGCTTGAGAGCAAACTTTCAGTCATCCGTTCGGGTGTTGCGGTAGCCTCCTTAAAGGGCCGTGACATCGTGCCGGCAGCAGCCGTCGCCCTCAGTGAGAAGCTTTCAAAAAAAGCATTCCCCTGCGAGACTCTTTCTGCAGGGGAAGCTCTTAAATATTTGCGGCTTGAACCGCTTCTTTTTCCAGACGCTCCCAGAGGTTTTGTCCTTCTCGAACATGAAGGCGTGCCTCTCGGGTTTGTAAAGAATCTCGGCGGCAGAACCAACAATCTGTTCCCGTCCGCCTGGCGTCTGCGATCAACCGAAGTTGTCGAATAATATGCTCTCAGGCGGCACTCCGAGGCTGTCGAGCAGGTTGCAGACAGACTGGGACATCATTGCAGGGCCGCACATGAAATAGAGTATATCCTCCGGGGCTTCGTGATTCTTCAGATAGGTTTCGTTCATCACGTTGTGTACAAAACCGGGAGTGTAGGCCACGCCTGCGGCGTCGGCTTCCGGGTCCGGACGGTCGAGGGCCAGATGGAACTTGAAGTTCGGGAACTCCTTCTCGATGGCTGCGTAGTCCTCGAGATAGAATGCTTCCTTCAGGCTGCGGGCTCCATAGAAGAAGTGCACCGGGCGGGTAGTCTTTTCTGTTTTGAACAGATGCATGATGTGGCTGCGCATGGGAGCCATACCGGCACCTCCGCCGACGAATACGAACTCCTGATCCTTCGGGCAGCCTTCCGGAACGAAGAATTCGCCGTAGGGGCCGCTGATGGTGACTTTGTCACCAGGCTTGCGTGAGAACACATAAGAAGAGCTGACTCCGGGGTTGACAGGAAGAAGCTTGTTGCTGCCCTTCGGGGCTGACCTGTCGAACGGAGGAGTTGCGATGCGGACATTAAGCTTGATGATGTCGCCCTCTGCAGGATAAGAAGCCATTGAGTATGCCCTGATGGTCGGAGTCTTGTTGACCATCTGCAGGTCGAAGAATTTGTAGAACTCCCAGTCTGCACGGTACTGCTCGTCAATGTCCATATCCTTGAAATCCACGGTGATGGCAGGGATGTCTATCTGTATGTAACCGCCGGAGCGGAAGTTGAGGTGTTCGCCTTCTGGCAGCTTGACCACGAATTCCTTGATGAAGGTGGCAACGTTGTGGTTTGAAACCACTTCGCATTCCCACTTCTTGACGCTCAGGGCGCTTTCGGGGATGACGACCTTGAGGTTGTCCTTAACCTTCACCTGGCAGCCGAGACGCCAGTTGTCGTTGATCTGTTTGCGGGTAAAATGCACGGTCTCGGTGGGGAGTATGCTTCCGCCTCCCTCGAGAACACGGCATTTGCACTGGCCGCAGGAGCCCTTTCCACCGCAGGCAGACGGCAGGAAGATTTTCTCATTTGCCAGTGTGGCCAGCAGGGAGTTGCCCTGAGGCACTTCGATTATTTTTTTGCCGTCGTTGATGTCAATCTTGACTGTCCCTGAGGGAGTGAGTTTGCCTTTAATCCAGAGCAGCAGGGCAACGAGGAGCAATATGAGCAGCAGGCATGCTGCAATAGAAATACCTATTATTCTGATATCCATATCCTCTTTCTCCTATAATTGAAAACCCATGAAGCTCATGAAGGCTATGCCCATGAGGCCGGTGATGATGAATGCAAGGCCGAGCCCTTTCAGCGGCTTGGGCACATTGCTGTAAGCAAGCTTTTCGCGGATGGCGGCCATGGCCACTATGGCAAGGAACCAGCCGATTCCCGAACCAAAGCCGAAGGTGAAAGCTTCGCCGACATTTGCATAGCCTCTTTCCTGCATGAACAGGGAACCGCCGAGAATGGCACAGTTCACTGCGATTAGGGGAAGGAAGATTCCGAGGGATGAATAAAGGCCAGGAGAGAATTTCTCCACGAACATTTCCACAATCTGTACGAAGGTGGCGATCATCGCGATGTAAACGATGTAGCTCAAGAAGCTGAGGTCCACGCCTGCCAGATCCGGAGAAATCCAGGCCAGGGCTCCTGCCTTGAGTACGTATTCATACAGCAGGTAGTTCAGCGGCAGCGTGATGGTCAAAACGAAGATTACTGCGAGGCCAAGGCCGGTCGCTGTCTTTACGGTTTTCGATACGGCGAGGTAGGAGCACATTCCGAGGAAGAATGAGAACACCATGTTCTCGACGAAAATCGACTTAATGAATATGTTGATATAATCCATCATTCTTGCGTCCTCCTATTGCTCTTGAAGTTCTTTGTCGATGCCCCTGTGTACCCAGACCACGCATCCCAGAAGGATGAGTGCCATGGGCGGCAGAATCATCAGTCCGTTGTTGGCGTACCAGCCGCCGTTCTCGATGTACCAGCTTGCTGGGATAATCTGATATCCCAGCAGGGTTCCGCTTCCGAAGAGCTCGCGGAAGAAGGCCACGATGACAAGAATCATTCCGTAGCCGATGCCGTTGAAGGCTCCGTCAACGAAGCTCGGCCAGGGCTTGTTGCCGAGGGCGAAGGCTTCGATGCGGCCCATGATGATACAGTTGGTGATAATAAGGCCGATATAAACCGAAAGCATTTTCGAAGTGTCGTAAGAGAAAGCTTTCAGCGCCTGGTCGATGAGAATAACGAACATGGCAACTACGACCAACTGCACGATGATACGCACGCGGTTGGGAATCGTATTCCTCAACAGGGATATGAAAAGGCTCGAGAATGCGGTTACCAGAGTAACTGACAGAGCCATTACAAGCGCTCCTTTTAGCTGGACGGTAACTGCCAGAGAAGAGCAGATGCCGAGCACCAGCACCGTAATCGGATTGCCTTTGAAAAGGGGTTTCAAGTATGTATCTTTATCCATGGCGTTATTCTCCGAGTATTAGTTTGTAGTATTCCATCCATTGTGCGATGGTGTTCTCGAGCGAGCGGGATGTTATGGTCGCGCCGCTGATGGCGTCAACTCCGTTGGGGTCTTCGCCGGAGCCGCCCTTGACAATCCGGATTGATGAGAAAGACTGCGAAGCGTCTTCGAGGACATTATCGTCGAACTGGTTGTAGAACCACGGTTCGGCAATCTCACCTCCGAGACCGGGAGTCTCGCTGGCATGAGAGAATACGGCTCCGTGGATGGTCTTTCCGTCTGATTCGACTGAAATATAACCCCAGATGGCACCCCACAGACCTGCGCCGTAGCAGGGGAGGATGGTAACCATGCTGCCGTCGTCAAGCTTGCATTCATAGACGGGAAGAGTCAGCTCTCCGCCGTTCTTTATGGCATTGTACTGTGCTTTGAGGTCGACACCGAACGCATCGACTCCCTCCACTTTATTGCCTTGGGCGTCGATGACATAAGTGCCGGTGATATGCTGCTCATAAAGCTTTTTGAAGTCGGCCCTCTTGTCAGGCTGGCCGTCGGTTTCGCCTATGTTGGCCGAGAGCATGATGGATTTCATCTGCTCAAGCTCTATGTTGGCTGTCTGACGGGGCTTCAATGCCGTGGCTACGATGGCCAGGATTGCTGCGACGACTACGACAAGTACTGTCGTATATATAATCGTGTATGTATTGCTGTTTGTATTCATATCCTGCCCTCCTTAAACTGTCTGTGCCCTTTTTAGGCGTTTGCGGATATTTCTGCCCACGACGATGTGGTCAATCAGCGGAGCGAAGGTGTTCATCACGAGGATGGCGAGCATCATGCCCTCAGGGTAGCCGGGGTTGAAGAGCCTCAGCAGCACTGCGAACGCTCCGATGAGGAAGCCGTATACCCATTTTCCGGCTTCGGTCTGGGCCGAAGTAACGGGGTCGGTGGCCATGAATACGCAGCCGAATGCGAAGCCTCCCATTATGAGATGATAATAGCAGGGCACGTCTCCGAGCAGACCGACGAGCAGACCGCCGGCAACACAGCTGAGCATTACCTTCCAGCTGCCGACGCCTGTCCAGATAAGAATTACGGCGCCGATGAGTATGGCCAGTGTCGAAGTCTCACCGATGGCTCCGGGGATGAATCCGAAGAACATGTCGGCGACTGAATATCCCACCTGGCCGCCTGAGGCCATCTGGCTGAGAGGAGTGGCTCCGCTGAAACCGTCAACGCCTGCAACCCAGACGCTGTCACCGGTCATCTGCCTCGGATAGGCGAAGAACAGGAAAGCACGGGCCATCAGGGCGGGGTTCCAGATGTTCATGCCGGTGCCTCCGAAGACTTCCTTGCCGATAACCACGGCGAAAGCCACTGCAAGGGCGAGCATCCAGAGCGGAATGTTGACCGGCATTATCAAAGGTATGATAAGACCGGTCACGAAGTATCCTTCGCTTACCTCTTCCTCACGGATATTTGCGAAAAGGCACTCGAAGAACAGACCTACTATATAAGATACGAGGTACATCGGGAGCAACTTGAGGAAACCGTACCATACCATGTTCCAGAATCCCCATTCGAGACCGCCTGCAAGGCTGGTCTGAAGTCCGATGTTGTACATTCCGAAAAGGATTGCGGGGACGAGGGCGATCATCACCGCGGTCATCGTCCTCTTGAGGTCGATGCTGTCGCGGACGTGGACTCCCTTTGCCGTCACCGTCTTGGGAACGTAAACGAAAGTTTCCATGGCTTCGAAGAATGAGCCGAATGCGTGGAGCTTTCCGCCTTTGCGGAAGGCAGGCTCCATCTTGTCAAATGTATTCCTGAGTCCCATATCCTTAAGCCATTTCTTTTAACATTAAATCGATGCCGTCGCTGATTATCTGCTGGATGTCGACCTTTGAAGGGCAGACGAATTCGCACAGGGCGAAATCTTCGGGAAGCACCTCATAAATTCCGAGGTTTTCCATCTTCTCGATATCCTTTGCCAGGCAGGCTTTCGCCAGATAGACGGGGTAAATGTCCATGGGCAGCACTTTGGCGTAAACGTCCGATACCACGAAAGGTCTGGGTCCGCCGTTGGTGTTGGTGTCCATGTCGTATTTCTTCTTTCCGCCAGCCAGCCAGCTCCAGTAAGTGTGGGAGATGCTGAATTTCTTGCCGCGGAAAGGCTTGCACCATCCGAAGGTTTCATAGTAGTCGCCTTCCTTGAGAACAGTGACCTGATTGTCAAAGAAACCGAGGAAACCGTCGGGGCCGACATTGTTGCCTGTGAGGATGTTTCCGCTCACCAGGCGCACATTATCAGAACTGTCGAAAAAGTCCGAGAAAGCGGACATCGGAGCTCCCTGGATTGCATTCACGTAAGCCGGTGATTTCGCAGCAGGACCGGTGACTGCCACAAGGCGGCTCGCATCGTAGATGCCTTCGTTGAAAGCCTTGCCTATCATGGCCAAGGAGAGCAAATCCACCGTCCATACGATATCTCCTTTGTTGATAGGGCTTATGTGGTTGATTTGTACTCCCACGTTTCCTGCAGGATGTTTGCCTGAGAATTCATGGAAGATGACTCCGCGGAGTTTGTTGAAATCCGAAGACGGGCAGGTGAAGTAATTCATGCTGAAATGGATTCCTCCCTTGGTGAATTTGCCAAGGATGTCGATGCCTGCCTGTACGTCGTCGAAACGGTTCTGGAGTACAAAATCATAGTCCGGAGCGAGCGGAGCAGTATCCATGGCCGAAATGAAAATCGATTTGGGGCTGTCGTCCGGATTGGCGACAATGCCGTAAGGCCTTTGGATGACCATCGGCCATAGACCCATTTCCAACATTCTGGCTGCTGCCTTTTCCCTTGTCAGGGAAGCAGGGGCTGCCGCTTTCTTGCGGCGGTATTCCATCTTGCCGTCAACCTCGACCTGCACTTCCAAAAGCTTGCGTTTCTCTCCCCTGACGACGGCCTTTACGGTGCCGCTTGCGGGAGAACAGAAACAAACCTGCGGACGGTTCTTGTCAACAAAAAGAGGGTCGCCGGCAAGTACGCGGTCTCCCTCCTTGACTACCATTTTCGGCACAAGCGCCCTGAAGTCGGTAGGCTTTATTGCAACAATGTCCGCAGACACAGTTTTGGCGATTGTCGGAGAGGCTGCTCCCGCAACAGGAATGTCCAGTCCTTTCTTTAATCTAATCTGTTCTGACATTATTGTTTGATAATAAGTTTATTAAAATACTCTATAGAATATCCTGCAAATGTACGTATAAAAAAAGAAGAAAACACCTTTGTTTTGGGATTTTTCAGACTTAAATTTGCCGTATTATGGAAGGCAGTGCAAACCACATATTCGACCAGCTGAACGAAGCGCAGGCAGAGGCGGTGCGCAACATTGAGGGTCCGTCCCTCATCATTGCAGGAGCAGGAGCGGGGAAAACCCGTGTGCTGACCTGCAGGATTGCAAATGCGATAGCCTGCGGAGCTGCACCCGGGGAGATTCTGGCCCTGACTTTCACCAAGAAGGCGGCCAATGAGATGAAGACACGCATCGCCGCACTGGTGGGTGAAAACAGAGCCAGGTGGATATGGATGGGAACCTTCCACTCCATCTTCATCCGCTTCCTGCGTGACTATGCGCAGCAGCTCGGATACCCGGAGCAGTTCACCATCTACGACCAGTCGGACAGCCGTGCGGCGGTCAAGCAGTGCATCAAGGAATTGGAGCTGGACGACAAGGTTTATAAACCTAATGAAATTGCCGGCCGCATATCTTCGGCCAAGAACAGGCTGATAACTGCAGGGGTTTATGCCAGCACCACGTCCTTGACAGAGCAGGACAAGATTTCCCGTAAAGGCCGCATCAGCGACATCTATGCTCTTTATGCCAAGAAGTGCAAGATTGCCGGCGCGATGGATTTTGATGACATCCTTGTCAATACCAATATCCTTCTGAGGGATTTTCCCGAAGCTCTTGAGAATATCCGCAGCCGTTTCCGTTACATTCTTGTTGACGAGTACCAGGACACTAACTATGCGCAGTATGTGATTCTGATGAGACTTGCGGCCACACACCGCAACATCTGCGTCGTGGGTGATGACAGCCAGAGCATTTATGCTTTCCGCGGAGCGCGGGTGGAAAACATCCTGTCGTTCAACAAGGACTTTCCCGACGCGAAGATATTCCGGCTGGAGCAGAACTACCGTTCCACCCGGACTATAGTGGATGCGGCCAACAGCCTCATCGCGAAAAACGAGCACAGGATAGAAAAAACATGCTTTTCAGAAGGTAATGTAGGGGAGAAGATAGAAGTGCTGAACGGCTTCACGGAGCAGGAAGAGAGCTATCTTGTCGCCTCGAAGATAATTGACCGCATTTATTCTGCCAAGGCTCAGTACAGCGATTTTGCCATCCTTTACCGCACCAACGCCCAGTCACGCCCTATAGAGGAGGCTCTGCGCAAACGCAACTTGCCGTACCGGATTTACGCCGGCTTTTCGTTCTACGACCGCGCCGAGGTCAAGGATATGCTGGCATATTTCCGGCTTGTCATCAATCCTATGGATGACGAAGCCTTCCGCAGGGTAGTCAATTTCCCCACCCGCGGGATTGGCGAAACTTCGCTGAATTATCTGGCTGCGCTGGCTGCATCAAAGGGCATTTCAATGCTCGATACGGTGATGCTGACGGATGAGGAGCTGGCCGGCTCCGGGCTCAAAAGCGCAGCAGTCGGCAAGTTCAGGGCCTTTACCGCTATGATTATCGAGATGAATCAGAAGATGGCTGATACGGATGCCTACGAGCTGGCGCTTGAAATCGGCAACCAGTCCGGCGCTCTGCTCGCATTCAAGTCGGATTCTTCGATTGAGGGCCTTTCGAAGTTCCAGAACGTCGAGGCTCTTTTCAACAGCATCAAGGACTATGTCGATGAGGAGACGGAAGCGCGTTCCGGCGGTGATGAGACTGCCCGCAGCGGCATTATCGTCACGCTGGCAGAGTATGTGGAAAACATCACTTTGCTCTCTGCGGTGGAGAGGGACGGCGGCAAGGATGATGACAACAACAAGATATCGCTCATGACTGTCCACGCCTCCAAGGGTCTGGAGTTCCCTTATGTTTTCGTGACCGGTCTCGAGGAGAACCTTTTCCCTTCGTCTGCCGACTTTATGCCGGCGGATATCGAGGAGGAGCGCAGACTTTTCTATGTGGCTATGACCAGGGCGGAGAAAGGAGTCACCCTTTCCTACGCCAGCAACCGCATGCGCTGGGGCAAGAGCGAAAGCAACGATGTGAGCCGT
>Ga0265299_10005927_pt1 | contig 11263 bp, 8 predicted proteins | sample AusTroGonzalo_MG_4_FD_193485 | JGI IMG/M metagenome (GOLD analysis project Ga0265299, IMG submission 193485) | Bovine rumen microbial communities from tropical cattle in Woodstock, Queensland, Australia - Gonzalo_02 | ecosystem: Host-associated > Mammals > Digestive system > Stomach > Rumen ...
GCGCTGGATGGATTCGAAGGAACCCACCTGCTCCGCGATCTTCCGTATCCCTTCGGCGTTCAGCCTCTTGGTGCTCCTCACTCTTATTCTGCTCTCGGGTCTCGATATAAGCATGAACAATATATGCATCCAGCATATTTAGTAATTAGTAAAATCTAAATAATATGGCAATGCCATACTATAATAAATTTACTACCAATCGCTGAACATTCCCATGCTTGCAAAAAATGAGCAGGGCCTCAGGCCCCGATAGAAAGTGCTTATCAAGACCGGTTAAAATCCGAAAACTCTGAAGTCACAAGACGTTACGATAGGAATAAAAAAACCCGATGGCGGAAGGGGGTTGGATAGGATAGGATGGATGGATTTCCTTCCGCCATCTGGAGGATTGTGCTTTGGGGATGCACTTTCTTCCTCTGATTATACCATCCACGGCGGACTATTTAAAGTTCCAATCGGGAGGTCATCGAAAGTGATGGGTGCCGTAGACATGTCTGGCTAGCTCCGAAAGTGACCGAAAGTGATGATTTGGGATTGGACGACCTCGTCCCGCATTGCCATGCGCGGAGGATTCGAAGCGTGAACAGGAATGCGCTCCGAGTGATGATCGAAGACACCGGCATCGGTCATTTGACGATCGCTGCCGGCCCTGGCCAGGTTGTGGTAAAATCGACTTTACTGATATTGCCCCCATAGTTAACAAGGTTAAATTACAATAACCTCCCTAGACTGGATCGATAGTGATCCTGTCCGAACGGATCCGTCGGCCATGCGTTCGACGAAACTGTCCAGCTCCTTCGTCCAAATGAAGGTGAGCTGGACGGAGGATCGTTCGCGACCTCGATACGGGTGATCGCACCGCGCAACCTTGGAACCGGTCGACAGGACATCTTCCACGTAAAACGGAAGTGGCTCTATGTCAGAAGAGAATACAGAGACGGACCGTGGTACGAAAGGCAACCTGCTGGAGGCGTACCTTGGCCATTATACGATTTTGAAATTCAGTGGAACGACCGACTCCGAGCCCACAGGCAACACATACCTTCTTGCCGTCGTAGGCGCCATCGTCGCTCTGGTAACGTTCGCACTGCTGTTCGTGACGGAGCTGATCGAGAGCGTTCTCGACTATTGCGCCCCCTTGGAGTGCCTTCTCGCATTGGGGATCCCGATCGTCCTGTACAAGTTCACGACCATCGGTGCGATGTCCAGGGTCGCCGACAGGGCATTCCCCTCTCAGAGGACCGGCAACGGTCTTGGTGTGGCCGGAGTGTTCGCTATCGTCACCTCCGTGCTTTTCCTCTACGGAATCTACCAGATGCTCGGGGCGGTCTTCATAGTCTTGCTCGCGCCGATTGTCGAGATCTGCGCGGTCCATGCACTGATAACCGCGGCGGTCTTCAGGATGGATAGGTCCGAGAGCGACGGGATCAGCGCTGACATGACGGACCTCATCAAGTCATTCGTCATATCGCTGGTCACAGCAATAGTCGTCGTGAGCATCACGGGCCTCATCTACGGCTTCTTAGATGTCAAGATCATAATCCTCTGCGTCGCCGCGGTAGCTATCGCCACCGCCGTGGGGTTCATATTGATCAAGGTCATGAACTCCAAGGCAGAACACTTGGACAACGAACTGGTATTCTCGATACTGGAGTTCTCCAAGCCCTTGGTCGTGATCATCATCCTGGCCGTCTGTGCCGTAATCCTGTGAACAGTATAAACCGACAGGGGCCATCCCTGTCATCTTGATCGTCTTCTCGCTTGCACGAACATGATGGCGCGGCATCCGCATGGATGCCTATCGACAGAAGAGATAAAGTTGGGGGGAGGGGCCCCCTCGTTTGCGGCCTCACTCGCGGGGAGTGATGCCTATGGTTATCTGCTTCCCGGTGACGTCCCACTCCTTCACCTCGGCCCCCTTGGGCTCGGATGTGAAGACCAGGGACTGCGCCCTGACCTCGTTGGAGATGTGGTCCTTCCAGGATTCGAACAGTCCGACCAGGCGGTCCTCGGAAGCCACCTCGATGTCGACGTACTGCTCCACCTTCAGCTTCATGTCCTTGCGCATCTGCTGGATGCGTCTGATGAGTTCCCTGGCGTAACCCTCGGCCTCAATCTCGGGAGTGACGTTGAAGTCGATGAATATCGTTCCCTCGTCGAACTCCACAGGCTCGATGTCCTTCTCCACGGAGGGGATCTCATCCTTTCCGAGGTACTGCACCTTCTTGATGTTGCCCTGCTCCGCAAGGACGTCGTCGAACAGCTTCACGGCCTTGTTGACCTCGGCGTCGTTGCCGCGGACGAAGACCTGCAGCAGGGGCCACCTGAGCTTGGATCCCATCTTGGCCCTCTCGGCCGCGATGATGTCGACGATGTTCCTCACAAGGGACATGCTGTGCTCGATGTCCTCGTCGATAAGGTTCTCGTCGCAGACGGGCCAGTCCTCCATGTGTACTGTGAGCTTCTTCCCGCCCATGTGCTGGTAGACCTCCTCCGAGATGTGGGGTGCGATGGGGGCCAGGATCAGAGCGGTCTTCATGATGGCGTAGTGCAGGGTGAAGTAGGTGGCGTTCTTGTCCGCCTCGGCGTCCGGTCCCTCGGACCAGGACCTGTCCCTCACCAGACAAACATACCATCTGGAGAGGTCCTCGAGGATGTAGAACTCCAGCTCGCGGGCCACCATGTGCAGCTCCCTGGTCTCCAGGTAGTGGGTGACGGTCCTGACAATCTTCTCTGTCCTGGAGATCATCCAACGGTCCTCGTCCCTGAGGCTCTTGGAGATGCTGTCGATCGTGAACTTTTCCGGGTCGTACTTGTCCAGGATCATGTAGGTGGATGCGAAGTTGACCACGTTCCAATAGGTGTTCAGAACCTTCCTGGCGTTCCTGGGACCGTCCTTCTGGAAGGCGGTGTCCTCCCAGGGGGCGTTGCTCTTGATCATGTAGTATCTGAGTGAATCCGCACCCACCTGGTCGATAATCTCCAGGGGCTCGATGACGTTGCCCAGGGACTTGGACATCTTCTGGCCCTTGGGGTCCAGCACCCATCCGTGCATCATGACCTCGTCGTAAGGGGCGCGGTCGAACGAGATGACTCCGGCCCCCAGCTGGGAATAGAACCATCCCCTGGTCTGGTCGTGGGCCTCGACGATGAAGTCGCCCGGCCACCACTCCTCGAACTCCTCCTTGTGATGGGGGTATCCGAGGGATGCCCATGCGGCCACTCCGGAGTCGAACCACACATCGAGCACATCGGGGACCCTGTGCATGGTCTTGCCGCACTTGGGGCACTTGAAGGTAACTCCGTCGATCCAGGGCCTGTGGGTGTCCATGCCGTCAGTATATCCTTCCCCGTCCTTCAGCTCCTCGTACTGTCCGACAACCTTCTTCTCTCCGCACTCGCACTCCCAGACGGGCATGGGGATACCCCAGTACCTCTGACGGGAGATGCACCATTCCCTGGCGCCCTCCACCCAGTTCTTCTCCCTGGTGCTTCCTGCCCAGTCGGGGACCCACTTTGCGCGGTCGATCTCGGCCAGCATCTCGTCCTTCACCTTGGGGACGTCGACGAACCACTGGCGGGTGTTCCTGTAGATGATGGGCGACTTGCATCTCCAGCAGTGCCCGTACCTGTGCTTGATCTTGCTGGAGTTGAACAGCCTTCCGTTCTCGTCCAGATACTTGATGACATCGTCGTGGACGGTCTTGACCTTCTTGCCCACCATCAGGGGGAACTCGTCGGTGTACCTTCCGTTCTCCGCCACGGGGCAGAACGGGGAGATGCCGTACCTCTTTCCGGTCTCGTAGTCGTCCGGTCCGTGACCGGGCGCGGTGTGGACGAGACCTGTGTTGTCCTGCTCCACATAGGTCGCGGTGACGACCTTGTAGTTCCAATCCGCCTTGGGGACATCGAGCTCGAACACGGGCTTGTACGCTATGCCCTCCAGCTCCTGTCCCTTCATCCTCTTGAGGACCTCGAACTTCTCGTATCCTCCCTTCTGCATGACGTAGTCTGCCTGTGATTCCAGGATTATGAGCTCCTCCTCGCCCTTGGCTCCGGACATCCTCACCCTTGCGTAATCGAAGTCAGGGTGGACCGCGACGGCGAGGTTTGCCGCAAGCGTCCAGGGAGTGGTGGTCCAGATCAGGAGCGATGCGTTGTCGCCGATTATGGGGAACCTGACCATGATCGAGGGGTCGGTCTCGTCCCAGTACTCGATCTCAGCCTCTGCCAGGGCGGTCTCGCACCTGGGGCACCATGTGACGACCCTGCTGGAATCCCTGAGGAGACCCTTCTCGTAGGCCCTCTGAAGGGTCCACCATGCGGACTCGATGTAATCCAGCTTGATGGTCTGGTAAGGGTTGTCCCAATCCATCCAGACACCGAGCTGCTTGAACTGCTCCGTCATATCCGCGTGCAGGCCCAGAGCGAACTCCTTGCAGGTCATGACGAACTTGTCAATGCCCAGCTCCTCGATGTCCTTCTTGGAGTGGACCCCGATGTTCTTCTCGACCTTGACCTCGATGGGGAGCCCGTGCATATCGAATCCGGGCTGGTCGCGGATATCGTATCCGTTCATGCTCCAGTACCTGATGAGTATGTCCTTGACGGTCTTGTTCATCGCGGTACCGAGGTGGATTGCCCCGGTGGTGTAGGGCGGGCCGTCCACGAAATAGAACTTCTTCCCTCCCTTCCTGGCTTCCCTGGTCTTCTCGTAGGCGTTCTCGGCCTTCCAGTATTGCTGGATGTCCTTCTCGATGCCCTTGGCATCATAATTGGCGCGGATCGGCGTTATCATTGCTAGTCCTCTCGGGCGGGTATATCTTGCCCACCGTGGGTGCGCGTATACGACACTTGTTAAAATAAGGTGCGGGGGCCCGTTTGGAAGAATCGGTCCCTTCCCAGGATGTACCTGATGATCTCATTGGCCAAGGTCATGCCGAACACCGCAGGGACCGTCGGCAGGGACCCCAGGACGCTCTTCCCATGCTCGTCCCTCTCCGAAGGTGTGACGACAGGAGGCTCCTCGGAATACACCGCGGTGATGTGCGATGTGTCGCAATCCCTCATGGACTTCCTTACGGAAGCGGCCAGCGGACATGTGCTGGTCTTCATGAGGGGAGCCACCCTCACGGCCTGAGTGTCCATGTGGAGCGCTGCTCCCATGGATGAGAATGTGACGATACCCCTCTCCGAGGCGCATCTCAGCAGGGCGATCTTGTTCCTCAGCGTATCGATCGCATCGGCAAGGACATCGAAGTCCCCTGACAGTATGTCCGGAACGGTATCCTCGGTCACCAATATGTCGATCCCCTGGATGTCTATCTCCGGATTGATGGATCTGGCCCTCTCGCAGGCCACCTCGACCTTCGGCCTCCCGACGGTCTCCGAAGTCGCGAGTATCTGACGGTTCAGATTGCTCTCAGAAAAAACATCATGGTCGTACACCCTGATGTGTCCGATTCCTGCACGGACGAGACCTTCCAGAACATATCCGCCCACCGCCCCGCATCCTACAAGTATGACGCGGGCGTCGTTCAGCTTCGATATGCCTTCCGGACCAATGAGGATCTCCGTCCTGGTCCCCATGCCCTTCATCCTAGCAACCTCTGGAGGTTCGATTCCGCTATCGCCAGCAGATCGTCAGGCGACCTTCCGGTCGCCTTCCCCAATCTCTCGGCATAGTCGTGCATGCCCCTGAACTCCTTGCCGCATATCGGGGAATCTGTCTCGAGCAGCAGCCTATCCTCAGGTATCGCATCAAGGAGCCTCTTCACCCTGATCTCAGACCTGGACAGTATCCTGGGCGATATGGAGAAATAGCATTCCATCTCGGAGAACGGTTTCACATAGCTGTCGGAACCGTATGAGTGCAGTATGACGCCCCTCAGATCACGTCCTCTCAGAGCATCCAAGATCATCTTCTCGCACCCCACGTCATGCACCGATACGATGCGGTGGAAATGCTCCGCGAGGTCCAGCTGCTGGATGAATATCATGGTCTGCTCCAGCACCCTCCCCCGCTTGGAATCCAATCCGATCTCGCCGACCTGTGCGGACGGATCGGAATCCAGAAGGTCATACAACCGCTTCTTGTTCTCGAACGTCCAGTCCCCGGCATACCATGGGTGGATGCCGTAGGACTTGACCATCCTGGGATCGTCTATCGCCATCTGCCTGTCCCACTCGTCCGCCTTGGCCACGCAGGATACGATGCGCGTGAGGTCCGCACAATCGGCATACTCCTGGGGGAACCCCTCCACACCGTGCAGATGGGCGTCTATCATGATATCGGAACCATGCATCCAGGGACTTCTGCTTCCTGCGGTTGGACTCGGCCTTCCTGGCGGCCTCGATCTTGGCGATAACGGTGCTGACCCTGTCCTCGGAGAAACCATATCCCGTCATCAGGTCCAGGACGCCATCCTTGTCCATCTCCCCGACCTTCACGCTGTAATCGTCGGACTTCGGACCGTTGAGGAAGATCTCCCTGACCTCCTCGTACTCGGGGATCTCGATATCTGTCTCCTCCATGACCTTCTCCAGGGAACCGTGCTTCTGGATGAGCTTCAGGCCCTTCTTCGGACCTATGCCGTTGACCCCGGTGTTGAAGTCGGTCCCTATCATCATGCACACGTCGACCAGCTGCTCGCGGGTGACGCCCAGGCTCTGCAGCATCTCCTCGGAATCTATTATCTCCGTCTTGACGTCCCTGTACAGCTGCTTGCCGGGGACCTTGCGCCTTCCTGAGATGGTCAGGTTCCTCACCAGAAGTGGAGCGCCGAACAGTATGGAGTCGAAGTCCTGGGAAGCAGCGGCATAGACATCCCCCTTGCCGCACATGTACGCGGCCTGGGCCTCCCCATCGCTGGGCGCCTGGATGACCGGGATCCCCATCAGGGTGAGAAGCTGCTTCGAGGTCTCCAGGATCTCCGGGGTCATCCTCGACGTCTGCTGCGCCTTGGAGAACGCCTTCTTCATGTCCCCTTCCGCCAGGGCGGCCTCATACTCCTGCTTGGCCTTCTCCCTCCTGGCGATCCTCTCCTCGATGGTCCCGGCCTTTAGCTCGTTGGGCTTCCCGTCGAAGACGAACGACGGCTCTATCCCCGCCTCTATCAGGTTCGCGGTGCGGTACAGCAGCCCGGACAGATGGGAGGTCACCCTCCCTTCGGCATCCATCAGCGGCTTCCCGTCGGGCTGCCTTATGATGGAAAGGAACTGGAAGATGGTGTTGTACGCGTCTATCGCTACGGTCCTCCCTCTGAGGTCCTCAAGCTCGATCTCCTTCGCCGTGACTATTGGTGATAGATTTACTCCCATCGGAACACCTCAGTAACCGTGCCATTCGGCAATGGTCGGGGACATGTCGTCCATCTTGAACAGATAGGAGCCCGCAACGAGTATGTCCACACCAGCTTCCACGCAGACTTTCGAGGTATCCTTGTTGATGCCTCCGTCCACGGAGACGTGGATCTCCCTCCCGTTCTTCACCGCCCACTCCTTGGTCCATGAGATCTTCGGGACGCAGTCTGCTATGAACGATTGCCCTCCGAAGCCCGGATGGACCGTCATGACCAGGACGAGATCCACTTCGGGGAGGTACTCCTCCATCCTGCTCACATCGGTCTCCGGATTGATGGAGATCCCTGCTTTCAGGCCCCTGGCCTTGATCTTGGCTATGGCACCATGGATATCCCCTCTCGCCTCGCAGTGGACCGTTATCATGTCGCATCCTGCATCCGCGAACGCGTCGATGTAGCGTATGGGATCCTGTATCATGAGATGGGCATCGAACGTGATGTCAGAGCATTTCCTGATGGCCTTGATGACAGGCGGTCCGAAAGTTATGTTGGGCACGAAGTCGCCGTCCATCACATCGAGATGGGCCCAATCCGCGCCCGCCTTCTCGACACGGACCAGCTCCGCCCCCAGCTTGGAGAAATCGGCTGACAGCATCGAGGGAGATACGATAGTCATGGTATCCACATGTAAGATTCGATATAAGGAAAATGGGTCAGTACGGTCGATATGTTCACAACAGATTCCCATTTGGCCCCGTGCGGACGGTCCTGGTCGACCCTTGTTTACAATCCTCCGCCTTATCTGTTAGGCTGAAAGAACACAGTTATGTGGGACGATACTTTAGCACGAACCCCTTCCCAAAAAGCTCTTCAGATCGTCCAAATCACTGTCGGTGAAGCTATCAATCATGGCCTGCACCCTGGACATCCTCCTGTCACGTTCCCCGATTATGTCCCTCACCCTCGTGTCCTCGGAATCAGACAGATACTTACATGTCATATCCTGAACTATCCATGCGAACCTCTCATCCTCCCATGGTATGATTTCTTTCCAACGATCCAATGTGGCCTTGCCGACATGATAATGACATTTCATCCTGAGATGATTGCAGAAGAAGGACCAGAAATCTTCGGACATGAAATACAGCTCCTCCGTAGACCTCTCCATTTCGATAGCCGAAACGAATGCCCTCCTGAAATCGTTTGTCGTATCTTTGATGCTGCTAAAATCGTCTGGAAACTGCGCCATGGCATCATCGAACAGAGGTTTTAACACATCCCTTCTGTGATCCATGGGGGACACCTGATGCAAAGCCTCTTTCAGATTCTCTCTGACCATCTCATATCTCCTTTGAAACTCAAAGGGTGCCTCTCCGTATACGTCGTCTAAAAGGATCTCCACGCCTTCCTTATCCTGAAACTGTTGGATGAATAGATCGGAAAATGACTTGATGCCGTCATATAACTGGTATCTCTCGGGGTTCTCCACCGGATCGGAAATCCAGTTGGCAACAGTATGGTAGGGGTCATCATGGTTGAAATGAACATGATTGCGTATGGAGTGGCTGACGACTTCGTCCCCCCATCTATACCAGCAATGAGATAGTTTCATGTCTACCCCATTTTTCAATAACGTTCTGTTCAGCATGATCATATACTTGTTGAACAGCACACCAGACGGCTCTTTACCGTAATTGGTCCTGTAATCGGAAATGTAGACGTAAGCCGCTAATTCAACAGTCCCGATTTTCCCCGATTCTCCTGACATCCTCAACCTCCTGAGCAATTCCACAATAACTATAGTTTATAATAACGAAACTTTGACATTCGTAATGAGGAAAAGCATCATTCAACAGGCCATCCATAGCCTTTACTGGAATGTTGAAGGTTGAAATCATCACAGATATAGCCAGATGCGACCATTTTCTCAACCCTAGGATACAAAGCATAAACATCGCCGTGGGCAGAAACTTACGGTATCGGCCGATAGCAGGAAAGAATCAAAGGTTTCTCGAAAGATGTACGATATCGAGTAGGGTCCGGGTTCAATCACCCGGTTGCCCTCTCACACCACCGGCCAAGCCTCTTAGCAACCGGCGGTTGGTCCACCTTTCCTGAACCGCTGACCAACCATCCATGAGGAAGTACATCCCCTGTCCTTTCAGGTACCGCTTGGTGAGAGCCTGGCTTATGGCCTTGCTCTTTGCTGCATGCCAGTAACTGTCCGTTCTGACAGCTCCCCAGCACATCTTTACCCATTCTATCGTGACTGAACCAACTGGTGTTCTGAGGTAATCAGGGCAGAGCCTCTTCAGATTCCTAACCCTGTTGTACTTCTTCTTCCACTGCTTGTAGATGTACTGGCGGACCCGCCTGCGCATCCATTCGTCAAGCGTTTTGATGGCATAGTCACTGGAGCAGGCCCCAAAATAGCCTATCCATCCCTTGGTGTAGCTGTTCAATTCAGAGAGCATCCCCTCTACCGAGATTCCGCGATTACGCTTCGTAATCGCTATGACCCTCTTCTTGAATTTGCTCAGCGCCTTAGGGTGGATAGCAATTCCCGTTCCTTTCTTGGTTCGGGTAATCTTGAAGCCAAGGAACTTGAGATGACGCAGAGAACCCGTTTCAGTCTTCTCGCGGTTGACCTTGAGCTTTAGCTCCTCCTCGATGAACCTTATCATCGAATCGCGTACGCGCTCCGTAGCCCTCGGCGATTTGAGGAGTATAAGCTGGTCATCGGCGAAGCGGCAAAAGATATGGCCTCTGCGTTCCAGTTCCTTGTCCAGTTTGTCCAGATAGATATTAGACAGCAAAGGCGAAAGCGGGCCGCCCTGTTGAACGCCCTCCCTCGTCGCATGTACCAGACCGTCGGGCAGGAGGACTCCCGCCCTCAGGAACTTCTTTATCAGGTGTATCAGGGTCTTGTCCTTGATGCGTTCCCTGAGGATGTTCATAAGGAATTCATGCTGTACCCTGTCGAAGAATTTCTCAAGATCGATTCCGACTCCATACTTGTAGCCTTCGTCGTATTTCTCTTGAACCTTCATGACGGCATCGATCGGACTGCGCCCTGGCCTGAATCCATAGCTGGAGTCAGAGAATGTCGGGTCGTATAGCGGTGTCAGTACCTGGGCAATCATCTGTTGGACCAATCTGTCCTTTACAGTCGGTATGCCGAGGCTCCTGTATCCCCCGCTGTCCTTCGGTATATCCCTGCGCCTTACGGGCTCGGGCGTATACCTTCCAGACATGAGCTCGTCCTTGAATTCCTCCATATTGGTCTTAAGCCATGGCTCCAGCTCGTGGACGGTCATACCGTCCACACCTGGGGCCCCGCGGTTTCCTACAACCTTTTCCAGTGCCTCTTTGATATTGCTATCATCGATGACCCTTTCCATCAGGTCGTAGTAAGGTCCTTCGTCTACTGATTGCGATATGCTCATGCTGGGCGCTCCTTCCTGCTCTTCGGTTTCCGACCTATCCGTCAGAAGGTAGCTTTCCAGTGTGTTCTGCTTTCTCCGCATGTTCATTCTCCTCTAATATCGAAGATTGTGGTGTCCTGGGACCCTTCAGTACCGACCGTCTCAGGTCGGGGCCTACTATTGTCCCTGCTGACTGGCATCGGCCCAGTCTGTCCTTGGGATTCATCCTTGGTACAGGTTTCCTTTCGGAGGCCGATGTCCCTCCCCAGGTAAGGGTGCGAGTCTTTCCCCCTATGATTATCCAAGGGTGGACTGCCCTTGGAGCGCCAGATATACAGCTTGGTGTCCGTATAGCTATCGGGTTTCGCCATCTATAGCAAGCTTGCCCCACTCCACTGCCTACTATCTGATTTCTGTTCGTCGTCACAGGGTTTTGTATTCGTCTTCCTTCAGCCAATCTCCTTGCGGAGACCAGCCTTGACTTAGCTAGCGGTTCCCGCTATCGGGCCCGCAGAGGACTTTCACCTCCTAGACTCG
>Ga0265299_10005933_pt1 | contig 11258 bp, 28 predicted proteins | sample AusTroGonzalo_MG_4_FD_193485 | JGI IMG/M metagenome (GOLD analysis project Ga0265299, IMG submission 193485) | Bovine rumen microbial communities from tropical cattle in Woodstock, Queensland, Australia - Gonzalo_02 | ecosystem: Host-associated > Mammals > Digestive system > Stomach > Rumen ...
CGGCTCAAAGATTGCTAAGGCATATCTGCGCGGCGCGTATTGTCCAGTGTGTCATAAAGACCTCAGGCCAAAATCAACGCTGAACAGAATTGCGGCGTACGACGATAAAATCAAAACGCTTCAGAAGAAATACGCGGAACTTGAGAAGAAGCAGAAAGACAAGGCCGAGGTCAAGTGGCTGGTCAAGCTGGAATATCACTGCTGATTTTATTTGGAAAAACTTTAAACTTATTGTTGACATTATTAAACAAATAGTTTAATATAATAGTGTAAGATTGAGTTTGAAGTTGAAAGGAGACAAGACATGATTATTAAAAGAACAGATATGGACAAGATGTTTTCACAGACAGTAGCAAGGTACATGGCTGATGGAATGTGGATAAACACAGAATCAATGAGTGGTTCGCAGGGAGAAGTGGGGAAGATAGACCTTACAGACGGCGTAAACGTCTACAGAGTACTTTTCACAAATAGCCTTGACTGGACAACTGACTTCGGTGCGTACAAGTCAATGATACAGGTAAGAAAATACGAAGTTACAGAGCACACACTTTGGAATCAGGATGGCGAGGTCGTAGAGGTCGTGCTTGAGTCTTGGGAACTTGGCAACAACGGAGCGTTCACAACAGACTTCAACGAGGCTTGCAAGTCTTTTGAGAAAAGAATAGCAAGGTATCGCGTTAAAGGAAACAGCACAGAAGTCAGCTTTAACGCCGACAAAATTGCCGAGGTCGTTCGTAAGACAGGCAAATACGGATATAAGAAGGTAAAGGCTGAGGATATCACGAAAGTGAGTAAACATTTTAATAGTTCAGGACGCGTTTATTACAGAATCGGCGTAACTGGTAAGAGCGTGATAGATATAGGTTGTTAATAGGAAAGGAGAAGCAATATGTGGATTGACACAAACAACTGCGTACCACTTGATGAGGGGCAGTACATGGTACAGACAAGATTTAACAAGGTGTGCCCAGTATACTACACACCTGAAGGCGGGTGGAATACGTCATGGCTCAGTGATGGCACATTAGATGATAGGTACGCAATGAACGATGGCTGTATTGTAAGGTGGTTCAAGGTGCCGATGCCAGAAGATTGGGTAGAAGAACAGTGAGGTGCGTCATGAGCAAGGACAAGCGTAATCCAGTCAGAGTAGAGTTGTTTCTGATAGGTGTAGCGGTATATCTGCTTCTGTATATCGTAATAGACATTACCGAGGAAATTATTTGGAGGCTGATATGAGAGAAAGGACATTCAAGGTAAAGGTTGAATATGTCGACTTCGTGACAGTGCTTATTCCTGACGACGTTGACGACGTAGAGCAGTACATAGACGACGAAGTGTACGACAGAATAAACGTATTGCCGCAGGATTTGGACGGCATGACAATCGACGATTACACATATAGCGCAATGAATTAAGGAGGGAATTATGTCATTCGCAGAAACATTGAAAAAGCTCAGAGAAGACAATTCGTTCAGTATGTCTGAGGCGGCACAGTTGATAGGCGTATCAACAAGCACGTATTACAACTGGGAAGTGAACGGCAACTACCCAAGAACGGACGCAATCAGGAAAATCGCCGACGCCTACGGCGTTACAACGAAGTGGCTCGAAACAGGGCTTGGAGAAAAAGATGCAAAAGACGCCGAAAAAAAGGCGGAAGAGTTTCAGGCAAAGAAGCGCGACGAGCAAGTCACGACATACAACAGGGAGAGCGAAGAGAAGCTGAAAGACATAACTTTGCTTATCAGTCATATCAAGAGCATGGACGTACCAAAGGAGCGCAAGAGACATATTCATAGGACGTTGTCGGCATATAGAACAGAACTGGAAAACGTCGTTTTGTTTGGAGAATTAAGATAAGGAGGAAGACATGAAAGTAAAAAAAGACGAACTGATGACAATGATGGAGGCGAGCGCACTTATCAAACAGAGAGTTGCGGAGACTTTGAGAACAGACCTGTCGCCTGAAGAAAGGCACGAAGCGAACGAACAGAGCAGACTTTGCCTTGGTTTCGCAAAACAGGCAATCAATCTTGCGGACGTGACGCTTAGAGGCGAAAAATTAATGGCTCAGTGCAAGTCGCTTAACAATTCGAGAATCAACGCAGTGCTTGGCGAGATTGAGGATTAAACATGAGAAAATTGGCGTACAACGATGAATGGATACTGTGTGCATGTGATAAGTATAATAGTTTCAGAGAATTGGCAAAAGCACACAACGAGCGCTTCGGGACAAACTTCACAAGGGCACAAATGAAAAACCACGCATCGCTTATCCTCGGAGTACGTTACGGCAATTATTGGTACACTGAAGACATGGAGCAATGGATTCGTAGCGAGTTTCCAAAGACTGGTTCCGCTGAAGAAAAAGTGCAGATGTTCAACGCAAGATTCAACACAAACAGGTCTGAGCATTGTCTGAGGGAAAAAGCGAAGCGAATGGGCGTAACCTTATCAGAAGAAGCAAAGGCTGAATTCAAACGCAAGTCAGCGGAGCACCTTGTTTGGTTTAACACTACTGTTAGAGCTAAACCTATAGGCTACATCGGAAGACCATCAAACGGGTATCTGATGGTAAAGACCGCAGAAGGGTGGATAAGTCAAGCGCGGTATGAATACACAAAGGCACACGGCGATATCAAAAGCGACTATGTTGTAATATTTCTTGACGGAAATGTAAAAAACGTTAATCACGACAACCTTATGGCGATACCGCAAAGATGGCAAGCGTTAATGACGGCGCACAAGTTATGGTCTGAACACCCGATTATAACAAAGACGGCAATAGAGTGGTGTGAATTATTTGAGATTTTACATTGTACTGAGTAACTTAAAGGTGTATAATTTAAACGTAAAGTTTATACGGAAAGGAGAAGAAAGCATGAAGAAAATCAGCATGGCGGCGGCAAGAGTAAACGCAAGACTGACTCAGGCAGATATTGCTAAAGAGGTTGGAGTCAGCAAAAACCTGATAGTTGATTGGGAAAAAGGCCGTAAGCATCCAAACATGGAGCAGTTTGAAAGATACTGCGCGGCTTGCGGATGCAGTACTTCCGATATTGACAGCAGGGTTTTTGTTTTGACCAGACTATAAACTTAAAGTTGAAATGGACGCGCTAATGACAGCGGCGGAAGTCGCAAAGTACACACGCATGAACGTGCAGACAATTTACAGAAAAGCACGCAACGGCGAGCTTCACTGTTACAGGCTTGGCAGTGCAGTGAGGTTCAAAAGAGAGGAAATAGAATTGGCAATGGGAGGTGAAATAAATGCCAACAACGACGAAACGAGGCGCCGAAGCAACCTCGCAGGATAATTGTACCAAACGCAGAAAAATATCGCAAGAGTACAAAGTCCTGTGGCATATGAAAAATTATGGTTCTATCACGTCAATGCAAGCATTCCGTTCATACGAGATTACAAGGCTTGCGGCGAAAGTATTCGAGTTAAGGCGCAAAGGTTACAACATAATAACGTTGAACGAGACCAAGAACGGCACAACGTATGCGCGCTACATACTGAAGGAGGAAACAAATGAATTTTGAAGAGATGTGTTCCGTCAACGTGAACGACAAGACGGAAGATAAAAACGGGCTTACATATCTGTCGTGGGCGTGGGCATGGGCTGAGTTCAAAAAACTGTGCCCCGACGCAGTGTATGAGGTAAAGAAGTTCGAGAACGGACTGCCATACGTGTACGACGCGAACACTGGATACATGGTGTTCACAAGCGTCACGACGGGCGGCATCACGCACGAAATGTGGCTTCCAGTTATGGACGGCAACAACAAAGCGATGAAGAGCAAGCCTTACGAGGTTCAGACAAAGTATAAGACAATCACAATTCAGCCAGCAACGATGTTTGACGTAAACAAAGCAATCATGCGCTGTCTGGTCAAAAATCTGGCAATGTTCGGCCTTGGCCTTTACATCTACGCGGGCGAGGACTTACCTGAGGGAGAAGATTCAGCAGAACCTGTTGTAAAAGAACCGATGATAGACGCAAAGCACCTTGAACTGATTACAGGGTTCGCGCAGGAAGTAGGCGTGAGCATAGACACGATATGTAGAACGTTCAGAATAAACTCATTGCAGGATATGACGATGAGAATGTACGAAAGGGCGTTCCAGATGCTTAAAAAGGAATCGGAAAGGAAAACGTCATGAACGAGTTAATAACAAAGGAATACGTATTCACGACGGATGAAAGCGGCAATATTATTGTTTCGCCTGAGGCAATCAAGTCAATTCGCGAAATCGAAACAGGCATGAAAGCGTTTAAGAAAACGTATGACAAATACAAGAAGATATTGCTTGATGGCATGGAAGAGTACGGAATTAAAAAAGTAGACACCGATGATTTGCTTATAACGTACTGCGAGCCTACAGAACGCATAACAATAGACAACGAGAAGCTGTGGGCTGAACACAAGAGCGTGGCATTCGAGTGTCAGAAGTTCGTACCAGTAAAGGCTTCAATAAGAGTGACAGTGAGGTGATTGAATGAACATCGTAATATTGGTTGGAAGACTTACAAAAGACCCTGAATTGAGCTACACGCCAAACACACAGACAGCGGTATGCCATTTTACGTTGGCAGTCGACAGGCCGCGCAGAAGCGGCGAGAGCACAGGGGCGGACTTTTTTAGAATTACAACGTTCGGCAAACAGGCTGAGAATAGCGACAGGTACCTTGCGAAAGGCAGACAGGCGGCAGTCATTGGAAGAGCAGAAACAGGCAATTACAAGAACCGTGATGGTGTCACAGTGAACACGCTTGACATCATCGCTTCAAACGTTGAGTTCCTTGGCACTGTTCAGAATACAGGAAACAACAATGTTCAACCTGACAACAATCGCAAGGAACGCAATCCGCGACCTCAGAAAGAAGAACAAACATCATGGGACGACCTGCCTGATTCGTTTCAGGCGGCGGAGGACGACATACCGTTCTGATGAGGTCAATAATACAGGACGAGCGCAGTTGTTATGTATGCCACAGCCCTTACGTTGAAGAGCACCACATATTCTATGGTACGGCAAACAGGGGGTTATCAGAAAAATACGGACTAAAAGTGTGGCTGTGCAGTAAGCATCACAGAGGCAAAAGCGGCGTACATTTCAACAAGGCGCTCGATGAAAGATTGAAACAAGTCGCCAAACAACGCTTTGAAGAAGCGTACAATTACAACTTTCAAAGGTTGTTCTACGGTGACGGAATCGAGGAGACCAATGAATAACGAAGTGAATTATGATTTGGTTCAACTGCAATTTGAGTTGTCTGAGCGTTGCGACGAAATGATACGCGAGATGGCAAGGCAAGGCGACCTATTAGCACAGGCGGAATATCAGTATCACATACAAAAGGCCAAGACTGCTTATAGGCTTAAGGACGAAGGTATTCCAGCGACGATGATTGCGCAGGTGCTCAAAGGCGAACGCGAGGTCGCAACATTAATGAGGGAACGCGATATAGCCAAGTCACGTTACGACGCTACCAAGGAGACAATAAACATACTGAAATTGCAGATGCGCATGAACGACAGCCAAATCAACAGAGAGTGGGGCGGTAGCAATGGCGGCAATTAAATGGATAAAAATAGCGACTGACATTTTCGACGACGAAAAAATTCTGCTTATAGAATCAATGCCTGACTCTGACGCTCTTATAGTCATATGGTTCAAGCTGTTAGTGCTCGCAGGTAAAGGCAACAACGACGGTGTGCTGATGATGAATGAGCGCATACCTTATTCGGAGGAAATGTTTGCGTCAATATTCCGCAGACCGTTGAACACTGTAAGGCTTGCGCTGAGGACTTTTGAAAACTTCGGCATGATAGAGATTGTCAACGATGTTGTGACATTGCCGAATTGGGAGAAACATCAGAGCATAGAAGGGCTTGACAAGATGCGCGAGCAGAACAGGGAAAGACAACGTAGGTTCAGGGAAAAGCAGAAACAGAAACTGCTACCGCAGGACGTAACGCAACGTAACGTTACGCATAACGAAAAAATAACGCAAGATAACGCAATAGAACAAGAACAAGATAAAGATAAAGAATTAGAAAGTAGTAGTTGTTACACGAACGTGTGGCAAGTAATTAAACCTGAGGAAGTTGACGCATTGTCTGAGATTTACGTAGAAGCAACCGAACTGATACAAGCCGTATACGAGGACGTAAAAGCAAAACACAGGACAATCAGAGACCCATACAGATACATCATAGGATACGCGGAAAACAAGCAATGGGAAAAGTTAAAGTAACTATCAACATACCACCACAACCGAAAGGCAGACCAAGGCTGTCAAACGGGCACGCATACACGCCGCAAAAAACGAGAGACTACGAAGAGGCCGTGAAGCTCATAGCGAGAACACAAATAAAACGGCCTCTTAGCGGCGAAATACGTGCAAGCGTAAACTTTTACGTTCAAACGCCTAAAAGCTGGTCAAAAGCGAAATTTCAGCTTGCAGAGCGTGGGCAAATACGTCCTGCAGTGAAGCCTGATATTGATAACTTAGCCAAGGCAATATTGGACGCATTAAACAGCGGTATTGGCTACAACGACGATAAACAAATTGTAGAGCTACACTTGCAAAAGTTCTACAGCGGCAGACCAAGAACAGAAATCGAACTTGAGGAAATTTAAGCAATGATAACGAAGCACAGCATAGACCTTAAAAGAATTGACAGCCCTTGTTTTGCATTATCAAAAATAACAAACGGGTGCAAGATACTCAAGCGCACAGATGAAAATTGTAACACCTATAAGTGCCCGTACTACAAGCCTGTAGGTTGTAAGGACTGGGTGCGCATAGAAGACAGACACGGTATAAATTTGATTCCGCCTGAAGAGGCGTTCGGAGAATAAGGAGGAAACATGACGCAGTTTACAGTACAGACATACCCTGCAGAAGCAGATGCCATTATGGATGGCAGAACGGTGATTTTCAGAAACAATTTCATGAAGTACAAAGTAGGCGACGAAATCACGTTTCGCGTTATAAGGAACAAGAAGCAGGTCAGGCATTCGATAGATAAAAGAAAGTACGAGATTATCTATATCGCAGACTGGGATAAAGCACCTATGGAGGACGGATATGTCGCAATCAACTTCAAAAGAATCGCATGAGTACATAAAGCTGAGCGACTTGAAAAAGTGGAGAGCCGAGTACATAAGCAGTGGTAGAGCGTGTAGCTATGATGACATGACAGCACTTGCTGTATTCATAAACAATGTTCAGAAATACAAGGAGGGGACATGGACGTCAGTGAAGTATTAAGAGCATGCAGAATGCAGAGCGGTATGACGCTAAATGCGTTGGCTAAAAAGACTGGGATACAGGCACCAACTATAAGCAGATGGGAACGAGGAAAAGCCGAGCCGACAGTTTACAACTTTGAAGTGTTGCTCAATGCTATGGGCTTCAGCCTTGAAATGAAAGTAGGTATACTCGAATGATTATGAAAGCGATAATGTGCTTTGCCGTTAGTGTTCTGCTGGGAACGATTCTAGCGTACAAGGTGGTTTAGGAGAGGAGCGAGTGATGGGAGAACAATTATCGCTATTTGAGAAAGCGATGCTGTCTGACAACCTCGCCAAGAAAAAGAAGAGCGTGAAGCGTCAATGGGAATACGCTTTTCAAAAGTGGTCTGACAAACACGGCATCGAGAGCGACAATACCGAGGACTACGGATGTTGCGGATACGGCTCAATGTGTGATTGGTGCAAAGACAATTCGTACGGCAAGCCTTGCGTTAGGGCGTTGAATGCTATGTGCCGAGAGAAGCGGATAAAGATTGACTACTCAAAGCGTGACTTTGAGAAGATATGGCGAGGAGAAAGAGAGGACGAGTGATGGGAGTAGATAAAGAATACATCATAGACCATTGTCAAGATAAGCAAAGGCTCTATGGGATTGACATATGTATGCTACAGACCGAGCCTTGTAAACGTGCAGTAGAGCAGAACCGCTGTCCGAAGATATGGTGGGAGCGAAAGGAGAGCGAGTGATGCCATACGAAGAAGATTACAAAATGTGGCTTGAAAAGATGCTGATAGAGTCAAACCCAGATTGGGTGTGTGACGGAATGTATGATGTGGGGTTTACTCATGAATGGTGCGAGAAGTATTGTGGGGAAGATAGCGAATATGTAACACCAAAATGTCTGCATATGTTCTACCACCATATCGCAAGAGCAGACCGCAACAGTTCGGAAAAACCGAACTTCTGCGAGTATGCAGAGAACCCATCGGGCGATGTGTGGGAGTGTGGTTGTTTTCTTGATACATACTGCGAACATCAGATATACGATAGGAATCCCGATGGAACAATTAATATCGTTGAGTGTGGTTGTGAGCCAAAGAACGAGCCACAGACACAGTTAACAGCAAAATGCCTTGAGTGCAACAACTCAAAGGCTTGCAAAGAAAATCATTGGCAAGGCTGTAGATATGAGCCACTTGGTTATGAAGTCACAGCTGTTGTCGGAACTATGAAGGAGTAGCAAATGAGCGACTTAATACCGTGGGAAGATTGGATAGAATCGAAAAACACGTATTTTGCCAATTCCGAGCCGACACAACTTGCGTGTCCGAAATGCGGAAAGCGAATATACAAAAGAACAGATATAATACTTGCTTGCTATCCTCCAAAGCATCAATATTTTTGCAGTAAATGTGATTGGGTTGGATATGCGTGACGGAAAGGAGCGAGTGATGGGCATAAGCGAAGAGAAAATGAAGATTGTGATAAACAACTATTTCAAATCTGAATGTAATGTTAACACCTCAATCCGTGAAGCGTTCGAAAAAGGCTTTCGCATTGGGGTGGAGAAAGGCTTGGCACAATCTAAAGCCGATACTCCGCAGACGGAAAGAGAGGTCGAGTGATGAAGTGTTGGGGTTGCGAATACTTCAAGATAATACAAGAGCCATTGCGAGTTGGTAAAGATATATACGATTTGGGCAGAGCCGAGTGTACAAACTTTGACCTTGTTGTTGATTTTATCAATCACGGCAAATTAAAGCGTCTTGAGTGCATAGATGAAACGATGGGCGAAAGAGAGGGGGAGTAGATGCCTAAAGGATACATAGATTGCCACAAATGCAAGTGGAGCAATAAGCTATATGACTTCACAGGTAAATGGACAGGCTCAATATGGTGTGTGAAGCGCAACGGCAAGATACGCAAGCGGTTCAGAGGTGAGTGCAAGTGGAGAGAAGAAAGGAGCGAGTAGATGAAGCGTTACAAGGTATCTTGCTACACAGATACAAGTCTTGGCAACGATGACGAGCCTTGTAAATGGATAGTCAGATACGGAACTGGAGTTAAGTATTTCGCATTTACCACTTGCAAGAGAGGTTTCAATCCACTTCGTGGAAACACAGTAGAGCAAGTTAAAGAATTGTATGAGGGCAGATATTGCCCGATATGTGGCAGACCGATAACGCTTGATACTTGGATAGTAGAAGATGAGTAAGGAGGGCGAGTGAGCGATGGGTTTTTATATCGAAGAACTACCAACAGAACTTAACGGCATAACAATGCAAGAAGCCGATTGCCTTGCTGACGAGTTTCTAAAAGACACGCATTGCAACAGAATGTGGGACGCTATGAGAGCGTTAAGAGATTTTTACGAAACAGTAATAAGTGAAGCCGTAGAAGTAGTAGACCGCAAGACCGAGCCTAACGCAATCCAACACGTTCAACACGTTGAAAGCGTTAAGGATGAAACAGGGCGTTGGGTGCGTGTTGGACAATGGGAATGGGAGCATCACACAGATAGTACGCATTTTGGCAAGGCTAAAGGCGAAAGCGTTACATCAAACAAGGTTGAGACCGAGCCACAGACGGATTACACGCCAGACTGTCCATTCTGCAAAAGGTATGGAACAGAGGATTGTTTAGGCTCTGATTGTAGACACTACAAGACATACAAGACCGAGCCAAGTGGTTACAATTTGAAACCAGTTGAGGACGAGCCACAGACTTGTGAAGAGTGTGAGCATTGGAGCGATACCGAAGATGGGTGTGCGGACAGACACGGTTGCAAGACCGAGCCACAGACAGAAACTAAAACGGAAACTCAAAACTCAAATTTGACTTTTGAGAAAGCAGACGAGCGTTGTAAAGGATGTAACCATTACAAACTTACTTGCGACTTATTTTCAGAGATTTGCAGATATGAGCCAAAGGACGAGCCACAGACGGATTGCACGAACTGCGACCAAGTCGGAAGATGCGAGAGAGGCAAAGCGGTGGACTGTCCGCTGACGGAAAGGAGCGAGTAGATGAGTGGCGGAAGATTTGATTACACAGACAGCCGATGCAAGAGCGAGATATTCGGTTGGGATGATAAGTGTAGGAATGTATTTGAGGATAGAGAGATATCCGAGTTGATATTTGATGTATTCGACCTCATCCACGACTATGATTGGTATGCAAGCGGTGATACATGCGAGGAGACTTATCTCAAGGCAAAAGCAGAGTTCAAGAAGAAGTGGCTGAAGCGTGATAATGAACGAGTAAAGAGAGTTATCGACAATGCCATAGACGAAGTAAGGGAAGAGTTATACAAGACATATGGTGTGCAACAGACGGAAAGGAGCGAGTGATGACAGGAGATATATTTGCACAGAAAGGGTGGATATGCCCTAAATGTGGGAGAGTGCTTGCACCATCAACCATGTATTGTTTATGGTGCTGTAGCGATATGAAAGAAACAGTGACAACAATAACAACACCAGCAACAATTCGACAGTGGGATACTACAACGGTACCAGTTGGAACGATTGATTCAAATTGCACAGGACGAAGCTATTTCGTGGAAATATCGTCGCAGACGGATTGCGCATGGAAGTGAGGGAACAATATGTACGAATGTTTTCACTGTCTTCAAAGGTCAGTAATATGGGACAACGATTTTACGTTTGAGGATTTTGGAATGGAGGGAGAGGGAATAGTACATTGTTGCCATTGCTCAAATTGCGGCGCCGACATAGTTTACTTTATCCCTTGTGACGATGATGGAGACTGTTAAAGTACACTGCCAGCACCAAGATTGTAAATTTAGGGGCAGATTTGACCACCAACCTGCGTGCACTTATATGCTTGTGACGGGAAAGCCGCGAAACTGTGATATCTCTAATTGCGACAAATACGAAGCTGGCAAGGTTAAAGTTCGAAGCTGTATTGATGGGTTCAGATATGACATATAACGAATTTGTGAGACAACCGCTTGCGCTC
>Ga0265299_10005937_pt1 | contig 11252 bp, 3 predicted proteins | sample AusTroGonzalo_MG_4_FD_193485 | JGI IMG/M metagenome (GOLD analysis project Ga0265299, IMG submission 193485) | Bovine rumen microbial communities from tropical cattle in Woodstock, Queensland, Australia - Gonzalo_02 | ecosystem: Host-associated > Mammals > Digestive system > Stomach > Rumen ...
TATGAAATACGCAATCATCAAAGTCATCAACGGCAACTACAGCATCCACGCCGAGGGCATCACCGCCCCGGAGGCGGCGAAGACCCAGTTTCACGGGCTTTGCCAGACCCTCTGGAACGCGCCCGATGTGGAAAAGGCGATGGTCATGATCGCCGACGAGAACCTGGACGCGGTGCAGGGATACAAGGAGTTCGTCACGCATCGGGCGGAGGAGACTAATGAGCCTGAGTAAGGTTATCGAGCTGGCGCGGGACGAACTGGGCTACACCGAGAATCCTCCCGGCAGTAACCGCACAAAATACTGGGAAGCCTATGACCCCAAGATGCAAGGCCAACCTTGGTGTGTTGCCTTCCTGTGGTGGGTCTTCCAGAAAGCCGGGGAGCGCATGGCCTTCTTTGGCGGTGGCAAAACTGCCAGTTGTGGGACGCTGCTGATGTGGTATCAAAACATGGAGCAGACCGTGCCTGTGAGCGAGGTGCAGCCGGGTGATATTGTCATCCTCAACTTCCACGGGACGCAGGACACGGAGCATTGTGGGCTGGTGGTGGATGTTCCGGCTAGAGGGCTGACAAATAACCTTGACTTTTATACCATCGAAGGGAATACCAGCTCTGGCGTATGGGGAAGCCAAGACAATGGCGGCTGTGTAGCAGAAAAACTGAGGCACACATATCAGATTGTCGCCGTTTGCCGACCCCAGTATCAGCCAGAGATTGTGGACGATATCACCGGACGGTGGAGCGAGGTGGACGTCCGCTGGTGCATCGAGAACGGCCTGATGGAGGGCTACCCCGACGGAAGCTGGAAGCCCAAGCAGGACGTGACGCGGGAAGAACTGGCAGTCGTGCTTCGCCGGTTCTACCGCAGGTTTATGGAGGATGACGGAAAATGAGCCTTCCCTACATGAACAACAAGTCGATCATGCGTCCTGAAGTCAGGACGCAGTTCGGGGGCCTCAACAACAATCTAAGCGCCAGGGACGGGGAGATCGTCTGGATGGAGAATATGTCCTCCAGGGAATATCCCCTGCTGGCGAACAGGAAACAGCGGGCGCTGTACAAAACGCTGACGAAGCCGGAAGGCATCGGGGCGCGGGACGAACTCTTTTGGGCGGATAACGGCGGATTCTACTACGACGGCGTACTCAAGGGCGCGGTGACGAAGACGCTGAAGCAGTTCGCCGCCATGAACAACATGATCCTCATCTTCCCGGACAAGAAATACTACGACGTAGCCTCCGGGACCTTTGGCAGCATGGGCATCGCCACGACCCTCACCGGCGGGGCAAGCTTCATGAACGGCACCTACGCCGGGGTGAGCGCCTACGCCAACACCATCTACAAGGCCGGGGCGGCGTGGACCTTTACGCCGGGGGACGGCGTGACCATCTCCGGCTGCACGAAGCACACGGAGAACAACAAGACCGTCATCGTCCGGGAGGTGGACGGGGACTACCTGCGCTTCTACGAGAACACCTTCACCCTGGACAGCACCATCCGCTACACCGCCGGGGAGGAGGGTTTGCAGGCGGGGACCTACCACTTTGAGGAGGGCGGGCAGTTCGACCTTCCCACGGACATGAGCGAGGGGGACACTCTGACCTGGAACGGCACCGGCCTGGACGCGGTGATCGGCGGTGTATCATCCACCATCGCAGTCACCGCGGGGGAAGACGGAGACCCGCTGGTATTTGCGGATATTCCCACGGACTACAGCGAGACCGTGAACATCACCATCACCCGCGACATCCCCGATCTCGACTTTGTCTGCGTCAACGAGAACCGGCTCTGGGGCTGCAAGGGGGACCTGATCTACGCCAGCGCCCTGGGGGACCCCTTCAACTTCAACGTCTTCGACGGGCTGAGTACGGACAGCTGGCAGAGCACCGTCTCCGACGAGGGGGACTTCACCGCCTGCGTCAGCTACGGGGGCTACCCCATCTTTTTCAAGGAGAACAGCATCTGCAAGGTGCAGGGGGACAAGCCGAGCAATTTCCAGTGGACCATCGCAAACCGCTTCGGCGTGAAGGACGGGTCCGGCTGGAGCCTCGCCATCGCGGGGGAGACACTCTTCTATCTCAGCCGGGTGGGGATCTGCGCCTACAACGGAGGGACGCCCAGGATCATCTCCGACGCGCTGGGGGCGAATACGAAGTGGGCCTCCGGCTCCGGGGGGAGCGACGGCGTGCGGTATTACGTCAGCCTCACGGACAGCGCGGAAAACACGGGGCTGTACGTCTACGATACCAGGTACGGCGAGTGGTTCCGGGAGGACAGCGTGAGCGGCGCCTTCGCCTTCTGCGACGAATCGCTGTACATGGTAAACCTTGTTAATGGCAAACTGTGGCGGCTGGACGGGGACACGGCCTACGGCACGGCGGAGGGGACCATCGCATGGAAGGCGGAATTCGCCGACAGCGACAACTTCTACGAGACCACGGACACCGGCAGCCAGAACAAGAAGGGGCCGCTGCGCATCCTCATCCGGGCGGCGCTGGCGAACCAGACCTCCGTCACGATGAAGATCCGCTACGACGACGGCACGGCCCACAGCGCGGGCACCCTGACGGGGACCGCCGGGGAGCGGAAACAGACCTATATCATCCCGCTGATCCTCAGGCGCTGCGACCACTACCGCCTGAGCCTGGAGGGGAGCGGCGACGCGGTGATCTACAGCATCAGCATCGAGAAATACAGCGGCAGTCAGTTCCAGGGCAGCAGGAGCGTGACGCTGCCCAACGCAAGCGAGAGTTAAGGGGGAGAGTCACATGAACGCATATCAGACGGCAGTCAGCCGGACGGACGCGGACGTCGAGCGGCTGAAGAAGCTGGCCCAGGAGCAGGCGGCGAAGATGTCCGGCGGGGCGACCGCCGGGGCCGCCACAGGGGCGGTGAACCTTACCGGAAGCAATCAGAACACCAATCTGGGCAGCGCGGTATCTCCGGCAGTTGCCGCTGCGCTGGGGACGCCCACGCCTGCCGCCGACCAGACTGCTTATCAGAAGGCCATCGCCTCCGTCACCAATACAGACCGGAACAGCACCGGGGCGACGATTCCCAATCTGCCGACGCCCACCCCGGCGGCAGAGCAGAAAGACTATCTGATCTTCGGGACGCAGGACCCCAACTTCAAGCTGGGGATGAGCGACGAGGACAGGGCAAGCTGGGACGCCATCGGCGGGAAGTACGCCGCTGGGGACCAGAGCTGGAACCGGGACACCAACAGTTTCCGGGAGGACGGGAACTGGAGCGGGTATTACGACGATAACGGGAACTACAACGGATGGCTCCGGGCGGTGAACGGCACGGGCGGCTACGCCCCGGCCTTCGGCGGGAAGGTGGGCGAGACCGGCTACCAGGCAGGCACGGTCTTCTACGCGCCCGACGGGACCGCTTACACCATGGGCGCGGACGGGAGCCTCACGAAGAGCGGGAACGTGACCCTGGCGAAATACGGCGACTACATCGGGCCGCAGATGGGCTACCAGGACTCCGACTTCTGGGCGCTGAACGACAGTGGGCAGTACCAGCGGTATACCAACCAGACCGCGCCGGCCGAGGTGCTGGAGCGGGAAGGATACTACCGGGACGCCAGCGGCCTTGTCCAGCCCATCGACGGGGCCTACCGTGCGGCGCAGGCGGTGAAGAACGGGGATATCACGCCGGAGCAGATCTCTCAGGCGCAGGCCTTGCAGGCGGCCCAGACCCCGGCCCAGCAGGCGATCTCCGCCTATGACCGGCAGACCGTGACGCCCGGCGTGACCGGCAGCGGAAGCGCCAGCCGCGGCAGCACCACGCGGGAGACCACGCCTGCGACTACTCAGCCGACGCAGACCCAGCCTTCCCAGCAGATCACTCCGGTGACCTCTCAGGATGCGAACAACCAGAGCGTGGGGAATCCCTATCAGGCGTATCTGGACCAGTGGTCTTACGAGCCTGCCCCGGAGTGGGAGGGCACGGAGTACCAGGCCAAGCGTGACGCCGCTTTGGAGGCCGCCGGGGAGAAGTGGCAGGGGAGCGAGTACCAGCCCCTCCGTGACGCGGCGCTCAAGCGGGCCGAGGACATGCAGTGGAATTACGACGTGAACTCTGACCCCGTCTACCAGGCGTACCAGAAGCAGTACCGGCGGGAGGGAGACCGGGCCATGCAGGAGGCGATGGCGCAGGCAGCTATGCGGACCGGCGGGCTGGCGAACAGCTACGCAGTCACCGCCGCGTCTCAGGCGGGGGACTACTACGCCTCGCAGCTCAGTGACAAGATCCCGCAGCTCTACAACGACGCATACAACCGCTACCTCCAGGAGTTCCAGCGGCAGCTTGGCATCAGCGACCAGTACCAGGGGTTCGATGATCGGGAGTATTCCAGGTGGGCGGACCAACAGGGCCGGAACTTCGACGTGGCGGACCGCTACAATCAGTACGGGGAGCAGGACTACGACAAGTACCGCGACCGGCTGAGTCAGTACAACACGGACCGCAGTTTCGATTACGGGCGGTATCGTGACGCCGTGGAGGACTATCGGTATGACGATGAGACCGCCTACAACCGCGCCTGGAACGAGGAGAACCGGGATTATACCCGGAACTACCAGGCCCAGCGGGACGCCATCAACGACCAGCGGTACGACCAGGAGTGGGCGCAGCAGCTCCGTGAATACGCGGACAGCCAGAACTGGAAGGCCCTGGATTGGGCGCAGTATCTCCGCGAATACGAAGACAAGATGTCCCAGCAGGAGCGGGAGTGGGCTTATCAGCAGTACCGCGACGCTGTGAGCGACGAGCGGTACAACCAGCAGTACGCGGACGAGCTGGCCCGGTATGATCAGGAATACGCCGACGAGCAGGATCAGAATGCCTGGGAGCGGGGCTACAAGCAGACCGCCTACAATGATGAGATGGAGCGCACGGCCCTGAACTACCTCAACACCAACCGCATTGTGACCGGTCGGTACGCGGAGATTCTGGGCGTTCCCGACGGCACCACCTATGAGCAGTATTACTCCAGGTATCTGGGCGGCGGCGGAAACAGCAGTCCCTTCTCTGAGACGGAGATCGACAGCGGGAAGACGCAGCGGACTACCACGCCTCCCAGCAGCGGACAGTATGACGAAAGCGGGAAACGGACCGGGACGTGGAAAGACAATGACGGACACACCTATACCGGTTACCATCCAGACGGACAGTGGAAGTCGCAGAATTATGACACCGTGTGGAAAGAAGTCCAGAGAATGCAGACCGAAGGGAAAAGCAAGGAGTCGATCCTGATCATGATAGGCAGGATGGTCGAAAATGACCAGATCACCGATTATGAAGCAGAAATGATGCTGGTAAACCTGGGGTACCGAGGCACAAGCGCCGGGACTGGGCGCAACACTATCGGGCCGAACAACGTGCAGATGGTCCAGTAAGGAGGGCAGAGAATGTCCAAGCAGACCGCGATCGCAAATATCAATAGAATGATCCTCCAGGAGCGGGAGCAGGGAGCGACCCGGAAACGGCACAGTTCCCTTGATACTATCAACGAACTTCTGGAGGAAGAGCGCCGGCGCAAGGAAGAGGAAGAGCAGCAGCGAAAACAGCAAGAACAGAACCGCAGAAATTCGCAGTTCCAGGCAGAGAGGAACGCCGACATTTCCAACTGGATCAGGGGAATGTCTCCTACGGCCCTGGAAGATCAGGCGCAGCAGGCGCGTCTTGACGGCGCAAAGGGCATCTATTCTTCGACTACTGGTACTCAGCAAAAGGGAAGCGGCCGCTCCTTTGAAACAAAGCTGGAAATCCCCACGCCCAGTGCAACCGGGGCTACTTCCGGGAAGAAGCGGGCTCAAGACAGTCTCTATCTGAAATATCTTGATGAGGTGGACGCTTCTCAGCAGGCTACGCAGGGCCGCAAAAATCAGCAGGCACAGCGCAGATCCTACACCATGCCCAGCACCGAACGGACGAAGAACGACCGGACCTATGGGCTGGAGCCTCCCGCAAACAGGGCAATGCCCGCTGTCGTGGGGAATATCGATCTGTACGACCGCCCCGTCTACCGGAACGAAGACGGCAGCATCTCCACCGTGGACAGCGTGAGTTTCGGAACGGACGACGGGCGGGAAGTACTGGTGCCCACCATCGGCAGGGACGCCGAAGGGAACGCAGTGCGCTGGACGAACGAAGAAGCATGGCAGCATTATCTGGACACCGGGGAGCATCTGGGGATCTTCAACTCCGTGGATGATGCGACCGAATACGCTCAGTCTCTCCACAAGTCCCAGGAAAAGCGGTATGCTTCCGAGCGCACGGTCTCCGATATCTACAACGACACCGCGGCCATGAACCGCTGGCGTGAGCTGGCGGGGAAAGAAAAGCTGACGGCGGAGGAGAAGAAGGAAGCGAAGGCGGCCGTAAAAGAACTGAAGTATGCGTTTACCCATTGGAACGCAGCACCGACCGGCGCAGAAATGGCCCAGCAGACAGAACTCACGAATCTGTATAACTCGCTGCTTTATAAGAGCAGTGCGCTTGCTTCCGGTTTCGCAGGGGCAGTAAAAGCGCTTGGCGTAGATTGGCTTTCGGACCGGGTGACCGGAATTACTGAAAAAGCCCTGGGCGCAGAATCTCCCTATACGTCGCTGCGGCAAATCACAGAGGAAGCACAGGCGGCGAATCCTTTGGCATTTGCGGCCGGCAGTATGACGGCAAGCATCACGGAACTGAGTGCCATCAGCGGCATCGTCGGGGAAGTCATGCAGGGCGTGCAATGGTTCACTCAGGCGGCCCCGTGGATTCAGCGGGCGGTAACCAGCGCGATCACCTTCGGCATCAGCGGCCTGCAATCCGGCATCACCTCCACGCAGTCGAAAGAGGAATGGGACGAGCAGGAACGGAAGAAAGCGGAACTGGCCGCAGACTTCGGAGCCGAGTATACCCCGAAGGAATACAGTGCCGTTCGTCAGGCCGCAAACGTGTGGTTTTCTACAGTGACCGGCGCCCTGGCAGGCGCGGCGGGCGGAGCGCTGGAGACAGCATTCGGAATCGGGACGACGGAGGCTCTCAAGAAAGCGGGACTGCAGTTCCATACGCCGCTCCGGCTTCTGGCAAAGGGACTCACCGGGACCGGGTTCGCGATCGGAAGCACGGCGGTTCAGGAAGTATCCAAGTTCCTGCAGTACCCGGAAGGATATACGCCGAGCGTATCGGAAATCGGCACGAATCTTGCGATCGCATTCCTGTATTCCACGATCAGCGCGACCCTGTCCGAGACGAAGAACATCAAAAGCAACAGAGAGACGCTTCAGAAGCTCATGAACGTCCTTTCCGCGAAATATGACGCGGCGGAACGGCAGATGGCAGGCCTGACCGGGATCGAACGGGCGGAAGCGGCGGGCGAGGTCGCGGCGCTGACGAACAGGATCAGGGAATCCATCAACAACAGCCCCGGCATGTCCGGCGTTGACAAGGAGATCCTTGCGCTCCTCCAGATGATGGACGACCGGATGGCGGCGATCATCGCCGGAGGCAACGGGCTTCTGGGCGCGGGGGATATCATGGCCCAGGCAGAGGCGGCCGGATTCAGCCCGAACACGGCGCTCTCCCTTCCCGCGTGGAACGGCACGCCTTCGCAGCCGACCAATCTGGAGCAGGCTGTGCAGTTCGTGGGGGCCAATGTCCCAGCGCCCTGGGGCGAGACCCCCGCGCTGCCGGAAGCGCCGGCGCAGGAGAACAACCTGCCCGCCTGGTACGCGGCGTATCAGAACGCGGTAAGGCCCATCGACCAGCCCCTGCAGCAGCGGCCGGACATCCCTGCGCCCTCCGTGCCCGCGCCGGCGGCGCAGGCAGGCGGCGCCATGGGACCGGCGGAGACCGCACAGCCTGCTGTCTTCAATGAGGCCAGGCAGGTCGAAAATGTCTACACTCCGCAACTTAAACAAATACTCGAGAGGTCCCCGAAAGTCAGAACCGTTGAGTATAATGGAGAGAAGTATGTCACAGACGGCGCTGTCGGCGTTGCCGTCGGTGATGAGGGAAAGGCATTCGCTCAGACCAATTATCAGGCGACCGATATTGATCCGGCGCCTCTGGCGAAATATGGAATCGACAAAATCGCCAAGTCCGGGACCATTGTTTCGGAACAGCCCTACGTCGGCAGCACCAAAGGCGGGAGAGGAATCTATTATTTCCCGACTGAAGACGGCATTCTGGCATTCGGGAAAGAATATGTTGACGCCCTGGATGCCGGGAAACGCGATCCGAAGAGCGGGACCATCCGCGTTGAGCTGGCTACGGTCGGAAAAGACCAGATCCCCATCCTTGTTTCTGCAGGGAAAGACGGGAGCGTTGAAGGATTCCTCTTTGGCACCGACCCCAGGAGTTATAAGGTAAGCCCCGGCGATCTTGAGACCTTGGAGCGGGCGGAGCTGAAGACCGTCGGAGGAACTGCGAAAGCAACTAATCCCCCTGTGCCGGAACAGAGAACGATGCAGACGGCGGGAGCCGCCGGGAAAGACGCAAAGGCCCAGCGGGCGGCCCAGCAGGCGCTGGCCACCCAGCGGAAGAGGGCGCTGGCGGACAACTCCCCCCAGAGCCTGCAGGAGATGGGATTCCGGACCGCAGGGGAAGGGACCACCCACATCTTCGCCGAAAACCAGTGGGACGGGGAGATGAAGGCCCTGGCCGAGGGGCTGCGGGCGGAGGGCATCGAGCCGACCTACTTCACCGGGAACGCCATGAACGCCGAGGGGAAAAAGGTGCCTGCCCTGCTGGAGGGGAACAAGCTGGCCATCCAGGCGGACAACAGGTCCAAGACCATCCAGACCCTGGCGGAGCAGGCGCTGGGACATGATATCGCGGTGGGAGCGGGAGAGGGCAGCGCTCCCCGCTTGACCGTGCGCTCCGGGAATGGTATTCTGGACGAAAACAGAATGGAGGTACGAAATGAAACTCAAAGCCAGCGGGAAGGAAGCGCCGGCGGAGCAGAAGAAGTCCGAGCCGAGCTACTTGATGGAAACGGAAGACGGGTTGATGATCAACGTGCCGGAGAGCAGGCTGGAAGACTGGACCAAAGCGCAGAAGTCCGGGAGCAAGCTGCCCGACAGCATCAGACAGCGGTTGATAGACGATCTGTATCAGGAAATTACGGGACAGAAAAAGTAGACAACCGCAGCGGCCTGGGCGTGACCGGCGCGGTCGCGGGGAGCAGCAGCACCGTCCTTTCCCGGCGGCAGGTGCAGGAGGACCCGGAACTTCGCAGGATCGAAAGCGTCATCAAGCAGTGGACGGGGCTGGACACCACCTTCGTCCTGGGGAACGTGGCGATCGAGGACGCGCCCCAGGGGGCGCGGGGCGTCTACACCGGCGGCAGGTTCATCGTGAGGGCCGACCATGACGACGTCACGGCGACCCAGATCGCCCTGCATGAGCTGTACCACTGGTACGCGGAGAAGGACCCGACCCTCAACGAGCGGATGCGGCAGCGCATCCTTTCGGAGAACAAGGGCACGGAACTTCAGAACATGATCGCCAGGTATGTGGACGCGATCGGACCCAGCCTTGGCATAACGGAAGATATCAGCGAGGAGGACTTCCTGCAGGCGAAGGATGCCATCCTGGAGGAGATCTACGCCAATGCCTACGCCGGGATCAACGCCTACGGCGCCGGCGTCGGGAACCTCACGGAGAGCGTGCGGGCGGAGACGGGCGTGACGGAGCGGAACCTCAGTGAGACCGCCGCGGCGACCGCCGGGAAGACCGGGCCGCCTGTGCCCTCGCTCAGAGTCGCCGGCAGCAGGCCGAGGACGGCGGCGGAGGCGATGGAGCGGTATTCCCTCAACCCTCAGACCATCGACTACGCCATCAAATACACCGCCAAAGACGAGCAGGTGAAGACCCAGCTGGGGATGCTCCGGGACGATACGGTGGAGCTGGCGGAGATCCAGAACACCATCACAAAGTCCCTGGGCAGAAAAGCCTCCCGGAACATCCACGACATGAACGACTACCTTCAGAAGAACCGGAAGGTATGGAAGCGGCTGTGGGACATCCAGCAGGAACTGGCGGACAACGGCATCCGCACGGACTTCGTGACGATGCCGGGAACAAAGAACGAGATCGACGGGAAGAAAGTGCCCGGCGGTCTTAAAGGCCTGCCCATCGAATATGTGGAGTCCACCACCGGGAAGCGCTTCAAGTTCACGGCCTTCTGGCGGAACATCCCCCAGATGCTCATGGACTCCATGACCCACGACTCCCGGGAGCGGCTGCGGACGGAGATCGTCCGGGGCGTGGAGGACGCCTACCGCAGGAAGACCGGGGAGCAGGATCTGATGCCCTACCTCAAGGACCAGTTCCCCGTCCCCAAGAAGAAAGAGATCGAGAAGGTGGCCGGGGAGCGGAAGCTGAAGAACATCCGCAACCAGACCCAGAAACGGGTGCAGCCCCCGATCCGGGACGCGGAGAAGACTGTGGGCGCCCTGAACCTCAACAGCGCCTGCCCCATGTTCACCATCGGGAACAACGGGTGCTACCTGGACGCCTGCTATCTTACGCAGATGGCCAACGGGGCCACCGGCACAAACCTCTTCCGCAGCGCCTGGTACACCGGGGAACTCCTCCAGCTGGCCCAGTCGGACATCGAACTGATGAATGAGCTGGGCGGTCTGCGGGTCAACGGCGTGGGCGACACCACGCTGGACAACAAGAGCCAGCTGAAGGACGCCCTCCGGCACGCGGGGATGCGGGGGCTGAAGGTGAAGATCATCACCAAGCAGCGGGCCACCCTGGAAGTGCTGAAGGAAATGCACGACGCGGGGCAGGACATCTCCCACATCACCGTGCAGCCCAGCATGGACAACCTCTGGATTCCCGCGAAGCTGGACGACGCCTACGGCGCCGGCGTGAGGGGCAACACCCAGCTGGCGAAGACCGTGAAGGCCGGGAAGCTGGAGGCGGCCGCCGCGGGCTACGACGACATGTTCGGGCGGGCGACGAAGGTAAAGGACGGCGTCCTCTACCGGAAGTACGGATTCACGCCCGAGCAGATCAAACAGATGCAGGAGGACTATCCCTTTGTCAGCATCACCCCGCGCTACGTCGTCTGCACCCCCAGGGAGATCGCGGAGATCGCCCTGAACCGGAACGGCGAGTTCGTCAACGGCGGGAAGCTGATCCAGACGCTGATGCACGGCAAGGTGCCGGAGGGATGCGAATCCGATTACGGGAAGAGATCCCCGGACGACAAGGGCGGGGAGATCATCAACTTCGGCGGG
>Ga0265299_10005939_pt1 | contig 11249 bp, 8 predicted proteins | sample AusTroGonzalo_MG_4_FD_193485 | JGI IMG/M metagenome (GOLD analysis project Ga0265299, IMG submission 193485) | Bovine rumen microbial communities from tropical cattle in Woodstock, Queensland, Australia - Gonzalo_02 | ecosystem: Host-associated > Mammals > Digestive system > Stomach > Rumen ...
CGCAAGGATTTCATGCAGTCCTACTCCAATCAGGTCATGGGGGCGGCAGGGCTCTCGTACACTCAGGGACTCAGCAGCGGACAGATCAAGTCGGTAATAGCGGTGACCGAGTTCTCCGACAGCAACGGCGAAGACTGGCTGGACGCGCAGGACAAAGCCAGCCCCCATATGCTCCTGTCGCATGATTACACCAACCTGATTGCCAAGACCACATACACCCGCAAGTGGAATCCCGCGGTGACGACACAGGTGGGAGCGCAGTACACGCACATGTTTTACAATATGAACATGACCATGTCGCAGTCCATGGGGGCCGATATGCAGCCGGTGTATGACGGTCAGGGCAACAGCGGACTGATGATGGCGTTCGTATCGAACTCGTGGCGTCCGACATCGGACTGGACCGTAAATCTGGGACTTAACGGGCAGTACATGAGCCTGAACGGTGCCGGAACGGTCGAGCCGCGTATCGGCCTTACTTGGAATCCTTCAGAGTCCACGAGCCTGAGTCTTGGTTACGGATTGCACTCAAGGGCCGAGAAGACCGATGTCTATTTTGTGAATACCGGTGGCGGATATGTAAACAAGGAGCTTGGGTTCACCAAGGCGCATCATTTTATGCTTTCATATAATTGGAATCTGTCTGATAATCTGCACCTTAGAGTGGAGCCTTATTTCCAGCATCTGTATGATGTCCCGGTCGAGGAAGGCACATCATACAGCGTCCTTAACCGCACGGAGTTCTTCCTGGACAAGACGCTTGTAAACAAAGGACTTGGCCGTAATTATGGAATTGATGTGACGCTTGAGCGTTATCTGGATAAGGGCTGGTACGGCATGTTAAGTTCATCGGTCTTCAAGTCCCGATACAGGGGCGGCGACGGTGTCTGGCATAGCACCCGCTATGACCGAGGCTTTATCATCAACGGACTTTTAGGTAAGGAGTGGTCATTTGACAGCGGACGCAAAGTGCTGTCGCTCAACCTCAAGGCAACGTATCAGGGCGGTGACAGGACATCGGCCGTAGATATAGACGCCACACTGGCCGATCCCTCACACACCATCCATTATGTTGATTCCGATGCCTACTGCAACCAGTACGATCCCATGTTTATCCTTCACTATACAGCGTCGTTCCGCATCAACAAGGCGCGCTGCTCGCACGAGTGGTCCATAAAGCACGTCAACGCAACCGGCACTCCCAGCTATTATGGGCATGAGTTCAACGAACTGACTGGTCAGGTTGAACCAGGAGCGTTCACATTCTCCCTGCCCAACCTCTCCTACAAGATTGAGTGGTGACATTGGGGACGGTTCCGTTTGTCCACATCATCCCATCCAGCCGTTAAAACCGGGTGCATTGGGAGGAGTGGCGCTGGCCTGTAACAGTAAAGTGGGAGCGTTGAGTTTTATCTCCTGGGTATTGGGTTTCTCGTATATCTTTTTCATATCTTGCGCTGTTTAATGTGTGATTGATACCTTTTTGCCGTTATTGATGTAGATACCCGGCTCGGTAGGCTCAGCGTTCAGCTTTACGCCCTGCAGCGTGTACCAACCATCAAAGTTTACTTCACCTGTCTCCATATCAATCTCACCGACATTAGTTACAGTGCCATCGGCACCCAACAGTCTAACGGTAATGCTCTGCGGTAGTTTATCGGCCGATGCTGATGAGGCGTTCATGCCTCCGCGGGCAGGTGCCAGGTTTGCGGTATTGTTCCATATCAGGTATGCGCTCATGGGACGGATCTTGGCACCGCTGGCAATCTTGACAAAGTCACCCACGTTGATGCCGTCCTGTGCTACGCCTGCAAATCCATAGACCTTGCCTATCTCGTCAGAGTTTGCACCGTCTGCAATCCATTCCTTATAGTCATATGTTCCCTTGAACGTCCAGTGGCTGCCGGCATCGGCCGTCTGACCGCCTCCGCCGCCCGTAGTACAGAGCGTTACACCCTGATTCGGAATGGTGAACGTTACAGAAGTTTCAGTAGGCAGGAACAGATACGGCGTGTTGGCTGTCAAAGCATCGGCAGTTGACTGCATCGTAGCAATCCAGGTGCTGTTTTCTTTCTCAACACCAACAAAACGATAGAAGGTACCGCCCTCGTTGCCATTACATGTATAGTCAAACGGCAGCATCACCGTCGATGCCTTGCCTGCTGTGAATGTGCGGTGATATGTCACTTCTTGCACAGTGATAGGAGCCGGAATGTTCACGGTATCGAGCGATGTGCCGCTGAACGAAGCATTTATAACCCCTGGAGTATTTTCTTGGAGTACCACACCAGTGGGAACAAAAGGCTGTAGGGTCTTGCCTGCAATTGATGTCAATTGATTGTTGTCCAGCGTCCCTCCGTAATAAGTACTACCGTCGTATAGAATCTGGCCGTCGGCCACTTTAAGGGTGGCACAGACATAGTTACTGGCGGTTATCCGGTCTGTTAGATTTGTAAAGCCCAGTGTGATAGTGTGATTACCGTAAGTTTTAATGCCAACATTATTGTCGTCGGTAGCAGTTACTTTGCCGCCCAAGATGGCGATATCACCATTATCAGAGTAGATAGCACAGGTCTGGGCCTCGGCATCGACAATGCCGCCGTTAATGATGATGTCTTGGTTGCTAAAGAGGGCACATTCCTGGCCCTTGGCATCGATGTTGCCGCCGTTGATAATTATGTTATTGAAGCTGTGAATGGCATGTCTGCTGCCGCGGGCAATAAGGGTACCATCGTTGAGGGCAAGGTTATTAGCATTCGTGATGTGGAGACCATATTTTCCTGTGACGGTTACGGTGCCTCTGTTGATTGTAAGGATATGGTCATAAACATTATAAATACCTATGCTACCATCATCTGTTGTGGTGGCATTGACATTACCTCCATTGACTGTAATGTCCAAACTTGACAAGCTAATCGCATCGTTGTATGCGGTAGCGACATTAAGAGTACCGGTACCCTGGGGCTGGCCGTAAATGGTAAGATCCGAGTCGGTGTCGCCTCGTAAAGGGGCGTAGACGTTGAAAGTGGCGCCATCGCAAAGGATGATACGAGTGTTGCCGTGAATACGGAGATCAGAACTTAAGCTGACAGTGCCAGAAACCGCATACCAGTGTTCCTTGTTATTTTCTCCGAGATGGGCTTTGGGAGAAGAATTCCCGGTAACGATTAACGGATGGTCGCTGTCTACAATGGTGAATTCAGTGCAGATTTCCTCTTCCCCGTTCTCGTTGATGTAGGTGACGGTGATTGCTCCCGCGGCTATGTTTACAGTGGCGTCGGCATGTGGCATCAGGAAGGTAGCGTGGCCGTTGACATCGGCGGTGTAGTGGACGGCATGAGCCTCGCCGTCGTTATAGCTGACAATATAGTCAGTGGTGTAGGTAATGCCGTTAATAGTGGTGGGCGCATTGGCTCCGCTCAAGGTAATTATTTTACCCTGAACTGCCTGCGAAGTACTAGCGATGAGGCCGTCGGCCAGGGTGATAGTGTGCAGGTCACCGATTGTAGCCTCGCCACTGGCGTTAAGGCCGATGCCCTGACCGTTGGGGTTGGTCAGCGTGAAGTAATCCTCAGGGTCTTTACCGTCCATATAGGTGCTCCAGCCACTGGTGAAAGTAGCCTTTGTTCCACCATCGGATGTGTTTAGAATCATGGCGGAACGGGATGCAGACGGAGTAGGAGTGATGGCACCGTCTATGACGTATGTTATGTTGTCGGAGTTGAGTATGTCGCTGGCGCTTAGGTCAGTCCACTCGCCGGTAGCGCTATTGTAATTGCCCTGCTCGTTGCCGCTCAGGGTGTATGTGCCACTAAGATGTACGGTGCGGCTAGTTGAACTTGCGTTGTTGAGACCGATGCCTGCACTGCCGGCGGCAGTATTACCGCAACGGTTGCCGGTGATGGCACCACCGCTAAAATAAAAGTTTCCTATATTGTTAAAGAATACTTGGCCGCACATGTTGGAGCCATAATCGCCGGCCATGTTTGACCAGTTACCGGTGATGGTTCCTCCAGTCATAAAGAAGTCATTCTTGAAGGATATTGCGCCACCATAGTGGTTTGAGCGGTTGCCGCTTATGGTGCCACCCTCCAGGCGGAGTGTTTTGCCTTGGAAGCTGATGCATGATGCTGTGCCGTAATCTATCCATCCGCCGGTAATGGTTCCGCCGCCTGCGCTATCGCGGATAGTGAGCGTGGAGTTCTCATTTACCTTTATCACAAAGCCATTGCTGGTGGCCTCGGTCAGTGCGCGGTCAATGGTGTGTCCGTTCAGATCCAGTATGACATGGTGACCGTATGGAATCTCCAGGTATGTGTCACTGCCTGTCGCGGTAATGTTATTGGTTAATGTAATTACAGTAGGATTATTTGCATCTGTGCTGGCATTACTGAGCACCGTCTGCAGAGCCGTCCAAGTGTTAGGACCGACAGCTCCAGCTTTGTCGCCGTCGTTGGTGGCAATGTCGGTGGTGACAGGTTCGTTGCTGCCGATGGTGACGCTACAGTTCCAATAGCAGTTTCCGCTGTAGTTGACAGCACTCCAATAAATACCGCTGATGATGCCGGCAAAGGTGCCGCTGGTGTAGTTGGACGTGACGCTGGAGTTTATGACACAGCAGTTCTCGATGGTACCGCTTTGAAAAGATGTTTCGCCAACGAGGACGCCAACAAACATATAGCCCGTGATGCTGGCTTGGTCGATGATAAGGTTACGGATGGTGCAGTCACTATTGATTATGCCGAAGAGGCCGACTCTGTTGTCATTGGGCTTGCTGATGGTAAGGTTTCGGATGGTATGTCCGTTGCCGTCGAACGTGCCGCCGAATGATGCGCCGTTGCAACCAATCGTTCCGATTTCGATGCCGTTCATGTCAAGGTCGTTCTCTAATCGGAAGAACTTGCCATTGTAAGTATCGAACTGGCTGTTCGTGGCGAGCGTCACTAAGTCGTCTGTTGTTTTGATGAGGTAGGGGCTGGCCTGCGTTCCGCTGCCATCCCATGCCCACGCCGTTTTGCCGGTAAACAATGTGAAAATGATAAGCACAATAAAGGCTTTCGGAAAGGACTTCTTATTCTCCATGTTGTGAATGTGTTGTAAAAGGAGCTATTATAAAATACGGATGCGAATTTCGCAACAAATCCCTCTCACTCTGTCAAAAAGAGTAAAAAAATCAAGGCAATTTGTCAAAATCAGTAAAAAAGGGGACATTGGGGACGGTTCCGTTTGGCACTTTTTTCGAAAAAGGTGCCAAACGGAACCGTCCCCAATGTCCTCATCTGAAGAGGAGGGGTGCGAATTCGTAGAGGCTGCGGCGCCAGGTCTGCCACTCGTGGGCGGTCAGGGGCGACTCGTAGTAGACTGCGTTCAGACCAAGGGACTTAAGGGTGTTGACCGTCTCCTTGGGAGCCTGTCCGCGCGGATTCTCAACCTCGCGGCTGCCGTAACTTATAAAGGTCAGCTTGTTTTCCTTCTTGAACTCGGGATGCTGCTCAATATCCTGGGCCGATATCACTCCGCCGCTGAAAATTCCAATCTGCGAGAACACGCCCGGGTAGTTCAGACTGATGTGGCGGGTCTGCATGCCACCCATCGAGAGTCCTGCAAGGGCCCGATGATCGGCATCGGCGATAGTGCGGAAATGCGAATCGATATAAGGAATGACATCCTCAATCAGGATCTTGGGAAACAGCGTGTTGGCATTCGTCATGAGCGTGCCGAAGCCGGCGTTATCGGCCCTGTGTGAAATCTCGCCGTTCTCCATCACGATTATGAACGGCAGGCACTTGCCATCGGCCAGAAGATTGTCCATAATCAGGCCGCAGTGACCCTGTCGGCTCCATCCAGTCTCGTTCTCGGTGTATCCGTGCTGCAGGTACAGGACCGGGTATCGGGTGGTGAAATCGGCGTCGTACTGGGGCGGGGTGTAGACGAACACGTGACGCAGGCCGCCGGTGGCATCGGAGTGGAAATAGAGCTCGCGAATCTGGCCGTGAGGCACGTCTCGCAGCGCATATTTGTAGTCGTCGTGCGCCGGAATCTCAATCTGCGTGCACTCCGCGCCCGACCCGTAAAGGAACCGGCTGGCGGGATCGGGGACCGATGCACCGTCAATCACCAGCCCGTAGTAGTGGTTGCCCTCGTCGAGCGGATCGGACTGGCCCATCCAGAAACCCTGCTCGTCCTTAGTCATGGGGTAGTTGATGCCGTTAATCTGCAGGAACACCTCATGCGCGCCGGGAGCCAGGATTCGGCCCCGCACGATACCCTGCGAGTTCACCATCGGGTACTCCTGCCCGTACTGGTTGGTCGACATACTCCTGAAATCCTCCTTGATTTCCTGGGCCGATGCCCGCGCAGTAATCATCAAAGCGGCGCCCATGAGCGCGATACCCAATCTGTTCATATCTGTTTGATTGAATGTGGTTTAGTATCCAAGATTCTCGCCAACAAGCACAACTGTGTGGCGGCCGTGGGGTGAATTGCGCAGGAAATGTACGTAGTTGCAGATGGATTCCGGCGAGTTGCAGTTGTGGCAGACGCCGTCAATCTGGCACGGGGTCTTGATGTCGAATCGGGCGGCGTTGGTGGGCGAAGCGGTACTCCTGGCCCTTGCCAGTGCATCCTGAACCGTCTGCGCAACCTTGTTCAGGCCGATGACAAATATCACCTTCTTGGGGCCCCAGGTGATGGCGGCCACGCGGTTGCCGTTGCCGTCAATGTTCACAATGACGCCATCCTCCGAAATGGCATTGGCGCTGGACAGGTAGACATCGGCCGAAAACGCCTTCAGGTACATGTCCAGTTTCTCCTCGGGGGTATTGACCAGGTCGCGGTCCAGCACCTTCAGCGTGCCGCGTTTTCTCAGAAAATCGGGGATTCCCAGGTCGCGCACCGTCATAGTTCCGCCCCAAGTCACGCTGCTTCCGTCCTCAATGAGGTCCGAAACCTTCTGGACAGCCTCCTGGGCCGATGCACAATAATACCCCTCGATGTGGCGTATCTTAAGATTCTTTATGATGGTCTGAGCCAGCCGCTCATTCCTTTGCTCCTGTGGTGTCATAATCCTTATTATTTAAATTTCAAAGTCCAGGCAGCTGCGTTGAACGGTGTAGGGGCGGACCTTGGTATCGGCCACTGCCACGTGGGCGGGGTGCTTGGCGTACGCCTTGAGCGCCTCGTAGCTTTCCAGAGTGCTGTCCAACATGACATCGGCGTTCGATGAATCCAAACGGCCGTCAATCTGTACCTTTACGTCAATCAGTCCGGGAACCTTTCCAACCAGTCCCTCGAGACCCTCCTTAATACCTGCCTTAACGGCCTTCTTCTCACCTTCCGATAACTCCGGATTCAATGTCCAGAGAATAATATGCTTTACCATAATGATTCAGTTTTCTGCAAAAGTAGAAAGCATTTGCTATCTTTGAGTCCAAAATAACCGATTTTATGAGAAGAATCCTTTTGCTCGCGGTGTTTGCCGTATCATTCCTTTGCCAGATTTGTGCACAGTCCAAGGTTTATGAGATAAAGTCTCCCGATAAGAAGATATGTTTCAGCTTCAAGGTCGATGACAGCCAGCAGTTTGTCTATAAGGTTGCTGTGGCCGGCAAGGATGTTATTGACTGGTCTGTAACCGGATACTCATTAAGTGCTGATGAAGCGCCTTTTAAGGTGTCCGATTTCAAGCTCATGCAAACAAAGCCCGAGGAGCACAAGGCCCAATACCGCCCGGTTTGGGGAAAGCGTAAGGTTGTGGATGATGTCTACAACAGATGGACCATTATCTTTAACCCAACACAACCGTCGTCATGCGTGTCAGTTATTGAGATGCGTGTATATAATGACGGTGTAGCATTCCTGTACTCACTGATGGATGAGGAATCATATCCCGTTTATGAGCATACCGAATTCAATTTCGCGGCCGATTATACCGCGTGGTACTACAACGGCGAGCGCCATAACATCGGCCCCGAGAAACTGTCCGATGCAAACGGCGAGCGTCTGCCCCTTATGACCATAAAGGCGGCCGATGACCTGTACCTTGCGTTACATGAGGCTAATCTGGATGCTAATGGCTGGCCTATGCGTCTGCGCTCTGAGGCAGGCTCGACAAGTTTCAGCGTGATTCCCGAAAAGATTGGATTTGAATATCCGGTCTTTCATGGCACTTGGCGAGTGCTGATGATTGGCAAGACTCCCGGTGATCTGGTGGATTCACACTTGCTGGAGCTGCTCAATCCCGAGCCTATGGATGATTTCAGCTGGGTACGTCCCGGCGTATATCTGTGGGACTGGCGCATTGACGGTGCAGTCTGGGAGGGTTATCACTACGGCATGAATTATGACTCTTGGGTCAAGATGATTGACTTTGCCGCCGAGCAGGGATTCCAGGGTCTGGTGCTGGATGCCAACTGGTACGGCCCCGAGTTTGAGAAGGATTCCGATCCCACCAAGGGTGATAAGGCGCGCGATGTTCAGCGTATAATTAAATACGGTAAGGACAAGGGTGTGGGCGTCTGGCTCTACCTGAATGATGTGGCCGGCACCAACTATCCCATTGAGGAGACTTTGGCTCAGTATGAGGAGTGGGGTGCAAGCGGCGTAAAGTACGGCTTTATGAACGGCAATCCGCAGGAGAAAAACCGCAAGACGCAGGAGATTACCCGTCTTTGCGCCAAGCATCACCTGATGGTTGATTATCACGACTATCCGGTGCATCCCTTCGGCCAGATGCGTACGTATCCCAACGCCGTTACCCGCGAGTACTGCAAGGCGCAGTTGGACGGCCGTCAGATATTCCAGCCCAAGACTTTTGTGACATCGGTCTTTGTGAATATGGTGGCAGGTCCGATTGACCAGAACAACGGATTCCTGGAGTTGCATCAGGGCCGCACAACCCGTAAGGACAACAACCAGGAGGTGCCGTCCACCGTTACCGGTGAGATTGCACGCACACTGATTACATGGTCGGGCGCAACGGTAATTCCCGATATCCCCGAATACTATCAGAAATACCCCTCACTGTTGGAGTTCCTCAGTGCCGAGAAGCAGCCCTGGCAGGAGAGTATCACGCTGGCCGGTGAGATAGGCGAGTACATCGTTATGGCCCGTCAGAATAAGGACGGGGAGTGGCTTATCGGCGCCGCAACCAATGAGGATGAGCGTGAAATAGAAATTCCGCTCAGCTTCCTGGTCAAGGGTAAGTTCACGGCCACAATCAATACCGATGCCGACGATACCCATTACCGCACCAATCGCGAGACATTCAACACCGTCAGCGGCATCAGTGTATCCCGCAAATCGACAATAAAAATCAGGCTCGCACCCGGAGGCGGAGCCTGTATTTTGATAAAATAGTGCAAAAGGGGTCTGACCCCAATTGTATCATTTTTGCTCTAGTTCACCGAACTTCTTCATGATTTCCACAATCTGACCGCCTTCGTCATAGGCCTTCTTGATTCCTTTATAAACGGGAACTACCATGGGCTTTCTGAATCCGGCCATTGCTCTGGTCTGGTCAATATTGACGGCTTTAGCGTTATTCTTGTCCTTCTCGATGCTCCAACTGGCTACCAGTGTGGAATCGTTCTTTATGTTCTTGATGAACTCATCGGCCAGGATATCGCTGAAGAATGTCAGAGTGGTCTTGGCTGTCTCGCAGATAGTATCGGTCTTCAATGAGTCAACCTTGAAGGTGGCCTCGTGGATTGAACCGAATCCGCTCTTCTTCTGTGATACGGTGATGGTGAGACCTCCATTTGACTCGGCATATGCGGGAGCCTGGTCGTCCTGAATGTCATTGATAGCATCCTTTGCCTCTTCGATAAGGTCGCAAGAAGCCAGTGAAAGCATAGTTGCGGCTATAAAGCCTAAGAACATGAATTTTTTCATTGTTTCCTTTTTATAAATGGTTGTAATTATTCTAGTTTTCCACCCATGGAGAGCACAATCTGCTGCATTGCGGCCTTTACGGCTACCTTGTCCTGATCCTTGTACTCGGCGGTGTTGTCCTGGGTTACCACCTTGCCGTCCACTGACCACAACTTGGCCTCATCCTTGTCCAGATTCTCTGTCTGCTCGCGGTAGTACTGGGTTGCCAGTTCCGGAGTCTGGAAGGTGTACATCATCTTGGAGTCGTTGCAGTTGTCGCCTTTGAACTTGGCCAACCACTCCAACTTGAACGAAATGTAGTCCCATGAGAGCAGGACCTCGTCGCCCTTGTCCTCATAAGTGGGGGCTGCAACGCCCATAAGTGACATGTATGAACCCATCAGACCCTGCATGCCTGCGCCGGTTGTGCCGCCGTTCTGTCTGGCGAACTCGGCATTGGCTGCTGCCAGTGAGTCGTTATAACGGTTAAGTTCATTGGTGGTAGCGTTAAGTTCGTTTACCTGACGGTCAACCTGGGCATCGACTGCCTTCTCGGCTGAGTTGAGTACTTTTTCAGTAGCCTTTTCGGTTGTTTTCTCGACTGATTTCTCTACAGCTTTTGTAACGCCTTTCTCTGCGGCTTTCATAGCCTTGTCAGTCAAACGGTTGAGCAACTGAGCATTGGAAGGAACTGTAAACAATGCTGCTACAAATAACAGAACGAATGATTTCTTCATAGCTAAAAAACAATAGTTAGTAGAGGCAAAAGTAGTTATATTATTTAGCATTTATTCACAAAATGGTTTATTTTTGCAGAAACATGACCTACGTATGACCAGAAGGGCGTTTTGCATATTGATCCTCTTTTTAGCCGTCCCGCTTGCAGCCGGAGCGCAGGGCTATTGCTGTGACCGTCAGGGCGCTAGACTGGAATATGTAAGGAAAAATGTAAAGGACGGAAGCACCGAGTGGCGTCACACCATGAACGTGAAAGATGTCAGCAAAGGGTCCGATGGCAACGTGGTTACATCGGTCTCGACATTCGTCAAGGCCAACGGCAAACCCTATTACAAGGGCGATATCATAGAGGAGGTGGTGCTACGTCCCAACAACGATGTCTGGGTGGATATGGAAGCCGTCACGATCAATTACGTAAAGGGCCGGTTCGGCCTGAACGCAACGGCCGATGCCGCCCCGTCAATAATACCCGCCGATATGGCTCCGGGCGATACGCTGCCGCAGGTTACGGGCAAGGGCAAGGTGAGCCTGTTTACATTCTCGTACCGCATCTGGGACCGCAAGGTGCTGCGCCGCGAGACCATCTCACTGCCCGCCGGCACGTTTGACTGCGTGGTGTTGCAGGAGCGCAAACTGGAGTC
>Ga0265299_10005943_pt1 | contig 11232 bp, 6 predicted proteins | sample AusTroGonzalo_MG_4_FD_193485 | JGI IMG/M metagenome (GOLD analysis project Ga0265299, IMG submission 193485) | Bovine rumen microbial communities from tropical cattle in Woodstock, Queensland, Australia - Gonzalo_02 | ecosystem: Host-associated > Mammals > Digestive system > Stomach > Rumen ...
ATGGGCTGACAACATCTACACCGAATGGCAATATGAAGCATACGAAGGCGACGGCTGCGCGATGTCTGCTTCCTACATCAACGGTGTTGGTGCGCTCAATCCTGACAACTGGTTGATCACCCCTGCCCTCATTATCCCTTCCCAGGGTGCAAAGGTTTCCTGGTATGTGGCTGCCCAGGACGGTGACTATCCTGCTGAAACTTACAATGTGATGGTTTCCACTACTCCCAACAACCTCAACAGCTTCACCTCCATCTTCAGCGAGACTCTCGAGTCTGATGCATGGGAAATGAGAACGGCCAATATCCCGAGCAACTTCAACGGCCAGAATGTTTATGTGGCATTCCGTCACCACGATGTGACCGACATGTTCTGGATGAAGATCGACAACCTCAGCGTCACCGCCGGCGTGGGTGTCGAGGAACACGAGGCCAACGCCACCATCTTCCCGAACCCTGCCAACAATGTGCTCAACATCAATGCGAACAGCATGATCAACCGTGTTGAGGTTTACAACATGATGGGCCAGCTGGTCGGTGCTTACACTGCCAACGATGTCAACACCCAAATCAACACCACGGCTTTCGCCAACGGTGTCTATACGGTGAAAATCGAAACCGAAAACGGCACGATGACCAAAAAATTCACGGTCGCCCGCTAATATTTCGGAATAATACCTATCCCAAAATCCCGGACCACACGGCCCGGGATTTTTTTTACCACCATTAACCGTTAACCGTTAATCATTAACCGTTAATCATTAACCGTTATTCATTTCATTCATTATTCGTTCATTTCATTCACTCATCGGTCCCAGGGCTCGCTGCGCTCACCCTGGGCTGACACGTGCCGGGCTTGCAGCCCTCATGGAAGAGTTTTCGGGACATTTTGCGAAATTTGATGCAAATGGTTGATTGGTTAAGGTTTGGATTTTCATTAGGTTTTATTGTTTTTGATTGTTTTCTGCCATTTCTGTTTTGTTTTTTACAATAAACCGAATGTTTTTAACATATTAAAAATCAATAAAATAGCATGCCTTTATATTGATTTTATGTTTATATTTGCGGCAAAAAAACGTTATGGCACAATCATTATCCAAAATCATCGTTCATGCCGTATGGCATATCAAAACAACCAGTCCGGAAATCAAAAAAGAGGATCGTTATGATCTTTATGGATATATGTTCGGAACTTTGGAAACAATAGGTTGCACACCTATATGCATCAATGGGGTAGGAAACCATGTTCACCTCCTTTTCGCACTTTCAAAATCATTGTCAATTGCCACTGTTGTCGAAAAGGTCAAAACATCAAGTAACAAGTGGTTGAAAAATAGGGGTAACTATTACGGACATTTCTGCTGGCAGAACGGCTACGGGGTGTTCTCCGTTAGCGAATCAGTCTGTCCCGTTGCGAAGAGATATATTGAACGTCAAGAGCAGCATCATTCCCGTATAGAATTCAATGAAGAATACCTGCGGCTGCTCCAGAAGAACAACGTCCCATACGACATTAACCATCTATTCCATGATTAGCCTCATATTCGAACATTTTCCAAGAGGGCTGCAAGCCCGACACGTGTCAACCCAGGGTGAGCGATAGCGAGCCCTGGGAGATTAGCGACAACATGCCACATATTCTCGACTGTAGAGAGTTCTGGGCCATCCCGCCGAAGATCGCAGTCCCAGCGATAGCGAGCCCTGGGAGATTAGCGACAACATGCTATATATTCTCGACTGTAGAGAGTCCTGGGCCATCCCGCCGAAGATCGCAGTCCCAGCGATAGCGAGCCCTGGGAGATTAGCGACAACATGCCATATATTCTCGACTGTAGAGAGCCCTGGGTCATCCCGCCGAAGATCGCAGTCCCAGCGATAGCGAGCCCTGAGACACCGCCGTCATCGTCCCACCTGGCATCGGGTGCCAGTGGGTCTTGGGATATCCTGAGCCGAGCCTGTCAGATGCCATCCCGTCGGTCTCCTCCTTGGTTAATAAAAAATGAAAAATAATCCTACCGTGTCATCAAAAAAAAATAATATCTTTGCCGTTTCAACAATAATGTATATTATTGGGTGAAATATGGTAGAAAAACAAGCAAAGAACTGCAATCTGTAAACAAAAACAAGAGACATATACGATGAGTTATATCGCTTTTGACAAAGAGAAATTAGTGAATATCAATTTTGCGAAGGAACGGGAGATCCTGCGCTGCAGCCGCAGCGGCGCCTTCGCCACCACCACCTTGTGCGGCCTCAACACCCGCAAATACCACGGTCTGTTCATCGTGCCGCAGGACAACTTCGGCGGCGAACGGCACCTACTCGTGTCCGGCATCAACGAGAACATCGTGGTCAACGATATGGATTTCCACCTCAGCATCCATCAGTACAAAGGTGGTGTCATCGACCCGAAAGGCAACAAATACCTGCAGCATTTCTCCGCTGACAGCGTGCCGGTGTATGACTACCGCGTCGGGAAGTTCAACTTCCAGAAGGCCATGCTTTTCCAGCACGACGCCGACCGACTCATCATCAAATATACCATCCTCGACGATGTGGAGGAGGTGTCCTTGCAAGTGGAACCGCTTCTGGCATTCCGCAACATCCACCAACTTACGCACGCCAACAACAACGTCCACACTGATTTCCAGACGGTGGAGAACGGCGTTGGTTTCTGTATGTACGATGGATACACCCCCGTCTATTTCCAATTCTCGGAGCCGGTGACCTACCAGCATCATCCCGACTGGTACAACAATGTAGAATATGAAGAGGAGCTGAAGCGCGGCTACGAAGGTCATGAAGACTTGTGGCGGCCCGGCACCCTCACGGCGAAGATGCGCGGCAAGGTGCTGTACCTCACCATCGGCACCGAACCGATGAATGCCGACGAAATCGCCAAATTATATACTTCCGAAGCGAAAAAGCGCACGCCTCGCTTCAATTTCGCCAGCTGTCTGAAAAACGCGGGCGAGCAGTTCATTGTGCAACGCAACGACCGCACCGACATCATTGCGGGCTATCCGTGGTTCGGCCGTTGGGGTCGTGACACCTTCATCGCGCTCCCCGGACTCACGTTGGCTATCGGGAAGGTTTCCCTTTTCGAGGAAATCGCCGATAGCATGATCGCCGACCTCAAGGGCGGTCTTTTCCCGAACATAGGCGCAGGCGACAACGCAGCCTACAACTCCGTGGATGCCCCGCTTTGGTTCATCCGCGCCCTGCAGATTTACTACGATCACGTCCATAAACCCAAAGTGCTTTGGGCGAAGTACGGCGAGGTCGTCAAACAAATCCTAAGGGCTTATCGCGACGGTACGATGAACAATATCCGTATGTTGGAGAATGGACTGATTTACGCCGGCGGTCCAGGCCTCGCTCTCACCTGGATGGATGCCGTTGTCGATGGCCGTCCGGTGACACCCCGCACGGGATGCCAGGTGGAGATCAACGCCTTGTGGTACAATGCCATCAAGTTCGGCCTTGACCTCGCACGGGTCAGCAGAGACAAGGAATTCCTTGAGGAGTGGGAACCGCTGGTGCTCGATTTCCCCAACGTCTATAAGGATACGTTCTGGTCGAAGGAGATGGGCTATCTTGCCGACTATGTGGATGGCGACTACAAGAATTTCCAGGTGCGCCCCAATATGCTGATTGCCGCATCCCTGCCGTTCTCGCCCATCAGCGAGCGTCTCAAACAGTTGGTGCTGAAACGTGTCACGGAAGAGCTTCTCGTGGATAAGGGCATCCGCACGCTATCGCCCAAAGACCCCGAATACAAGGGACATTACGTGGGTTCGCAAGCCGAGCGCGATGCCGCTTACCATCAGGGCACCGTATGGCCGTGGCTGCTCTTCCCCTTCACCGATTGTATGCTGCATGTCTATCCCGACAGCGCCCCCGATGTGCTGAACCGCATCCTCTACCGTTTCGACAACTGCATGACCACCTACGGTGTCTCCACAGTCGCGGAAATCACCGACGGAGACCCGCCATACAAGCCCAACGGATGCATCTCTCAAGCATGGAGTGTCGCCGCACTGCTTTATATGAAATGGAAATTGGAACAATTGACAAAATAAGACCACACTAATCGTACTATTATGGCTATCAAAGTTTTAATGTTTGGTTGGGAGTTTCCGCCGCATATCTCCGGCGGTTTGGGAACGGCATGTTACGGCCTCACCAAAGGTCTCGCGCTGAACGGCGTGCAGGTGACTTTTGTAATGCCTAAAGCTTCAGGTGACGAAGATCTTACATACGTTAAGATCGTCAACGGCAGCGACGTGGAGGTTGACACGCGCTCGTCCGAGTACTTCCTGCAAACCGGCCAAACCTCCTATATCCAAGTGAACAGCAAGCTCATCCCCTACGTGGGTTTGGACGATTACTACAATGTCATCAGCCAGATGGAGAGCGGCGTGTTCGAGACTGAATCCGGGGAGAAACGCAAGTATGTGTTTTCCGGCAAATACGGTCCCAACCTGATGCAGGAGGTGAATCAATATGCACGTATCGCGGCGGAGATTGCCAAGAATGAGGATTTCGATCTCATTCACGCGCATGACTGGCTGACATACAGGGCGGGTATCGCCGCCAAGCGGGTCTCCGGGAAGCCGTTGGTGGTGCACATCCATGCCACCGAGTTCGACCGCACCGGCGAAAATTATAATGACATTGTTTACGGAATGGAGAAGGAGGGCATGTCGGCAGCCGATGCCGTGTGTGCTGTCAGTGACCTCACCCGTAACATCGTCATCAACAAATACGGCATCCCTGCCGAAAAGGTGTTCACCCTGCACAACGCCGTGGAACCCAACGACAAGAAGGTGGAGCGCGAAAAGTTCGTCTCCGAGAAAATCGTCACCTTCTTGGGACGTGTCACGTTCCAGAAAGGTCCCGACTATTTCGTGGAAACGGCAAAGCGTGTCTTGGAGAAGGACCCGAATGTGCGTTTTGTCCTGGCCGGCGACGGCGACATGATGCCGCATATCATCACGCGCGTGGCTGAGTTGGGTATTTCCGACCGTTTCCATTTCACCGGATTCCTGCGCGGCGACGATATCAACAAGATGTTCGGGATGAGCGATGTGTATGTGATGCCTTCTATATCAGAACCTTTCGGTATTTCTCCGTTGGAGGCCATGCGTGCCAAAGTGCCCGTGGTGATTTCCAAGCAATCGGGTGTGTCGGAAGTGCTCACCCACGCCATCAAGGTCGATTTCTGGGACATCGATGCCACCGCCGATGCCATCTACGGATTGCTGCACTATCCCGCCTTGTCGAAACTCTTTGCCGAAGAGGGTGCCGCCGAGGTGGACCGTCTCAAATGGGAGCACGTGGCCAAAAAATTAGTCAAAATTTACGAAAAAACGCTTCAGTATGAATAAAATATGTTTCCACTTTCAGATCAGTCAGCCGTATCGTCTGCGCACGTACCGCTTTTTTGACATCAATCAGGATCATCATTATTTTGATGATTACCAGAATCAGTATCTGACCAAGCGTTTGGCCGACCGCTGCTACCTTCCGGCCAACAGGATGCTGTTGGACATCATCAAGAATAACCCGGACTCCTTCCGTTGCAGCTTCAGTATATCGGGCAGCTCCATCATGCTGTTCAAGAACTATTGCCCCGAAGTAATCGAGAGCTTCAAGGAGCTGATTGCCACGGGTTGCGTGGAAATCACGGGCAGCACCTACACGCACAGCATTGCCTCGCTCCACAGCGAGAGCGCCTTCATGGAGCAGGTGCGGCTGCAGGAGGAACTGCTGATGGAGACCTTCGGCGTGAAGCCCGTCTCCTTTTGTAACACTGAGATTATCTATTCCGATGAAATCGGTGAATGGCTGGGCAATGCCGGCTACCGTGTCATTCTGACCGAAGGCGCACGCCATATCCTCGGATGGAAGAGCCCTACCTACCTTTACTGCAACCCTTACCAGACGGATGTGAAACTGTTGCTCCGCTCTTACCAGCTGTGCGACGACATCACGCTGCGTTTTGCCGACCAGGGTTGGGACCAGTACCCACTGACCGCAGAGAAGTACATGCGTTTCCTCGACCACGTCAACACCGAAAGCGACACACCGCTGATCAACCTGTTCTGGGATTATGAGACGATTGGCGAGCATTACACTGCTGACACGGGCATCTTCGATTTCTTCAGGTCGTTGGTCTATGAATTGGGCAAGCACGACAACTATTCCTTCATTACGCCTAAGGATGTGCTGGATTTGGATTTAAGCCCAGCCACCATGTATGCCCCGTGGCCGATTTCCTGCTCCGGCGAGGAAAAGGATACCAACGAGTGGATTGGAAACGAACTGCAACAAGACGCATTCAACCAGCTGTTCAAGCTCGAACCGCTGTATCAGAAATCCGAGAATATGGAGGCTAAGTTGAGCTGGTTGCGCTTGCAGGCTGCCGACCACTTCAATTTCATGAGCTCCAAATGGTTCGGCCACCGCTTCGTGAAACGTAATTTCGAGGTCTATTCTTCACCGTATCAGGCGTTTATCAACTATATGAACGTGCTGAACGATGTGAAGTTGCAGTTGGAGAAATAGTTTAGAAGTTTAGGGTTTAGGGTTTAGGGTTTAGAGTTTAAGGATCGGGGAACCGCTCAACCCTCAACCCTCAACCCTCAACCCTCAACCATAACAATGTTACTAACAGAACTACGGCAATACAAGATCTTCCTCGCCTCCAAGTCCCCTCGGAGGCGGGAGTTGCTTGCGGGCATGGGGGTGGATTTCGAGGTGATGACCACCGATGTGGAGGAAACCTATGATTCATCGTGGAGCCCGGAAAAAATTGTGATGCACTTGTCGAAGCTCAAGCTTTCGCCCATCGACATGTCGCAATACGCTCCGAAGACCATCTTCATCACCTGCGACACCATCGTGGTGGTGAACGGCAAGATTATCGGCAAGCCGAAAGACGAAGCCGATGCCAAGCGGATGCTCAGGATGCTGTCCGGCAACACACACACGGTTTATAGCGGACTGACGGTCGCCACGCCGCAAAAACAGCTCACCGACTTCCGCGCCACCGATGTCGTGTTCGAAACCCTCTCCGACGACATGATACAATATTATATAGACACCTATCGGCCATACGACAAAGCGGGGTCCTACGGAGTGCAGGAGTGGATTGGTCGCGTCGGAATCCGCGAGGTGCACGGCTCATTCTACAACGTCATGGGACTTCCGACGCGGCTGCTCTGGCAGATGTTGGAGGCGATATGCGAAACAAATTAACGGTGTAGGGGCGATAATTATTCTCCCTACATTGTGTCCTCTCGGGAAATTTGTATATCTTTGCACCCATGTTTTCCAATATGAGAAAGTGGTACATCATCATATTGCTGTTACTGCCACTCGTACCGTTGTGCGCACGCAAGCCGGTTGACACGTTGTCGGCCAGGCAATGGGAGTTCGTACAAAATATCGGACAATGGAACGACAAGGTGCGTTTTGCCGCCCGGATGAATGGCGGATCCGTTTTTTTTGAGGATAACGCCCTTACCGTCACACAGTTGCATCCGAAGCAGCTGCACGCTTTCTATGAGGCCAAGCATGAAGGTAAACCCATTCCCAACACCATGATGGATGCCTCCGCCTATCGGGTCACATTTCTTGACGCCAATTCTGCGCCCATCGTGGAGGGGTTGAATCCCTACAACCATTATTACAACTACTTTCTCGGAAGGAATCCCAAACGGTGGGCTTCTCGAGTTCCGATTTTCAATACATTGGAATACAAACAGATATACGATAACATTGCCCTGTTTTTTTTGGAAGACGGGGATTATCTGAAATACGAATTTCATATCGCTCCTGGTGGTGATCCCCGCGACATACGGTTACGCTACGACGGGCTGAAAAGTATAGCCAAAGTAGGGGAGGAACTCTTGCTCCATACTGCCGTGGACCGTGTGTTGGAATTGCAGCCATTAGCCTATCAGATCACCAGTCAGGGTGATACAGTTGAGGTTTCCTGTTCTTATCGCTTGGAAGGGAATACGGTCTCTTTCGACCTCGGTGACTATTCTCCGTCTTTACCTTTGGTGATTGACCCGACGGTCGTCTTTTCCACATACACCGGATCCACCGCCGACAACTGGGGGTATACTGCCACGTATGACTCGCACGGTAACTTATACGGAGGCGGTATCGTCTTTGATACGGGTTATCCGGTGACTCTCGGAGCCTATCAAATCGATTTCGCCGGACAGGTGGATGTCTCCATCTCGAAATTCGATGCTTCCGGCAGTTTCCTCCACTATTCGACCTATTTGGGCGGCAGTGTGGCCGATATCCCGCACAGTCTGCATGTGAACGACAACGACGAACTCTATATTTTCGGCACGACTGGTTCCGCCGATTTCCCCGTAACGGGAAACGCTTTTGACACTACGTTCAATGGCGGTCCCAACACAACCCTCTCTACCGCGATGAAGTTCTTGAACGGGTCGGACATTTTCATTGCCAAGCTGAGTGCTGACGGCTCGCAATTGTCCGCATCCACATACGTTGGCGGTAGCGGTAATGACGGGGTCAACACGGCGTCGGGGCTGCGCGTCAATTACGCTGATGACAATCGGGGAGAGATTATTGTGGACGAGAACAGCAACGTATATGTAGTCTCCTCGACTTATTCCAAAGATTTCCCGATTACCACCACTGTCTTTCAACCGGACAGTTCCAGCCATCAGGATGTCTGTGTTTTCAAACTTAGCCAAGACCTGTCCACCTTGATTTGGAGTTCTTGTTTTGGAGGTTCTGGCAACGATGCGGGTTACAGCATGTTTCTGGCCGTCGACAAAAGTGTCTATTTCTGCGGCGGGACCACCTCTGCGGATATTCCGGTCACGGCCAATGCCTACCAATCGGCGTGGGCGGACACGGCTTCCTTGTCGGACGGATTCGTGGCGCATCTTTCCGCCAACGGTAACCTTTTGTTACACAGTACCTATTTAGGGAAAATGGGATACGATCAAGCCTATTTGATCAAGGGGGACAACGAAGATTTCCCGCATGTCTTGGGGCAAACTTCTGCCACTGGTCTCCAATGGGTTCAGAATGCGAACTACTACGTGCCTGATGGTGGGCAGTTCCTGGTCAAGCTGTCAAAGAATCTGACTTCTGCGGCCTGGTCCACGGCATTCGGCACCGGCAACGGTGGCCCGGACATCTCCCCGACGGCGCTATTGGTGGACTATTGCAACAGCATCTATCTTTCGGGTTGGGGTTCACCGTATCTGAACGGCTTTGGCGGAACAGCGGGACTTCCCGTGACCAGCGATGCCTTCCAATCTACCACTGATGGCAGTGACTTCTATTTTATGGCCATCAGCGAAAACGTCTCCAACATTGTCTATGCCACCTATTTCGGTGGGGCGGCGAACAGCGCGCGGGAGCATGTGGACGGGGGTACCAGCCGTTTTGACAAGCATGGCCGAATATATCAGGCGGTGTGCGCAGGTTGCGGAGGGCAAAGCTCTTTCCCGACCACGCCGGGTGCCTATTCCAACACGAATGGTAGTTCCAACTGCAACCTTGGTGCCATCAAGATCGATTTCAGCATGCCCGTGGTGGTTGCTGATTTCTTGATGCCCAATGTGGTTTGCCTGCCGGACTCGGTTTTTTTCCAAAACTACTCGCAATTGATTAGCAACCAGACATCTATTTTGTGGAATTTTGGTGATGGAACCACTTCCACACAATGGGAGCCCCACCATTTGTATGCCGCGACGGGCTATTATGAAGTGACGCTAATCGTGCAGGACTTGGGGAGTTGTAATGTGTCGGATACCTTGAGAAAGCGGATCCTCGTGCTCGCCAACACGTCCTCTTCTTTGCCTATGGTCAGTATGTGCGCAGGCGATTTCGCGCAGTTGGGCATTCCGCCTTCTATTGGGGTGAATTACCATTGGTCGCCGGCCAACTCTTTGAACAATCCCAATATTTCCAATCCTATCGCCACTCCCGATCAATCGATGACATACACGCTCATCGCCTCCACGGATGCCTGTGTGGACACCATTACGCAACAGGTTGATGTACACACGCTTTCAGTGGTTGCCACTGGCGATTCCATGATTTGTGCGGGTGCGACCGCAACCCTTTCCATTCTGGTGAACACTGCGGATACATATTTTATTGAATGGTCTGAAACACCTGATTTTCAAAGTGTTATTGCCACCAATACGGCTTCCGTCACGGTGGCCCCCGAAACATCGCGTACCTATTACGTTCGCGTGAGCACCGGTTTGTGTGTCTCGGTGTTGCCTTTGTACGTCTCTGTTTTTCAACCTGTTATATATAACAATATCGACTATTTGCTCTGTTTTGAGGATTATTTGGAGTTGGGGGTGACATGCTCAGGCGGGCTTACGCCTTATCAGTATTCATGGCAGTTGAGCGATGGAACCAGTTATGTGGAACAGCATCCGCACGTTACTCCGCAGCATTCCGGAAGCTATTCGGTTACGGTAACGGATGCGTTGGGGTGTACCGCCATTGCCAGTGGTTACATTACCGTCAGGGAAGGCACCTTCATGGAGGAACTGCAGGCGTGGTGCAGTCCGTGCGAGGTTGTTGCCTACCACGAAACCACCCTGCACGCGACGGATTATGGAGTCGGATATACCTACCAGTGGATGCCATCGCAGAATATGACAACCCCCAGCATGCCTACCACTATTGTGATTCCTGACACGACAACTACCTACACCGTCATTGTGACCGACTCATTCGGTTGTGTCCGTACCGATACCGTTTATCTAACTGTCAAGCCTGTGGTATGCGGCACACCGTTCGTCTTCATCCCGAACAGCTTCACCCCAAACGGCGACGGGGTGAATGACATCCTCTATGTGCGCAGCGACATCTTGGATGAGTGCTTTTTTGTGATTTACAACCGTTGGGGTGAAAAAGTGTTCGAAACATACGACCAAAGCATCGGCTGGGACGGCACATATAAACAAAAGGACTGTCAACGCGGCACCTATGATTACTATTTCAAAGGAAAATGCAAAGACGGCGACGAAATCGAACTGAAAGGAAATGTGACATTAATACGTTGATATTGTAGAGACGCAAAATTTTGCGTCTCTACTAACCCACTAACCGAGTAACCCATTAACCCAAAAATATGGAAGAACAATTCATTGACTATGTAAAGATATTCGGCCGCTCAGGAAACGGAGGCGCAGGATCGGCGCAT
>Ga0265299_10005946_pt1 | contig 11224 bp, 12 predicted proteins | sample AusTroGonzalo_MG_4_FD_193485 | JGI IMG/M metagenome (GOLD analysis project Ga0265299, IMG submission 193485) | Bovine rumen microbial communities from tropical cattle in Woodstock, Queensland, Australia - Gonzalo_02 | ecosystem: Host-associated > Mammals > Digestive system > Stomach > Rumen ...
AACTTCCAGTCAAAGAAGGTGGTTCTGTTATGGCACGGGGAACATTATATGAGGGTACGACTATCGCTCGCCTCGCCGACATGAATTCACTGGTGTTTAAGGGGGATGTGTTAGAGTCTGACATATTAAAATTAAGTGTCGGCATGCCTGTGAAATTCACTTTGTCGGCTGATAAAAACATCCAATTTATGGGGAGAATAGAAGTGATATCTCCTAAAGGAAATGTGCAAGATGGTGTCTCACGCTTTCAGGTGACAACAACTATAGACATCCCAGATAACTATCGAAAATATATTAAGGCCGGATGTACGGCCAATGCGACAACTATTATTGAGAAGAAAACAAAGGTGTTGGCACTTGAGGAGAAATATTTCAATTTCAGTTATGATTCAGTATATGTAGAGGTACAGAAGAATGACGGAACGTACGAAAAGAGATTTCTTAAAACAGGGATCTCAGACGGTACTTATACGGAGATCGTAAGTGGATTAAGTGCTAAAGATAAGATCAAAGATAATAAAAAGAATAAGTAAATGAAAAATCGTATGTTTTTATTGGCAGTATTTCTGCCGTTAGTGTTATTTGCAAATGCGGCAGAAACGCTAGAACGTATTCCTGTTCAAGTTCAGTCGTGTAAATTCTCTGTTGCAGTGCCGGAGAAATGGGATACAATTCCTCAAAGTGCTCTTGACCAAAAGTTGGGCAAAGGAGTGGCTGTTTTAGGATTATATCCCAAAGATCAAGTAGATCCTTTCAGAGAGAGATACATTATATTGTCATTTATGCCTACTGTCAAAGGACTTAATAGCCTGTCTTATGATGCAATTTTTGAGAACTTGAAAGAAATGAATGAGAAAAACCACATGCCCGATACAGACTCTCTTCGTGTTGTTTATAACGGAATGGAACGTTTTTCTAATGATGGTAAGTTTTGGATATGTACATCAATAACTGTTTACAAAGACTCTGTGAATGTGAATTGTCTACAGAATCTATTGTTGTCAAAATTCGGATATATCAATGTCACGTATTATGACAAAAGCTATATAACGCCTGATTATGAGGACGTTGTGCAGAAGATGACTCAAAATATAGATGTTGATGACGATTATTTGTATGTTGAGCCACAGAAAGAATCAGCCTTTACACCAGGCAAAATTGCTATTGCCTTAGGAGTCGGTATACTTGTATATTTGATGATGGTGTTACTTGACAAAAGGAAAAAGAAATGAATAAACAGGTCTGCATATTAATTCTCATCCTGCTCGTTTCATTGCATATCAGCATCCCAGGCTCTTCTGTGGTGAGTTGTGCTGCATTTTATATATTGGCAGTAGCGTTAACCTGTATAGCTCTGCCTCGAATTCAAGATCACATTACTTGGGGTGTCTGTAATATGCTTGTTATAGTATATCTGATAATCTTAATTGCCGATAGGGTAATAAAAAGCGATGTCTATGGATCAGACTATTTTTATTTTGTCATCGTATGTTGGCTTTTATTCATGGTCTTGAGAAAGCTATTTCTTAGTCGGCATATCCAGAAAAGCATTGTTTGTTCCATCGTTGTATGTGCATGGATTGAGATTGTTCTTGGCTTCGGACAACTCTATGGACTGATGGAGAATGGTAACGCTTTTTTCCAATTTGGAGGCTCTCTTGGCAATCCTGGGGCCTATTCGGGATATCTTAGCGTCATATTCCCGATAGTCCTTTCTGTCTATCTGACATTTAGACGGAATCGTAAATGTGAGAATATTCAATACTTACTTCTGGCATGCCTCATCTTTATGCTTACTCTTATCGTCTTGTCCCGTTCCCGTGGAGCTTGGCTAGCAAGCCTGATAGGATGTATCTTTGTGATAGAACACTACTTTGGTGTACTTAAATCTATTCGTAGGCATTTTAGTCGCACCCAACGTCTCGTATTATCCGTCTTATTAGGAGTGGGCCTTCTTGGTGGGGCTTTCTTTCTATACAAGTTCAAAGCTGATTCTGCAGATGGAAGACTGCTTGTATGGAAAGTCGCACTTCAGGCTCCTCGTGAGAATATTTTGTTTGGTGACGGGTGTGGTTCGTTTGAGGCAAACTATAGTCGCTGGCAACGTGATTATTTTGCTTCAGGTAAGGGAACGGATAGAGAGAAGTTTCTGGCCGATTATGTGACGTGTGCCTATAATGAGTTCCTTCAGGAGTTTATAGACCATGGTGTTGTCGGTACGTTGCTGTTCTTTGGTATTATACTTCTCGCACTGCTGCAGAAGGACTCACACCGTTCACATATCTTTATTGGGGCAAAAGCATCATTGTTGGGATTCCTTGTGCTTTGTTGCATCTCTTATCCTCTTCGTATTCCGCTGTTGTATTTACAGCTGATAATTGTCTTGGCTTTGCTTTTGACACAGAAGAGCATAAGGGGTCATCATGTTGCAAAAAGAACGAACTCTGCTGTGTCCTTATGCTTGTTACTGGTAGTTGTCTTTGCTTCTATGATGAGTCTGCGCCAATTATATGGTCTCCGATTATTGGAAAATGGATTAGGAAGAGTGGCTCACGGAGATCTACAAGGCGCAATTGGCAACTATAAGAAGGCGTATCCAATCATGAGCGACAATGGCATCTTCCTGTTTTATTATGCTTCGGCCTTATTAATGGCGAATGAGTCGGAGAAAAGTATTGAGATGCTAAAAAGGGCAGAACAGAAATCTTCCGATCCGAATATCTGTATGATGATGGGAGAAAACTACAAAAAAACAGGGAATCTCATGGCTGCAAGAGAGGCATATCAAAAAGCGGTAAACACTATTCCATCCCGATTATATCCCCGTTCATTGATTGTTCACTTACTGATGGATATGAGGCATAAAACAGAGGCATGCAAACTGGCAAGCGAGATTCTGCAGATGAAGGAGAAGGTTCCAACAACGGCTGGTAAAGAAATAAAAGGCGAAATGCGCCTTATAGTTAACAGATTGTCTAACCCTCAAAACAGATTGCCTATGAAGTAAAGAAAGAATTAATCAACAAAAGCATTATGCCATCATGATGGTATAATGAACCCTTTAACAATTAACATTTTTACTAATCATCTAAAAACATAAAGTATGAAAAAGAGACCATTATTTGCAATGCTTGTAGCAATGGTTATTTCACTTGGTACATTGGGACAATTTACAAATGACAAGGATTCTGTCTGTGTACAACAACTTTCTTGGGGGCATACATGGGCTGCTCAACACTCTGATGGTGTGGATTTTGGCGTTAACGCATTTCTTGGAGGCGCATATGCGGGTGTCGCAGGGTCTGCAATTACGGCAGGTTTTGCATGTGGTGTTGTAACACCAGCCTCTTTGGTATGTTATGGAGGCGCTGCACTGGCAGGATTGTAATCATATATTAACTATTAAAGAATTAAGAAATTATGAAAAAGAAGAGTATTTTCCTATCACTGATTTTGATGGTGGTCGCTTTCTCGTTTTTGAATTCTAATTCAACAGAAACGAATGATGTAGGATATGTTGCCATAGCATGTTATACTGCGTCGGATGGTGGCTCAGATGCAGGATATTTAACTGCTGGAAACGTTGCTACATGTGCTTTTGGCGGCTGTGCCGTCAAAGCAGGACTAGCTATAGCTGCTTCAACAACCCCTGTTGGTTGGGTGATTGGCGGAGTTGTTTGCGCTGCTTGATTTTTATAATGCCCTATTTATAGGGCATTATATTAGTTCTTTCATATAAAAAGGTAGGACAATGAAAAAGACGGAATTAATTTGTTATATTGCATTTTGTACAACTTTTCTCTTCTCTAGAATGTTTTTTTCAAGTAGCTTGTTTATTGATTTCTGTATTGAACATACATTTGCAGTTTCATTAATACTGAGTTTTGTTTTGTCACTTTTAGTTTTATGTTTATTGTTTATTGTAAAGTATGCTACCGAACTCCGAAAATATCACAAAAGTGAGAAATAAGTTTTTGGTTTTATCGTTCCTTATATGGCTAATTCCATTCTGTGCGAGAATTCCCATGAACATTTCATATAATGATTTGTCAGAATCAGGCAATATAGATAATAATGCTCTTAGTACTCTTTATGAGACATTAAGAACCTGTAGTAGTAGTGATGCGTTTATTCTTGTTTTTAAAAATAATATAAGAACATGTATCATTAATGTTTGTGGTGGTGTATCACTGGGTATATGTACAGTGGTTAATCTAGCATATAATGGTTTTGCAACATCAGATATGTTCGTTAATTCGTATAAGTCAGGCTTTCCGATAGCAGATATCTTAAAAACGACTTTGCCTCATAGTTTTGAGTTAATTGGTTTTTGGTTATCAGGGACAATGGGGTTTATGATAGCTTATCAATTGGTATTGTTTATGAAAGGGCGGGAGGAAAGGTTAAATGCTTTTATTAAGCAAATGGTTATCCTAGCTGTTATAGTTTTTTTTACTACGTTATGTGCAGCATATGTAGAAACACATATCTCTATTAATATGTTATAATAATGAAAAATATTGTAGAAAAAATAGCTTCAATCCCTCATTGGTATGGAATTGCGATAATTTTGGTATATGCATTATTAATGGCAGAATTTTATTCTGCAATAAATGATTTATGTATAGATGATGATATAAAAGTTTCAAGTATTATGGAAGTTTTTCTGGGGGTTAGCTATGTTTTGACAATTATTTCGTCAATTATGGTATGGATTATTTTGTGTCTGATATTCCATTTAGCTGCCTTACTGTTTGACGGGAAACAGGCCTTTAGTAAATTCCTTTTTACTTCTTCTTATCTGTATATCATTCCTTCCATAGCTTTGTTCATTGTAATCTTGATGATTGGAAATCTGGAGGTAGAAGAAAGTGAGAATATGATAGAAAAACTAATGGATAATAGTCGGTTCAAATTGATTATGAGCATCGTGAATTATTCTTTCTATCCCTTTTATTTGCTTACAGCCTGTATTATACATCATTTATACAACCTTAAATGGCTGTATGCGATATTAGTGGTCATAATTCCAATAGTATCTATATGGGGAGTTACGGAATTATTTAGGTTGTTATAATCATCAGGATTGAAGGAAATGAGGAATCTTATACATAGTTTTGCTGTAATAGTCGTACTTGCGATATTTTCTTCCTGTGATGGAGATTCTTTGGAGAAAGCATTAAAACTGGCGGGTGACAACCGTCAGGAGTTAGAGAAAGTGCTGGATCATTTTAAGAACGATCCCGACCCATTGAAGTATGAGTCGGCCAAATTCCTGATTGAGAACATGCCCTACCATCACGCATTATATGGTGAGATTGCAGATCAGTATGCGAAGGCTTATGCAGCAATGGGGACGCATGCCGCTGAATATCGCGATAGTGTGGTCAATGCAGAGATGCAACATCTTTCCGGTCAGGCTGCCATGAAGGTCTCGGATATTAGAAAGATAAAAGCCGAATTCCTGATCAAGGCGATAGATGATGCCTGCGATCTTTGGGCAAAAGTGAACTGGAAAAACGAGTATGATCAATCCACGTTCTTTAATTACGTATTGCCATACAGGCTTTCCGATGAACCTGTAAGTGATTGGCGACAGGCAATCAAGACATTATTCCCGTATCTGGATGCCGATGTGGCGTACAGCGATCAAGGCGTTCAGTTCTCAGCTTTTGAAGGACATCTCGTCAATGCGAAGGTGATCGAATCTGTCAATGCCCAGAAAGGAAAGGCCGTTCAGTTTTCCCCGGACAATTCCTCTGTCACTTTCAGCATCCCGTCAGACATGGATGTACAGAAAGTCATACGACTCAGGTCCTGTGCTTTGTCGGTAGGCACGAAGGCACAGGTAAAGGTGAACGGCCAGACCGTCGGAACCATTGACCTGATGCAGGTCGGAAACGAGTATTCATTCAAGACCTCCCTTCCTGGAATCGTGCTGAACCTGCAGAAAGGGGAGAACAAGATTACGATAGGGTCTGTCAACAAGTCGTTTGTCCTTGACTATATGGAAGTGGGGGCCTACGAGCCTTATCATTCGGAAGAGGCGGTCGACTACTCCGACTCCTATTGCCAGATACAGAATGTGGGAACGAGCAACTATGTATCCTTCGACACCATACAGTCAACGATAGGTCAGCCCATCACACTGCGCGGCTATTCGCCGGATGACAGGACGCTCAACATGCGTCTGGACTATCAGGGCTATCCGTGCTGGAGGATTGCTCCCATGGACTCCGTGGACCTGTACCTGGAAGACTATCGGGTCTGTCTTGACACCCTGGCGATTGTAAGTAAGCAGGTATACATCCTGGTGACCAATCCGGACAGATGCTATGAAAGGGATGTGACCGCCTATCAGTCCAGATACATCAATCACCAGAAATGGGCAATCATACCTGTCGGTGACGGCATGTGCAAGATCATGAACAAGCAGACGGGCTTGTTCTGGGAATCCCGCGTCGACAAGCAGACTGGCAAGGAGATCCTGGTACAGAACTTCTATTCTGGAAAGGACACGCAGAAATGGAAGATCACCAAGAAAGAAAAGAACCCCTATGCCCGGTCATTCTTCAGGATCGGGAATGCCCAGTCTGAGGCTGTGCGGGTGACGGATGCGATGGACCTGTTCGTGCCCGCCAAAGCCAGAGGCAGTGTAACTCCGAGTCTGGCATCATTATGCCGATACCGTACTGGTCCCTGTAAGGACGAGGCCTCCTACGTAGCTTCGTTGTCGAGATATATGGGAATTCCCGTGGCCATAGATTTCACGCCACATTGGGGAAACCGCACCAACAACCACACGTGGAATGCCCTGGTACTACCTAATGGAAAAGCGACACCCTTTTACATGGGATATGTTCCGGGAGATACGACCCAGTTCACACATAGTCCCGTCTATCTGAAGCCCAAGATCTACAGATACCGCTTCGAGGTTAACCAGAAGATCGTCGATGACATGAAAGGTGAGAAGAGCGTCCCTGAGTTATTCCAGTTTCCGACGTTTACAGATGTCACAGACGAGTATCTGAATACGACGGATGTGGTACGTGACATTCCGAAGGAGTTCCGTGACAGTAAGATCGCCTACATCTGTGTCAACGACAAGGAGCACTGGATCCCCGTTCATTATGGCAAGGTATCAAGGGGCAAGGTTACCTTCACGTCTATGGGACGTAATATCCTATATTCCGTCTGCATCTGTCAGGGTCAAGACCTGATCCCCATCGGGAATCCCTTTATCCTGAAACCAGACGGATCGATCAGAGAAATCGTATGCAACAACTCCAAACGCCAGACAATGACGTTACTCCGCAAATATCCTTTCTTCGCCCAATTTGATTCCTTCAGATACAGAATGGATCATGGAATATTCGAGGGGAGCAATACCAAGGACTTCTCTCAGGCCTCACGTCTGTATCGATACTATGGATATACTGATGCCTGCTGGTATGAACTGACACCAGAGAATGTCGGGAACAAATACCGGTATCTTCGTTATATTGGCCACACGGGCTCCTATTGTAACGTCAATGAGGTAGAGTTCTATAACAGCAAAGGCCAGAAACTGACCGGCAAGATACTTGGCACTCAGGGCATGCCCGGCCACACGAAGGAGACCGTCTTTGACGGCGATATCCTGACTGGATTTAACGGAATCAGTCCCGATGGTCATTGGGTAGGACTGGAACTGGCTCAACCGTCCGACGTGGCAAAGATAAGGTTCATACCCCGAAATGACGGCAACTGCATCGAAGTCGGTGATATGTATCAGTTACTAGTGTATGATCGTGGGAAATGGCTTCCTCTGGCGGTGACGAAAGCAAAGGCTACGGAGCTGGTTCTTGAAAATATGCCAAGTGACGGCCTATATCTTTTGAAGGACCTGACGAAAGGAATCGAGGAACGTATCTTCACATATGAGGATGGACAACAGCTCTGGTGGTGATATGTTTAATCAATAAGCGCCAACGGTCTTGCGCATCAAACAGACCTAAAAATTTAAAACATTAACTATTATGAAGAAAATTAGAAGAGAAGATTTCGCAGTTCTGAATGAAAGCGAGATGAATGCCACCGTGGCTGGCATTAACAAAGACAAGATCATTAAGATCTGTGATCACATGGAGTTCGCTTGCTGCTACTACAACTACAAAGTAGAGCTGCCCGATCCTATTAAGGACATCCGCTTTTAGTCTTAACAGCCAGTTTCATGTACAGTGAAGATTTTCTTCACTGAATAGAGGAATTTGTCTTTTATGAGATTCGCCGTATCACTAGAACGGCGAATCTCTTACTTTCTGTGAGGAGGGGCTGTTTATGCTCAAAGAGATGCCTCCTATGAGTCATTCAGATAGGGTTTACGAGTCATGGAGATAGGATCTATACCCCTATAGGGATTATCTCCATCAGTCGTAGATGACGTCTCTTTCACCGAAAGGGATTATCTCTTTCACCCATAGTTGGGGGGGCGACACACTTGTCTGGTCGCTTGTCTAGGTACAACATTTCAAAGAGCGCTTTTCCGTAGTAGGGCGTGGAAGGGTCACTACCTTGCTTCGACAGGCTCAGCAACCGCAGGCTCAGCAACCGTGCCCCTTCCATAACCTTCTCCAGCTTTTATTTGTGACAGATATGACGGATATGACAGATGTTTTTAGAGTTTTCTCGCGTGTACGCAGGAACTTTCGGCGCCGCAAAAGTTCCTGCGTACACGCGTGAGGATTTCTGAAATTATCCGTCATAAGTGTCATATCTGTCATACGGAGGGGAGCGAAAATGTATGAGATGTACTTGTTCCATGAGCTATCTATATAAGTCAGGGAACAAAGATACAAAATAAAATCGAAAATTAGGTGTATGCATGCAGTGCATGCACTGCATGCATACATCATAAATAACTGATTATCTGCGCATTAACTTTCGGATGTCATCTTGAAAGTCAAGCGACTGTTGTTGGGATAAGGCCCTTGCAAAGTCATTACGCATATTACGGCGTTGCACACTTCTTCAAAAATTCTCCATCTTTGTCGGATGCCCAGACAAGTGGCCATGGCATCGGCCAATAGGGCAGCCTTCGGGCGGGAGACAAGTGGCTGATAGTTTTCATCGATATAATCGGCTTCCTGCAGTTTCTGCCAGAGGTGAATCGCCTCGTCGGTAGCCAGTTCGTCGGGCAGCGTCACCACTTCTTGTGACTGGGGTGCGTCTGACTGCCTCATGGCGATACGACCGCCACCATCGGTAGTGAAATTGAGTGTGCCAACATTGTGTACACTGCAACATGTGTAGTTAATCACGATGGATGCGATGTTCTGGTGTGCGCGAAGGTTCTCCTTCAGGAGAGCCAGAAACTGTTCTTCTTCCGTGCTCATAGTGGTTCGGTTTTTTGTCGTTTATGTTTTTGAGTTAATTTAAGGCAAGGTAGATGTCATACGTGATGACCTCCCATTGCTATCCGGATACAAAGATACAAAGAATCGAACAAACAACAAAGAAAAATCCCCGAAAGTATTATCTTTCAGGGATTTAGTATCATCAAGCCGAGGGCTTTTGTTGTGATATGCAACTTTTCTCTTTAGAAGAACACTTACCTTGACTTGAATACCGGGCGATGCTCACCTGGGTGCCAGAAGTCGACAAGAGCGACATCGAAAATCAGATTGCTATAACTACACGTCGGCTTAGCCAAACTGCCATAGCCCAACTGATAAGGAATATACACTCTCCAACGATCACCGATGTGCATGTTCATCAGGGCGGTGGTGAAGCCTGGAACGAAATCTTGGTCTAGGCATACCTTATCCCTACCATTCTCATCCCTGGCCACATCTATCGTGTTCCAATTGAAGTCACCCAAATAACTCTGATCAAAGACATATCCTTCGGGATAGCTCTTTGACGGAATCAGACGGCCACGATAGGCCAAGCGACAGGTGTCAGTAAAAAGTGGAGTCTCTATACCTGTACCCGACTCCAGAACCTCGACATAGATATAGTCAGCGACGTTACCGGATATGGTGGTATTCTTCGAGTAACAGATAATCTTCTTCATCGAACTACCGGCCCACTCAGCCGTCACAACGTCATTGCGGTTCTGCCAGTTGTCGAACTCTTCCTCTTCCCCGCTATCCTCGCTGCACGATGATACCATCCCCGCAAACGGGAACAGTATCAGGGCCAGCAATATGTATTTCCAGTTCTTCATTGTTTACTGAAGCTTCTTCAACAGACTTGCGATGCTCACCTTATCCTCGATGATGGAATTCAGGTCGCTGATGTTCACACGCTCCTGCTCCATCGTGTCGCGGAAACGCAGAGTCACCTTACCGTCGGTCAGAGAGTCGTGGTCGACAGTGACACAGTACGGTGTTCCGATGGCATCCTGACGACGATAGCGCTTACCGATAGAGTCCTTCTCGTCGTACTGGCAGTTGAAGTGGAACTTCAGCTGGTCGATGATCTCACGGGCCTTCTCGGGCAGACCGTCTTTCTTCACCAGAGGCATGACGGCGCACTTCACAGGTGCCAAGGCTGCGGGCAACTTCAGCACCACGCGGGTCTCTCCATTCTCGAGTTTCTCCTCCTCAAAGGCATGACACATGATAGAGAGGAACATACGGTCGACACCGATAGAGGTCTCGATGACGTACGGGGTGTAGCTCTCGTTGGTCTGAGGATCAAAGTACTTGATGCTCTTGCCAGAGTACTTCTCATGCTGCGAGAGGTCGAAGTTCGTACGGCTGTGGATACCCTCCACCTCCTTGAAGCCAAACGGCATCTTGAACTCGATGTCGGTAGCAGCGTTGGCATAGTGAGCCAACTTATCGTGGTCGTGGAAACGGTAGTTCTCTGCACCGAAGCCGAGGGCCTGATGCCACTTCATACGAGTCTCCTTCCACTTGGGGAACCACTCCAGCTCTGTGCCAGGCTGTACGAAGAACTGCATCTCCATCTGCTCGAACTCACGCATACGGAAGATGAACTGACGAGCCACGATCTCGTTACGGAAAGCCTTACCGATCTGTGCGATACCGAAAGGAATCTTCATACGACCGGTCTTCTGCACGTTCAGATAGTTCACGAAGATACCCTGTGCCGTCTCAGGACGCAGATACACCTTCATAGAGGCATCGGCAGAGGCTCCCATCTCCGTGGCGAACATCAGGTTGAACTGACGCACGTCGGTCCAGTTCTTTGTACCGCTAATGGGGTCAACGATCTC
>Ga0265299_10005947_pt1 | contig 11222 bp, 9 predicted proteins | sample AusTroGonzalo_MG_4_FD_193485 | JGI IMG/M metagenome (GOLD analysis project Ga0265299, IMG submission 193485) | Bovine rumen microbial communities from tropical cattle in Woodstock, Queensland, Australia - Gonzalo_02 | ecosystem: Host-associated > Mammals > Digestive system > Stomach > Rumen ...
TGTAGGTCCTGTTCGTGGACCAGAAGAACGATTTCGTATCGCAGATCGCGGAGCATTTCGCAAGGGAGATGTTCCCCGGACTGTACGAGACCTACAGCGCCGGCCCCGAGAGCGACATCGTGGACTGCGAGATGATCTCCGTCCTCTACCAAAACGGCGAGGACATCAGGAGGCAGGTCTCCAAGGACTTCAAGGACAGGGACCACCTCCGCGCCGATGAGAATTACGATTACGTCATCTACCTGCAGAAGAGCACCTTCGATGAGTGGGCGGCCCGCACGCCCTGGCAGGGGAGGCAGATCCTCGCCCCCATGAGGACCCGCAAGGAGTACACCGCCACGGACGACCTGGAGCTGTACAACGACTACGTGGCCACCATGGAGGAGGTCAGATCGTGGATCGGCCAGAACATGGACGACCCCGAGAAGCTCCGCGCACTGGTATCCGCATGATCCCCGTCATCATCTACGACAAATGCCAATGCGATCCCAAGAAGTGCACCGCCAAGCGCATGCTGAAGTTCGGCCTCGGCAAGGAGGCCAAGACCCTGGGGGCCATCCCGAAGGGGTCGATAGTCCTGTCCCCGTTCTCCGACCGCGCCCTGTCCCCCGCCGACATCAGGTACGCGAGGAAGGGGCTGGTGGTCATGGACCTCACATGGACCAACATCGACGAGTTCCCCCGTCTGAAGACCGTGGAGGAGCGCGCTCTCCCGTATCTCCTCGCATCCAACCCCATAAACTGGGGCCGTCCTATGGAATTGAACAGCGCAGAGGCGGTCATGGCCGCCCTGTACATCCTCGGGGAGAAGGAGCAGGCGGATTCCTTCCTGGGGAGGTTCAACTGGGCCCCGGAGTTCGTGAGGCTCAACGGCAGCATGCTGGAGGACTACTCGAAGGCCAAGGACAGTACCGAGGTCGTCGCCATCCAGAACCGGTACCTCGAGTCCATCAGGGGCCCCGAGACCGGCGATTCGGAGTAAAATGCGCGCAGACACGCACGTGCACGCACACTAGCACATTTATATCGGTCCCTCCCCTTCCCTCGAAGGTGAACGGCGAAGAGCTTCTCGACATGATTTGGCAGTCCCTCGGGGACGACCGTGTCTCGACATTCGAGGCCACGGACCGCCTGGACAGCCTGTTCGGCTACAGATGCCCGGACGACATAGTCAAGACGCTCACCAAGTACCGCCGGGCCGGCCTCGTCAAAGGGGAGATCTCCATGGAGAGGGGAGGCTGGATCTGGTGGGTCGACGACGAGTGCCGCGCGAACAGGAAGGGGGAGACCGAATGATATTCCAAGAGAGCGAGATACAGGCCGCATGGACCGAGGTATTCTCCAAGGACGCCTACCGCGTCATGATCGCCGGCATCGCGGACGAGTACCCTCAGAAGAAGAGCCTCGTCGTGGACTACTCCGACATCAACGCATACAGCGTCGATTTCGCCATGTATCTCCTGGACAACCCCGACCAGTGCCTGAGCGTGGCCCGCAAGGCCGTGATGGCCCTGGTCCCTGCGATCAGCCGTCCGGGGGACACCATCAACGTCAGGATCAAGAACCTCCCCCGCGACGCGAAGGTGGAGATCAGGAGCCTCAGGGCCGACCACCTGGGCAAGCTCATCGCCATAGAGGGCCTCGCCAGGAAGGTCACCACCGTCAAGCCCCGCATGACCTACGCTCTGTTCAGATGCGCCAGGTGCGGAGCGGAGGCATGGGTGGAGCAGCCCGGTATGCTGCTCAAGGAGCCCATGATGTGCCCCAACCCCGACGGGACCTGCAACAAGCAGACCGTCCGTTTCGTGATCGACAACAAGGCATGCTCATGGGTCGACACTCAGAAGATCGAGATACAGGAGAGCCCGGAGGGCCTGAGGGGAGGCGCCCAGCCGGAGAGGATCACCGGATACGTCGAGGACGACATAGCCGGAGAGGTCACCGCGGGAAACCGCATCACATTGAACGGAGTGCTCAGGACGGTTGAGAAATCCGAGAGGGAGAAGTCCACGGTCTTCGAGACGTTCCTGGACGTCAACTCCGTGGAGTTCGAGCAGCACGAGTACGACGAGATCATAATCACCGAGGAGGACGAGCAGCGCATCCTGGAGATGTCCAAGGACCCCCACCTCTACGAGAACATCGTGGGATCCATATCCCCGTCCCTGTACGGGATGGAGGAGGTCAAAGGGGCCATCGCCCTGCAGCTCTTCGGCGGATGCCACAAGCAGATGGACGACGGCACCGTGATGAGAGGGGACACCCACATCCTGCTCTGCGGAGACCCCGGTGTCGCGAAATCGCAGCTGCTCAGATACATGAGCAGGCTGTCGCCCAGAGGGATCTACGCCTCGGGAAAATCCGCTTCCGCCGCCGGACTGACGGCAGCGGCGGTCAAGGACGACTTCGGCGACGGCAGATGGACCCTGGAGGCGGGCGCCCTGGTCCTCGCGGACAAGGGTCTGGCGTGCATCGACGAGCTGGACAAGATGACCGAGCAGGACAGGTCCTCGCTGCACGAGGCGATGGAATCTCAGCAGATCTCCGTCGCCAAGGCCGGGATCACCGCCACCCTCCAGTGCAGATGCTCCATGCTGGCGGCGGCCAACCCCAAGTACGGGAGGTTCGAGGATGACGAGCCCATCGCCAAGCAGATCGACCTGCCCCCTGCGCTAATCTCCCGTTTCGACATGATATTCGTCATGACCGACAAGCCCGAGAAGTCAAGGGACACCAAGATCTCGGAGCACATCCTCAGGACGCACCAGCGCGGACAGGCCCGCATGGTCCCCGAGGGCGAGGAGGTCAAGGGCGTGGACGTCCAGGGCATCATCGCCAGGACCAACAGCATCAAGCCGGTCTACGATGTGGAGATCCTCAGGAAGTACGTCGCCTACTCCAAGCGCCTGAACCCCATCATGACCGACGAGGCATCCAGGATCATCGAGGACAGCTACCTCAGAATCAGGAACGGCAACAACGGCGGCGTGTCCATAACCGCGCGTCAGCTGGAGGCGTTCATACGCCTCTCCGAGGCATCCGCCAAGCTGAGGCTCAGCAACAAGGTGGAGGACGTGGACGCCAACCGCGCCGTGGACCTGGTGGAGCTGTGCATGAAGAGGATCGCCGGCGACGGCTCCGGAGGAATAGACGGCGACATCCTGTTCACCGGTATCGGCAAGAAGGACAGGGACAAGATCCCGATAATCCGCCAGATCTTCAAGCTCTACGGGGAGGGCGGCCTGAGCATGGAGGAGCTCATCCAGCACGGCCAGAACGAGGGCCTGGACGAATCCGATGTCAGCCGCACGATCAAGAACATGAGCGACAAGGCCGACGTCATCCAGACGCAATCGGGCAAATACAAGTTCGTGGGGGACTGAGAGATGTACGTCAAGATCCACAGGCACGGCAACGACAGGATCCTCGCCGCATGCGACGAGGAGATCCTTGGGCAGACGTTCATAGGGGACGGCGCCAGGATACACGTGAGCGAGGCGTTCTACGGCGGGGAATCCGTGGACGCCGCCGTGCTGGTCGAGAGGATGAAATCCGTCTCGATCATGAACCTGGTCGGCGAGAGGGTGATCTCCATCGCTATCGCCGAGGGCATGGTCTCCGAGGACAGCATCATCGTCATCGGCGAGGTGAAGCACGCGCAGGTGGTGATCCTTTGAGCTTCTGCGTGAAGTGCGGCAGGGACTGCGAGGAATCCCTCAACGGCCTGTGCATCGACTGCTGGCTGGACGGGAGGAAGCTTACATCCCTCCCGCATCACATCGACCTCAGGGTCTGCACCAACTGCGGCGAGTTCGCATTCGGCGACAGATGGGTGAAGAGGGACCTGGCCATCGCCGTCCAGGAGACCGCGATGGACAACGTCATGGCGCTGCGCGACGTCACCGTCACGGGCATGGCCGCGGATGTGGAATGTCAGGACCCGTACGTCTACGTGGTCACGGTCACCTGCGAGTGCGACGTCATGGGGTACGTCACGGAGGACGTCTCGTCCACCATCGTCAGGATCAAGAACAACGTCTGCAAGAGATGCTCGAGGCAGCTCGGAAGCTACTACGAGGCCATCCTGCAGATCAGGACCGGCGCCAAGGAGCTCTCCCCGGAGATGAGGGAGGAGACGCTCGCCATGGTCGAGAACTCCGTCGCCAGGCAGGCCGCCACCAACAGGTCGCTGTTCATCACCAAGATGGAGATCGTCACCGGCGGGGTGGATGTGTACCTGTCATCGATGTCCCTCGGCAAATCCCTGGCCAGGGAGCTCTCGGACGCATACTGCGCCGAGACCAAGGAATCGCCCAAGCTGGTGGGCCAGACCTCCGACGGTCAGGACATGTACAGGATAACCTACCTGGTCCGCCTGCCCGCGTTCCACGTCGGCGATGTTGTCATCCACGAGGGTCGCTACTGCAAGCTCCTCCGCGTATCGGGATCCGGCGGGAGGGTCATCGACCTGATGAACTTCCGCGAGCGCGCGGTCAGGAAGGCGGACATGCCCGACCTGAAGCTCTACGAGTCCGCCGAGGACCTCAGAGAGGCGACGGTCATCAGCTCCTCCGGCGACGAGATACAGATCATGCACCCGGACAACTACTCCACCGTGGACCTGAAGGTCCCCGAGGGGTACGAGGTCGGGGACACCGTGAGGGTCGTCCCTATAGATGATATATTATATATGGTGCCGCGAAGCGGCCCCGCCCGCACCCATCTTTTATAACGATGATTCGATTGGCCGGGCATGATAAAGCTTCCCGAGCCCATCGACGACGTGGTCGTCAACCTACTCCGTCTGGCCAACACGAAGCTGCCCTACGACATCGGCTGGGCGCTCGAGGCCGCCGCAGGCTGGGAGACCAACGATATCGCCTACACTCAGCTGGGCGCCATCATGGAGAACGTCAAGAAGGCCGAGCACCTGGGGCTCCCGATGTGTCAGGACACCGGCATCCCCGTGTTCTACGTCAGGGGAAAGTTCGACTCCTCCGTCTCGGACCTCATCGCCAAGGGCGTCGAGAGGGCGACCAGGGACATCCCCCTCAGGCCCAACGCCGTGGACCCCATCACCAGGGAGAACACCGGCAACAACCTCGGCCCCGGGATGCCCGTCATCCATTACATCCCCACATCGGACGATTTCACGGAGATCACCGTCCTCCCCAAGGGAGCGGGATCCGAGAACATGACCCGCCTGGCCATGCTCAACCCCGCCGACGGCATCGAGGGCATCAAGAGGTTCGTCATCGACTCCGTCCTGGACGCCGGGGGCAGGCCCTGCCCGCCCAGCATCGTAGGGGTCGGCATAGGCGGGACGTCGGACGTCTGCATGTCCATGGCCAAGGAGGCCCTCCTGGTCCCGCTGGACGAGGAGAACCCCGACAAGACCCTCGCGCAGATGGAGGAGGAGCTGTTCATGAAGCTCAACGGCTCCGGACTCGGCCCCATGGGCCTCGGAGGGTCCACCACCGTCCTGGGGGTCAGGATCAAGAAGGCATGCTGCCACACCGCCAGTCTGCCTGTCGCGGTGAACATCGGATGCTGGGCGACCCGCAGGGCGTCCGCCCGCATCACCGACGAAGGAGTCGAATACTCGCAGGGGGTGGGATTCTGAGGAACCTCGAGACCCCGCTGACCGAGGAGACCGTCAGGTCGCTGAAGCTCGGCGACACCGTCTACCTCTACGGCCCCATAGTCACCGGGAGGGACGAGATGCACATCCGCGCCATCGGGCTCGCCCGCGAGGGGAAGGAGACCCCCGAGGACCTGGACGGCGCCGTCCTGTTCCACTGCGGCCCCATCATGAAGAACCGCGACGGAGTCTGGAGCGTAGTGGCCGCAGGGCCCACCACCTCCGCCCGCATGAACAAGCTGGAGGCCGAGATGATCGAGAGGTTCAGCATCAGGGCGATCGTCGGCAAGGGCGGGATGTCCAAGGAGGTCGGGGAAGCCATGAAGCGCTGCGGATGCGTCTACCTGGCCGCCACCGGCGGCGCGGCCATCTCCCTGGCCGAAGGGCTCGCGAGATGCGCCGGATGCGAATGGGAGGACCTCGGCATGGCCGAGGCCATGTGGAGATTCCAGGCCCATAGGCTCGGACCGCTGATCGTCGCCATGGACGCCGACGGCAACAGCCTGTACGAGCAGGTCAACAGCTCTCTTGTCAGAGACCGATTCCAAAACCTTACATCGGACCGGGAGGTGTCATCCCTTCCTGTCCGATCTGTCCTTCTCCTCGAGGTCGTTAACCATGTTGATGACCCCCTTCCCGCGCTTCTGAAGGGCGAACGATATCAGCACGATGATCACGACCAGCAGAGTCGTCAGGAGCCCTAACAGCTCCATCGCATGGGCCATGTCCAGACCGAATATCACGGTGTGGTCCTTCTCGGTGAGATAGACGTTGACGTTCGGGCTGTCCGTGGACACCGCGCGCGTCGTGACGGGCTCGAACCCCTTGCATTCGACATCCAGGGAATAGGTCCCGAGGAGCACCGCTATCTCGAAGTACCCCTCCTTGTCGGTGGTCGCGTCGTACGTCCTTCCGGACGAGGATGTCAGGACGATGCTCGCACCGTCGACGGCCTTGCTCTCGCCGTAGGTCACATGCCCGTGGATGTTCACGGTGGAGCTGCCCTCCATGATCACCATGGATCCACCTGTCAGGTTGTAGCGCCCGTCCTCGTCGGGGGTCAGCTTGCTCAGGTCGAACATCAGGACGCCGGGCACCGAGGTTGCCGTAAGTGTCGTCGGGAAGGATCCGACGGCGTATCCGGAATGGGAGAACTGCACGTAGGCCGCCTTCCCGTTCTGATAGGTGAACTCGAACATGCCTGCGTTGCCCGCGGACCCGGTGGAGAATGACTGGAAGACCTCCATGTCGGAATCCATCAGCCCGACGGTGACCCCGTCGAACAGGACCGCGGCGGTCCCCTTGCTCTCTCCGACGTATCCGTACACGGTCACCGCCCCGAGATCGCTCGCAGCCTCGGCTGTATCATCCGCGGCCGGGACGGCCGCCAGAACGACGGAGAGGATGAACAGGGCCGAAACAATCGCGGCGACACGGCATTTCATGAACGTCCATCGTATAGAAGATATAAAACGGATGCCACGGCGGAGCGCTGCCATGGCACCCGCCGGGGATGTACGGATGGTTCATCCATGGAAATGCTTAAATCAATCTCACTCATGGCTACTACGATTGTGGTTACATGCTGGAGAGAGTGGACAGGACATACACGAAGGATGAGGTGATGGGCATGATGGAGCCCCTCATCTCCACCTGGTTCAACGAGAGGTTCGACGACCTCACGATACCCCAGTCCAAGGCTATCCCCGTCATCCACCAGAGGCGCAACGTCCTCGTGTCGTCCCCGACGGGTTCAGGCAAGACCCTGACCGCCTTCACCAGCATCATCAACGAGCTCACCCGCTACGCGCGGGAGGGCACATTGGAGGAGAGGGTTTACTGCATCTACGTCTCCCCGCTCAAGGCCCTGGCCAACGACGTCAACAGGAACCTCAACACCCCCCTCGCCGAGATGAGGGAGGTCGCAGCCGCCCACGGGATGCCCGTCCCGGAGATCAGGGTGGCCGTCAGGTCCGGGGACACCCCCCAGAGCGAGAGGCAGAAGATGGTCCGCCATCCTCCGCACATCCTTATCACCACCCCCGAGAGCCTGGCGCTGGTCCTCGCCGCGCCCAAGTTCAAGGAGGCCTTCAAGAACGTCGAATGGGTGATCCTGGACGAGATCCACGACATCTGCGACTCGAAGAGGGGCGCGTTCCTGTCCCTCACCCTGGAGAGGCTCCGCAACCACTGCGACAACGAGTTCGTCAGGATTGGCCTCTCCGCCACCCTCGCCCCCATAGAGGCGATCGCCGGATACCTTGTGGGATGCGACGAGAAGGGGGAGATCAGGGACGTCGCCCTCATAGAGTCCGGCTCCAAGAAGCAGCTCGACCTGAAGGTCATCTGCCCCACAGACGACATGACCGCCCTGTCCTCGGACATCGTCAACTCGATGATGTACGACACCCTCAAGGAGCTCATCGACGAGCACGACACCACGCTGGTCTTCACCAACACCCGCTCAGGTGCGGAGAGCGTCGTCTACAAGCTGAAGGAGCGCGGGCTCGAGAACATAGAAGTGCACCACAGCTCCCTCGGGAAGGACATCAGGCTCGACGTCGAGGAGAGGCTCAAGCGCGGGGAGATCAAGTGCGTCGTATCCTCCACATCCCTGGAGCTCGGCATCGACATAGGATCCGTGGACCTGGTCTGCCAGATCGGCTCCCCCAAATCCGTGGCCAAGGGCCTCCAGAGGATCGGGAGGAGCGGCCACAGCTTCGGCAAGGTCGCAAAGGGGAGGCTGCTGGTCTTCGACCCCGACGACCTTGTGGAATGCGCAGTCATGTGCAGGGCCGCCCACCGCGGGGACATCGACAGGGTCGGCATCCCCGAGAACTGCCTTGACGTCCTCTCCCAGACCATAGTGGGCATGAGCCTCGACTCCAGGTGGTCCGCCGACGACGCCTACAACCTGGTCAGGGGCTCCTACTGCTACAGGGACCTCCCGAGGGAGTCCTTCGACAACGTGATGAAGTACCTCGGGTCCAAGGACAGCTTCGAGGGCGTCTACTCCAAGATTTGGTACGACGAGGACGACGGGCAGTTCGGGAAGAAGAAGGGCTCCCGCATGATCTACTTCATGAACCTCGGGACGATCCCGGAGGAGGCCAACTACCGCGTGGTCACCAGCCACGGAACCGTTGCCGGTGAGCTGTCCGAGAAGTTCGTCGAGAGGCTTTCTCCAAGAGACGTCTTCGTCCTCGGAGGGCGCTCGTTCGAGTTCGTCCGTTCGAAGGGCATGACCGCCTACGTGAAAGAGGCCAACGGCAGGAAGCCCACCGTCCCCTCGTGGGCGGGAGAGATGCTCCCCAGGTCCTTCGACCTTTCCATGGACATCGCCGAGTTCAGGAGGGAGATGTCGCAGCGCATCCTGATGGACGACCGCGAAGCGATAGACGGCATCTCCGAGGAGTTCGACGTGGACAGGGGATCCGCCAGGAGCATCCTATCGTACTTCAGGGAGCAGTCCGCCGTCGCGGGATTCATTCCCGACGACAGGAGGCTCGCCGTGGAGGAGTACATAGACCCCTCCGGCAACCAGAAACTTGTCTTCCACTTCCCGTTCGGCCGCAGGGTCAACGACGCCCTGTCCCGCGCCTACGCATACAGGCTCACCGGGATCACCGGCGCCAACGTTTCAGTGACCATATCCGACGACAGCTTCATGCTGGGCTGCCCAAGGACCATCGACCCCGACATGATCCCCAACCTCATCCACGCCTCCGAGCTGGACTCCATCCTCAGGAAATCCCTCAAGGACTCCGAGATCTTCAAGCTCAGGTTCAGGCACACCGCCGCCAGGAGCTTCATGATCCTGAGGAACTACATGGGCCGCCCGATCTCCGTCAACAGGCAGCAGATCCGCTCGTCGTATCTCCTGGAGACTCTAGGCAACATGGACGGCGTCCCCGTCATCGAGGAGACGTACAGGGAGGTCCTGGAGGACGACATGGACATCAAGAACGCCAAGCTCGTCCTGGAGTCCATCGGCAGCGGGGAGATGAAGGTGGACATCATCAGATACAGCGGGACGCCTTCGCCGTTCGCGCATTCCGCAATCCTCTCAGGGTTCTCCGACATAGTCCTGATGGAGGACCGCTCCGCGCTCCTCAGGGAGCTGCACCGCAAGGTCCTGTACAGGGCGCTGGGAGACTCCGTCAGCGAGTTCGAGTTCGACGAGGACAAGGTCATCCCGTACTACGCCCAGAAGCCCCCGAGGATCCTTAACAAGAACGATGTGGTCAAACTGCTGGAGGTCACCGGTCCGCTCCAGGCGTTCAGGGAGCGCGGCAGGAACATCTACACCTACACCGACGAGGACAGGAAGACCGTTGACGGATGGCTGAGGGAGCTCCTCAGGGAAGGCGCGATCGGATCCGTCTTCATGGACGAGCCCCACATCGCCCCGATCTCAGAGCTCCCATACTACAAGGCTGCCACCCGCAAGGAGCGCGAGCTCACAGAGGTGGACGAGGCTGTCCTCGACCGCATAGACGAGGACGTCTCCGTGCAGGAGGTCGCATCGGATCTCGAGATCAGCGAGGATGTGACCTTCAGGTCCATGAGGAAGCTGGAGTCCATGTACCTCATCACCCGCACGGACATCACGAACAACAAGTGGAGGTTCTCCAGGGCGGACATCCCCGACGTCGACCGCAACCCTGCCGTCGACAGGATCGTCCAGAGGTTCCTGGAGTGCTACGCCCCGGCCACCGTGCAGGAGGTCGCGTTCGCCCTCTCCCTCACGGAGGAGGATGCGAGGGCCTCCCTTGAATCACTCACGGAATCCGGCGAGGTCTCCAAGGGCAGGTTCCTGGTGTCCGAGAACGACCAGTACATGCTGAGGATCGACCACATGCGCCTCAGGGCCGGCAGCGACAACGTCTACGACTACGACACCGTCGAACGCTACAGGCTCCTCAAGGGGGAGCACTTCAGCTCCATCGAGGAGTTCTTCGAGTTCTACGGCTCCGCCGGTTCCGAGCTGGACGTCTACCAGAGGGTCGACGGGTTCGACCTGGACAGGTGGTACTCCCTGAGGGAGTCCGGCGAGATAATGCTGGGAAGGTTCGTCCGCGGGAAGGTGAGGTTCGTCCTCAAAGAGGAGGGCGAGCGCTACGCCGCCCTCAGGAGGGACGAGACCGCCCCGGAAGACCAGGAGATCCTGAACATGATCTCCGGCATGGGCAGGGCCACGCTCAGGCAGCTGGTCGCCGCCACCGGCAAGGACAAGGACGCACTGAAGGAATCCATAAGCCGCCTGGACCGCTCGCTCAAGGTGGTCCGCACATACGAGGACAGGGAGGACTGGGGCACCGAGAACCTCTACACCCCCTACGAGCCCGGGATCCCCGACGGGGATCCGAAGACGGACCTGCTCAGGCGCGCCATCCGCGCCTACGGCCCCATCCCCAGCATGGCGCTCAGGTTCCTTGTGGACATCCCCATAGACGAGATCGAGCGCATCGCATCGGAGATAGGCGCGAAGGAGATCATGGTCGGCGACGGCCACGCCAAGATGCTCGTCATGGAGGAGGAGATCCCCAGACTCAGGAACGTCCCCGAGCTGGAGCCCGAA
>Ga0265299_10005950_pt1 | contig 11218 bp, 9 predicted proteins | sample AusTroGonzalo_MG_4_FD_193485 | JGI IMG/M metagenome (GOLD analysis project Ga0265299, IMG submission 193485) | Bovine rumen microbial communities from tropical cattle in Woodstock, Queensland, Australia - Gonzalo_02 | ecosystem: Host-associated > Mammals > Digestive system > Stomach > Rumen ...
TACCATGTTCGAAGACCAAGACGCCATCGTCCTTCAGTAGTCCGCGTTCGAAGATGAGGCTGGGAATGGTAGGTAGCTCCTTCAGGGCATAGGGAGGATCGGCGAAGATGAAATCAAACTGCTGTTTGCACGACTTGATGTATCGGAAAACATCAGCACGAAGAGGCAGAACTCCTTCTGCATCCCCAAGTTTCTGCAGACACTGCTGAATGAAACGGTGATGGTCGCGATCGAGCTCGATGCTGACGACACGACTACAGCCTCGCGAGAGCAGTTCTAAGGTGATACTGCCTGTGCCAGAGAAGAGATCCAGCGCCTCGGCTCCCTCGAAGTCGATATATTGTGTCAGCACATTGAAGATATTCTCCTTAGCGAAATCCGTCGTTGGCCTTGCCTTGAAGGTTCTTGGAATATCGAAATGCCGTCCTTTGTATTTTCCAGTAATGATTCTCATCGTCCTTTTACCACGAGTGTCATGAGGTCGTAAGGCATGCCCTTTATCTTGGTGGCGGGTGCCTGATTGAATTCAACAGCAGGGTTACTGACGTACACCTTCTGCAGATATTGTTTCAGTTCTTTTATCAACTGCTCCTCGTCAGGCAGATCGCCAGACAGATGCAACTCGTCGTGGAGTGCATCCATCCGAAGCTGTTTCCAAGCATGAACGATGAAGTAGAGAGCATCGTGCTCATGACTGGCATCGAAGGTGTTACAGAACTTGAAACGGTTCTGCTGAAAGGCGAAGAGATGCAACTGGCCAGCCAGGAACGTGGCGTAGAGCTTGTTGTAGTGGCCTGTAAAACTGCGCTGGTGCTGATAGCGCCAGACAGGTGTCATCGCATGGATGAACTGTACGTCATTGAAGCGGTCGTTGATCACACCATAGAGGTCTTTGTTGATGGGGAAAATGCAGACAGCCTTCAGATCGGGCAGCACATTGAAAAGTATTCGTTGTGGTTCCTGAGTGGGGGCGAAGGTGTAGTTGTAGAGGTCGTTGATGCTCTCCTCCTCAAACTGCTCAATGGGCACGAGCATCGAGGGTGTATCGAGCACCACCTGTACACGTCTGATATCTGCCAACGGCAAGGTGAACGTCTTCAGGGCTTCGCGTAGATTGGCTGCCATCGAGATGCCACCCTTCACGACATAGGGCTCGTAGCTGAGCGGACGCTCCTTGTCGGCAGGATCGGGGATAGTGAACGAGAGGCTGTTCCTCCCGATACGCATGATCAGTTTCTTATTCTGTATCTCCTCCATCTATATTTTCTATTCACTGGACAACGCTAACAACGCACAGAGTCAGCAGACCGAGTGCCACAAGCGCCAGGATGATGTTGATAACCTTGTCTGATAGTTGCATTTGCGTGCAAAGGTACAAAAAAAACAATTGTCTTTAACTCCTTTAACTCCCTTTAACTCCTTTAACTCCTAAAAATATCGTACCTTTGTGGCCGATATGATTCACGACGAACTGAAATATCGCATTCTCCAGACGCTGGGATTGACACCCACCATCGAACAAGAGCAGGCCGTCGATCTCTTTGCACGATTTATGACGGATCGGTCTGAACACGTAGTGATGATCCTGCGTGGTTCGGCTGGTACGGGTAAGACCACTCTGGCAGCAGCCATCGTCAAGGCACTCGTCGGACTGCAGCAGAAGTTGATCCTTCTGGCACCCACGGGGCGTGCTGCAAAGGTGTTTTCCTTGTATGCTGGTCATCCGGCCTACACGATCCATCGTCGTATCTATCGTCAGAAGTCTGCTGGCAGTCTGTCAGCTTTTACCCTCAACGACAACCTCAATCGTGACACCTTATTTATAATAGATGAGGCTTCGATGATCTCGAACCTGGGTTTAGGAGAGTCTTCCTTCGGTAGCGGATTTTTGCTCGACGACCTGATGCAGTTTGTTTATAATGGACAGAATTGTCGTATGCTGCTGATTGGCGATAAGGCCCAGCTGCCACCAGTTGGTGAGGAGGAGAGTCCTGCGCTGATGGCCGGCGTGCTGCGCGGTTATGGTATGACGGTCTATGAGTGTGACCTGAACCAGGTGCTTCGACAGAGCGAGGACTCGGGTGTTCTCTGGAATGCCACCCGCATCCGGGCAGAACTCACGGAGACAGGTCTCATGAGTTTGCCTCAAATAAAACTCAAAGGCTTTGCGGATATTCAAGTGGTGCCAGGCGATGAACTGATAGAGAGTCTTTCTTCCAGCTACAGTCGAGTGGGTATGGACGAGACGATGGTTATCACCCGTAGTAACAAACGAGCGAATATCTATAACCAAGGCATCCGTAATACCATCCTTGACCGTGAGGAAGAACTCTGTCGTGGCGATCTGCTGATGATCGTGAAGAATAATTATTTCTGGGGCCAAGAGACTGGAGTCAGAAAACAAGAGTTAGGAAACGGTAGTAAGGAGTCAGGAGGGATCGACTTTATCGCCAATGGTGATCTGGCTGTGGTGCAACGCGTCAGGAATATCCACGAGTTGTATGGCTTCCGTTTTGCGGAGGTGACCATGCTGTTTCCTGACTACGACGACTACGAGCTGACAGCCATGGTGATTCTCGACACCCTTACCTCAGATGCCCCAGCTCTAACTCGAGAGCAACAAGAGCAACTCTTCAATGCCGTGATGGAGGATTATGCAGACATCCCTCATAAGGCAGACCGTATCAAGAAACTGAAGACGGATCGTTATTTCAACGCCCTACAGGTGAAGTTTGCCTATGCGGTCACTTGCCACAAGGCGCAAGGTGGACAGTGGGCACATATTTATCTCGACCAAGGTTATATGACTGATGACATGCTCACCCCTGATTACATCCACTGGCTCTATACAGCCTTTACCCGTGCCACAGAAAAACTCTTCCTCGTGAATTGGCCGAAATCACAGACAGAAAAATCCCCCAGCGATTAGCTGAGGGATTACTTGTGATTTTTAATAAATGTTATGATTTGTACACGAAATATGAATAATTGTAGAAATATAAGTATCTTTGCATCCGCGAACTCGTACCCTTCCGATTTTATAAGATGTTGGAGATGCTATGGGGGAGCACTACATTGTGAAATGCGTCACAGACACTAGATACCCCGCTTTTCTTATGTAGTTAACGGAACAATGCTAATCTCGCCCGATCTGGGTACTCTGCGGGCGTAAAATGGATTGACGAAAGAGGCTTTTTATGCTATTCAATTCTTTCGAGTTTTTGGTTTTTCTTCCAATAGTCTTTCTTCTCTATTGGTTTGTTTTTCGTGAGCGACGATGTCAAAATCTATTAGTGGTTGTAGCAAGTTATATTTTCTATGGTTGGTGGGACTGGCGTTTCCTATTTCTAATCGCACTAACATCACTTTGTAGTTATAGTAGTGGTCTGTTGCTGGAATCCTTTGAAGGACATCGAGGGCGTCAACAAATAGTTAGTGCCACAAATATTGTCCTTAACATTTTCATACTTGGGCTGTTTAAGTATTATAATTTCTTTGTAGAGAATTTTAATGTATTGTTAGAGGGGTGTGGGTGGCATCTTGATTGGGTGACAATGAATGTCATTTTGCCTGTAGGTATTAGTTTTTATACATTCCAAGCTCTTAGTTATACAATAGATGTTTATCATAAGAAAATTCCTGCGACTCACGACATTGTGGAATTCTTCGCTTATATAAGTTTCTTTCCTCAGCTGGTTGCAGGTCCTATTGAAAGAGCTACGAATCTGCTCCCTCAGTTCCAACAACAAAGATATTTTGATTATGCTAAAGCATTGGATGGTTTTCGTCAAATGCTTTGGGGATTCTTCAAGAAAATTGTAATAGCAGATAATTTTGCTTCTGTTGTAAATGGATACTGGGATGGCTTTCAAGAATTACCAGGTCAAACATTATTTCTTATTGGAGTGTTGTTTACCTTCCAGATATATTGCGATTTTTCGGGCTATAGTGATATTGCAATAGGTTGCTCAAAAATGTTTGGTTTCAATTTAATGCGTAACTTTAATTACCCGTATTTCTCGCGGAGTATTCCCGAGTTTTGGCGGAGATGGCATATTTCATTGACTACATGGTTCAGAGACTATATATATTATCCTCTTGGTGGCAGTAGATGCAATAAATGGAAAACCATTCGTAATGTTTTTATTGTATGGGGCATAAGTGGACTGTGGCACGGAGCCAATTGGACTTTTATTTGTTGGGGATTATACCATGCTATATTGCTGTCCATATATAATGTCTTTGGCATCAATACGAAATACAAGGATGTTGTTGCAAATGGACGATATTTCCCAAGCATTAAGGAGCTTATGCAGATGGTGATAACATTTTTCCTTGCTGTTATAGGCTGGATAATCTTCCGTGCTGAAAGCATGACTCAGGCTGTAAATTATATATCGGCAATGGTGACAAACAAATTCTTTGATGCTTCTTTCTTATGCGGAAAAGTGAATATAATATATTGCATTTTACTTCTATTTGTAGATTGGTTACAAAGGGAGAAACAACATGCTTTACAATGGAATCAAACCATAATCGAGAAAAGGAAATGGGTTCAATATGTTGTTGATTATATTGTCATACTATTGATACTAATATTGGGTAATTTCCAAGGCAACCAGTTTATCTATTTTCAATTCTGAACGTAAAGAAATAGATAGGTACTTTAAGTTTAGGAGTTATTAAACACGAGAGAATCTAGATAATGAAGCAAGTCTCCGACCTTGTCGGAGACTTGCTTTTTTAGTAGGTCATCTTCGGCTCAAGCTCCTTGGCCTGATCGATCATCTTCTGAACTTCTCCAACAGAAGGCACACGGCCACAGATCTTGAACTCAGCGTTGATCTCCTCCAGCTTCGGCTGCAGGTTCTCAGCTACACGATGACGGAACTCTTTCACAGTGTCAACGCCAGCCTTCTCCAGCAGTTCTGAGAATTGGGGACCTACGCCGTTGATACGGAAGAGGTCGGCATGATTGGTCCAGCGGAGAATCAGTTTCTCGCTGATGCCTGTGGCCTCAGCCAGCTCCTGACGGCCCTTGGGGGCTGCACACTTCTCAAGCAGTTCGCTTACTTTGTTAATACCTGCGGCAACGAGCTTCTCTGCATAAACGTCGCCTACTCCTTCGATGTCGATAATCTTGTAATCCATAATCTTAAAGTTTTTGAGTTAATGAGTTTATAAGATTGTAAGTTTTCTGCTGCAAATTTAAATAAAATATCTGATAATTGCAATGATTTGGACTTTTTTTTGTATTTTTGCAACAAAATCGTAAGTAAGATGATGGTTGCTTTATATATTATCATAGGTGTGGCGGTTGGGGCCGTGGTGCTCTACCTGCTGATGGACCGTAAGATGGACGTCCTCCGTATCGAGGGCGGCAAGAAGGACATCGAACTCTCGATGCGGACGGAGCAGCTCAATGCTGCCACCAGCAGAGTGAACCATCTGGAGGCTGAGAACAAGACCCTCCATGCCAAGACGGAGTCGCAGACGAGGGAGCTGGAACTGGTGAGGGAGCAGATGGCCAGTGAGGCCCGTCATCGTGAAGAACAGTTCAAGAACATGGCTCAGCAGCTGATGGAGAGCAGTGCCTCGAAACTGAAGGAGAGCAACAAGGAGACGATGACGGTAATCACCCAGCCGTTGAAGGAGGCGATGGAGAGCATGCAGAAGGCCATCAGCGAGAGTCAGAAGGACGGAGCTGCGCGCTCGGCCTCGTTCCGTGAACAGATACAGCAGATGCTTCAGCAGACCCAACAACTGGGCGAGAAGACAGACAGTCTGACAAACGTGCTGCGTCGTGACAATAAGGTCAGCGGCAATATGGGTGAGATCATCTTGGGCGACCTGTTGGCCTCGCAGGGACTGACGGAAGGCATCCACTACGAGGTGCAGGCAAGGCTCAGAGACGAGTTGGGTCGTCCGTTGAAGAACGATGAGACGGGTAAGGAGATGCAGCCCGACGTGATCCTTCACTATCCGCAGGGACAGGATGCCATCGTCGACTCGAAGGTATCGCTTGTGGCCTATGAGAAATATGTGAATGCTGAGACTCCAGAGGAGAAAGAGCGTTACCTGCAGGATCACATCAAGAGTGTGCGTCAGCATGTGAATGAATTGGCCCGTAAGGACTATTCGAAGTATATCAAAAACGGACGTGAGACGGTGGATTTTGTGATTATGTTCGTGCCCTTTGAGTCGTCGTTGCAACTCGCTTTGGCTAATGATCCCACGCTATGGCGTGAGGCTTTCGAGAAGAAGGTCTTTGTGACGGGTGAGCAGAACCTGCTGGGTATCCTCCACATGATACACATCGCCTGGGTGCAGAACCAGCAGGCTGAGAATCAGGAGAAAGTGTTCGGGCTGGCAGAGCAGCTGTTGGATCGCTTAGGTGATTTCGTGCAGCGCTATAACGATCTCGGTAATAAGATTGAGGCTGTTCAGAAGGCATACGAAAGCACGAATAACAAACTGATAACGGGTCGTCAGAGTGTGGTGCAGAAGGGGCGCGAACTCGTGGATCTTGGTGCAAAGGAGAATGCCAACCGTCGCATCCCCATGCCGGAGGTAGGCCTCGAATGATTTTAGCCACGGATGAACACGGATGATCACGGAAAGACTTCTTGTTATTGACACGATTCCGTGTCATTCAGTGTTCATCCGATGCTATAAAGAAAACGGAGTATGAAGATATATATAAGTGAGGAGATATGGGATTTCGACCTGGAGGCGGGACTAAGGGAGATCTCAGAGCAGCGGCGGGAACAGGCGTTGAAGTTCAAGTATGAGCAGGGACAACGGCTCTGTGTGCTGGCCTACCAGCTGTTGAAACAAGGATTACGCGAGATTTACGGCATCACGGAGAATCCCGTCTTCGAATACAATGAGCATGGCAAACCCTCTATTGTAGGTCATCCAGAGATCTTCTTTAACCTCAGCCATTGTAAGTATGCTGCTGTCTGTGCCCTCAGCGATCAGCCTATAGGCATCGATGTGGAGAGCATCCGGGAATATAAGGAGAATCTTGTACGCTATACGATGAACGATGAGGAGGTTTGCGAGATAGAATCTTCTGATAATCCTGCCGCCACCTTCATCCGTTTATGGACGATGAAGGAGGCCACGATGAAACTGATTGGAACAGGTATCAGCAATGACATGAAGACCGTCATCGACACCTCTTTATATAAATATACCACTGTCGAGCGACAGCGGTATATCTATACGGTTTGCGAGAATCTTGATTCTTAATTCTAAAATCTTAATTATTTCACCAGATTGCCGAGGATGTCGCGCGTCAGTTCCTTGGTGATGGAACGGGTGGCGGCACTGGTGGCGTTTTTCACCACACGACCTGTGGCAGAGGTCTTCGACTTGGTCTTCTTACCTGTTACCTTGTCACTGATATAGGTGCCGAGGATGGTGGCGAAGGTAGAGGTGATGGCTGTGATGACAGCCTTCCAAACCTTACTCATCATACCGCCTTTCTTCTTGCCTTTTGCCTTCTCCTCTTCCTTGGCTGCTGCCTCTTCCTCTGCGGCCTGCATCTGCTGATCATTTTCGGCCATTAATACCTCGAAGGCACTCTCACGCTCTACCGGTGTGTCATACTTTCCAAAAATACGACTCTGCTTGATGATATCGGTACGCTGACCTTCGGTTATTGCTCCAATCTGGGAGAGCGGGAATAGTATTTTAGCTCGTTCTACCATGTTAGGAGCACCTTTCTCATCAAGGAAGCTAACAAGGGCCTCACCTGTCTCGAGGTTCATAATGGCTTCATCGGTCTTGAATTCCGGATTAGCACGGAAAGTGTCGGCAGCCGTCTTCACGGCCTTCTGATCCTTCGGGGTATAGGCACGGAGGGCGTGCTGTACACGGTTACCGAGCTGTCCGAGAATGTTCTCTGGGATATCCGTAGGACTTTGGGTAATGAAGTATATACCCACACCTTTCGAACGTACCAGACGGATTACTTGCTCAATCTTGTCGAGCAGGGCCTTCGATGTATCAGTGAATAGCATATGGGCCTCATCGAAGAAGAATACGAGTTTCGGCTGTGGCAGGTCGCCTACTTCTGGTAGGGTAGAGTAGAGTTCAGAGAGCAACCAGAGCAGGAAAGTGGAGTAAAGCTTTGGCTGCATCATCAGTTTGTCGGCTGCCAGGACACTCATGACTCCCTTGTTACCTTCAACTGCCAGCAAATCCTGAATATCGAATGATGGCAGTCCGAAGAACTTGTCGGCTCCTTGATTCTCGAGCTGAAGTATCGCACGCTGTATAGCACCGATACTCATGGCTGTTACAGTACCATATTTAAGCGTAATCTCCTTGGCATGGTCTCCCATCCAGTTAAGCATCGAACGTAGGTCTTTCAAATCGTCAAGTAGTAGGCCGCGTTCATCGGCGATGCGGAATAGAATGTTGAGAATGCCTGCTTGTGTCTCATTCAACTGTAAAATACGCGAAAGAAGTAACGGTCCCATCTGCGATACTGTAGCACGCATCGGATGTCCTTGCTCACTATAGACATCATAGAAACGTACGGGACAAGCCTGGAACTCGGGATTCTCAATGCCGAACTCTGGCATACGTTTCTCAATGAAACCACTGAGTCTTCCTACCTGAGAGATACCACTGAGGTCGCCCTTCATGTCGGCCATGAAACAAGGCACACCTGCCTGGCAGAATGTCTCGGCCATCACCTGCAGTGTGACGGTTTTTCCTGTACCTGTGGCTCCCGCAATAAGTCCATGACGGTTAGCCATCTTTCCTGTAATGCTGAGCGCTCCGTTGGCGCAATGGGCGATATACAGCCCTCTTTCCTTATCTAACATGTTGATTCACAGTTTATAATTTTGTGCAAAGATAGCAATTATTTCTTTAATTATCTAAATTTTTTAGAGAAAAATGCGAAAATAGAATTTTACTTAATTAAAAAGATCCCTTTCGATAATCTTATCCAAACACTCTATCTTGACATGCGGACCGTCATAGAAATCAGAATTATTAAGTCCTTCATTTGAGGGATTGTAATTCCCAATTAATGGTATATTGTTCTTTTTTGCGTAGTTTTCAATTAGATCAAATGCTGCTAATGTCCCTTTCATCTTTAGCAAATTCTTATAAAAAATTGGATGATATGGGCTACGAACAAGATAAACTTTTACGCCGTCGGACTTAATGTCTTCTAATAGTTTAGTAAATAAGGCAACACGTTCATCAGAGATATCATTGAAATCTTTGTATAAATGATAGTGCCATGTTTGTGCCTTTTCGTCAATAATTGATTGTGGCGCGTCACGAACAGCCTCGCTCCAACAGAAGGAACCATCTGTGTGAAAAGTCTCTCCTGCATTTTTAGCTGTTTTTACATATTGTAATTCTTTTTCTCCATCTATAAAAGATTTAAGCGCTGATTTAAAGTAGGATATAGAGAAAATGTTCCACACAATATCCCAGTCTATTCTTTGCTTTGTTATCTCCTTTCCCAGGTACTCGTTAACATATATCCCTAATGACTTCCATCTGTTATCAATATAATGACCATTGAAGAGCGAAGGATCTGCTGTAATTAATACATTAGAAAAATGAATATTGAAATCCTTGCATATTTGATAGAAAGCAATTATCTCTTCTATTTGACAACTTGATATACCGAGATTTAATAAGGAATAACCATGTAGGATGTTTTCTGAAACTGTCATGATCCGACTAGATCCTAGAGCGAGGAAATCAAAGTTCTCCCCTTTATGTAATTCGGCAAATCTCAGTTTGTAATTACGTTCGTCAATATCTGTTATACCTTCAATATTATATCCTTTTTTGATTCCTTCAATAACAGTATCGATGTACTTTTGAGAACGATATATATGTCCAGGATCAATCATGTAGTTGACAAATGCAATGCTACCGAAAACTGTGACATAAATTGTCAACATATAGAAAAAAAAATGTTTTATATTGTTTGGTGCTGAAATCATTTTAACTAATAATCTTCAAAGATTCATTATACTAAAAGGTAGCAATTATGATATAATCAAAAATCGGTGACATTTATTTCTATCATCATAATGATATTAGACAAGGCACGTTGTTTTTGCGATAGACCCCTAAATTATGTATTTTAGTATTCAGTCTTGTCGGATTTAGCCTCCCAGAGACGGAAGGTGTGGAGTGCTTCGTTGCGCAGCAACGGGATGATGGGTACGGTACGCTGGTCCATTGGACGGTCGAGTTCCTCGTAGATGAAGTCGTCGGCAAAGTCGATGTCACGGGCGTCCTTTCGATTGTTTCCATAGAAGATTCGGCTGATACGGGCCCAGGAGATGGCACCCAGGCACATGGGGCATGGCTCGCATGAGGTGTAGATAGTGCAGCCAGAGAGATCGAAGGTTCCCAGTCTGCGGCAGGCCTCACGGATGGTATTCACTTCGGCATGAGCTGTCGGGTCGTTGTCGATGGTCACACTGTTGCTATTGCCCGCAATCACCTCGCCATCCTTCACGATGACAGCTCCGAAGGGGCCTCCTCCACGATTCACACTCTCGTTGGCAAGCCTTATAGCTTCCCGCATGAATGCTTTGTCTTGTTCTGTTATCTGTGCCATTGTTCCGATTAGTTATTTATACTGACTGCAAAAATACGAAGAATTCTTCACACCACCAAATATTCTGCGATATTATTTCAGATTTTTGGGCTAAGAACAAAAAAGGCTTCCGTTGCAGGAAGCCTTCAAGAGAGTTATGTGTGGATTAGTTGTATTTCAGAATCTGACCTGGCATCAGGCGGATGGACTTGCCGATGCGGTTGAGTTTACAGAGCGAATCGACGGTGGTGTGGCACTTGCGAGCGATGCTCTGGAGGGTCTCACCCTTCTTTACCTTGTGGAAATGAACCTCAGAAGAGAACGATGCTGAGGGGGCTGCGATAGCCATCTCCATATCGTCTTCGTCCTCATCGGTATCGAAGCGTCCGTTACCAGCGCTGTTGCCACTGACACCACGCAGACGGGTAGCCTGTGCAGACTCCTTGGCATAGCTGCTACGACGGAAAGTAAAGAAGTCGCCTGTCACGTCCTGATTACGGAAGTCGAACATCAGAGCGGGGTTCAGGGCCACGCCACAAAGACGTGTCTCAAAGTGCAGATGGCTACCAGTGCTACGGCCCGTGTTACCACCAAGACCGATAGGATCGCCAGCCTTCACTTCTTCGT
>Ga0265299_10005953_pt1 | contig 11217 bp, 8 predicted proteins | sample AusTroGonzalo_MG_4_FD_193485 | JGI IMG/M metagenome (GOLD analysis project Ga0265299, IMG submission 193485) | Bovine rumen microbial communities from tropical cattle in Woodstock, Queensland, Australia - Gonzalo_02 | ecosystem: Host-associated > Mammals > Digestive system > Stomach > Rumen ...
TCGAGGGTCGTTCCGGATTTGGAAACCAACACAAAGATCGTTCTGGAAGCATCAAGGGAAGAAAGCACTGCCGCTGCGTCATCCGGATCCACATTACTGATGAACTTCGCTTCCATTTTGAAAACGTTATTCTTCCGCGCCCAGTTTTCCATCGCCAAATACATGGCACGGGGACCGAGATCGCTTCCGCCGATGCCGATCTGGCATACTGTAGTGAATTTTTCGCCCTTCTCGTTAACAACTTCCCCGCTTTGTACCTTGCTGGCAAAAGAAGCGATCTTTTTCTGCTGTTCTGTATAGAATGCCCTCTTGTCTGTTCCGTCGGCTATCACCGCGCCGCCAAGCTGCCCGCGGGTCAGCTGATGAAGCACCAGCCGTTTCTCCCCGGTATTAATCACAGCGCCGTTATACAGTTCTTCAAATTTTCCGGCCAGCTGCGCTTCTTCTGCCAGCGCTTTCAGCTCCTGCAGGATTTCGTCATTCACCTGTTTCGCGGCATAGGAATACGTTAGTCCTGCCGCCATGGGGACCTTATATTTCGCGACTCTCTCCGCGCCGGCTTCAGCGGCCATGGCCTTTGTCAGGTCAACTTTTTTTCCGTCGTTTTTCAGTGACTGAAAGGACTTCAGTTCGTCTAGGTTTTTCCATTCGTTCATGTTCTGACCTCCTTGGATATTGCTGTGTTTCTATTATATCTGCCGTTGGGTACTCTTTCAAGCTTATTCTTCCTGGTTTTCCGTATGCCCGATCCCGATCAGCGAAGTAACCGTGCGGACAAAGTTTTTCTTTTTAAAGGTTGCCAGCTTATTTAGCATCCTCCCGCGAAAAATCAGGGCCATCGTATTCCCTCCGTCGAGATTCAGCGCCTGCGTCACGCCTCGTTCCTTCATCATTTCGGCAACACGCTGCAGCATGGTACCCTTACTGTCTTTGTTTCTCCCCTGCACCGACAGAACCAGGTAATGGTTCGGTTCGATCATTCCAATCGCGTGCCTGGGCTCGATGCTGCGGTAGTATGAATACAGCAGCGGATTGATTTCCCCGTCCCGAAGAAGAATCGGCCCGAAGCTGAAGACATTCACAGCCCCTTTCTCAAGCAATTCCTGTGCCGTATACTCCGTACACTCATATACTTCCAGTCGTCCGTCCGGATACTGGGCCATCATGTCCAGATTCGGCAGATGGTGTCCTGTTTTGCTGTTCGTCTTGTCGCTGATGATCCGTCCCTCGCGAATAATAATTCCCACAGTCTCCTTGTCTGCCATCCTCGTCGCGTAAAAATCATCGGAAAAGCCAAGTACGAAGCCTTCATCCCGTGATATATCATAGGGATAGCGGAACTTTTTGCCCGGGTGCTCCGGATCAGTGATTGCAGTTTGAAAATTCTCTCCGTTCCGAGTCAGGATTTCAGTCTCAAACCACTCCAGCGGAATGGAAGGTTCTTCCCCCCGCCGGATAAAGATCTGCAGGTTCCTGCTCAGATAAGCCCACTGTCCCGCTTCATCATTTTCATAGAAATACTCGCCGTCTTGATTGAGAAATCCTTCCGGATCCCGTTCCGGCCAGTCTGCTTCGGTGATCGGTCCGGGTGTCGGAAGCGGTTCAAGGGTCGGTTTCGGTTTCCGGACCGCTTCATCGGAAAACAGTTTCTCCTTTGTTTCGGAATCGACTTCTCCTGTTTCCTTCAGCCCGTTTAGCCGCTGAAACTCCCTCACCGCCGCTGCTGTCTTCTCATTATACTTTTTGGTAATACTTCCCTGCTCCATATATCCGAGCTTCTGAAGTCTTTCCTTTATTTCCAGTACATGTTTTCCCTTTGATCCGATTGTCAGAGTCTCTTCTTCACCCGCGGCAGGAAAGCAAAGCAATATACACAGCAGTGTCATAACCGCAACCGTCGTCAGGCAGAGAACCCTGCGGCCCGCCGCGGTCTTTCCTGTCCTGATCATGCTTTTCCTCCTTATTCCAAACCTGCCAATATCCCATGAGAGAGTCCCCACGTACCAAATCTTGTCAATATCTATCCATGCATCCCAAAGAGGTGTGGGAGCGATCGGAAAGCTCCCACATACTGAATCTTGTCAATGTCCACCCATGCATCCCAAAGGGGTGTGGGGGCGATCGGAAAGCCCTCACGTACTGAATCTTGTCAATGTCCACCCATGCATCCCGAAGGGGTGTGGGGGCGATCGGGAAGCCCCCACGTACTGAATCTTGTCAATGTCCACCCATGCATCCCGAAGGGGTGTGGGGGCGATCGGAAAGCCCCCACGAAATGTAAAACCCTGCACCGAAACGGTACAGGGATTGCAGACTGACACATATCAGCGCTTGCTGAACTGAGGAGCCCGACGGGCAGCCTTCAGACCATACTTCTTACGTTCCTTCATACGAGGATCGCGGGTCAGCAGACCGGCCTTTTTCAGGGTACCGCGCAGCTCGGGATCAGCCTTGCACAGGGCACGGCTGATGCCATGACGGATCGCACCGGCCTGACCGGTCAGTCCGCCGCCGTTCACATTAACCAACACATCAAAGTTGCCGGTATTGGTCAGCGTCAGAGGCTGACGAACAGTCATCTTCAGGGTTTCAAGACCAAAATAATGATCGATGTCACGCTTGTTGATCGTGATTTTTCCATCGCCGGCAACCAGACGGACGCGGGCAACGGCTTTCTTACGGCGACCAACCGCATTGTATGCTACCTTAGCCATTCTTAATTACTCCTTTCCGCGTCACTTCAGATCCAGTGCTTCGGGCTTCTGAGCCGCTTGCTCATGCTCCGGACCGGCGTAAACTTTGAGCTTCCGGGCCATCTGACGTCCCAGAGGTCCCTTCGGCAGCATGCCAACAACCGCGCGGCGAACCGCAAATTCGGGTTTTTCAGCCATCAGCTTGCGGTACTTGGTCTCTTTCAGACCGCCTGCATAACCGCTGTGATGATAGTAAATCTTCTGATCCAGCTTCTTACCGGTCAGTACTGCTTTGGAAGCATTCACGATAATCACATAGTCACCGGTATCCATGTTGGGAGTATAGATCGGCTTGTTCTTTCCGCGAAGGATGTTAGCAACCTGGCTCGCCAGACGACCGAGAACCATCCCGTCCGCGTCGACAACGTACCATTTCCGGTCGATGTCCGCAGCCTTTGGAATAAATGTTTTCAAAGTACTTCCTCCTTGGGTTTGTGGTAAAAAGTTTCCGTCCATGATGGTCGCATGTCCGGACTGTGTCAATGGCTACCGGGGCTAGCGGAGCTATTGATTGCCAAACGCTATTTTACGTCAAACGACAAACGAAGTCAAGCTTTTTCTTCGCTCACCCAATGCCACCCAATGCATCAGGATCGCCGGATAGTCTCCGCTCAGCGGCGGATAGCTGTATCCGCCGTACATGAGCGCCGCTCCGCTTACTGCTTCTCCTGTCTCCTCTGCGCGGTATATGCGGTCCGGATCCAGTCCCTTCAGCCGGATGTAAGGGAATTCGGCATTAGCCCGTACATGGGTTCCCACAAGGTGGACAAGTGCCTCCCGCTTGTCCGGGGAAACGATCATCCATGCTGTATAATCCGAAGTTTCACCGATCTCATCCAGTCTGTAGTAATCGCCCTTTGCCAGAATCGGATGGAAGCGTCGGAAGGTTTTGATCTGTTCGCGGATTTCAGTCTTTTCAACCTCTGTCAGCAATGCCGGATTCATTTCATAGCCGAACGTTCCGGACATCGCAACAATCCCGCGCGTCTTCAGCGGAACCGTCCGCCCGGTCTGATGATTCGGACAGGCCGACACATGGGCGCCCATTGTGCAGGGCGGATATCCATAGGAGGTTCCCCGCTGGATCTCAAGCCGTTCAATTGCGTCTGTGTCATCCGAGCACCAGATCTGCGGAGTATAATACAGCATACCTGTGTCAAACCGTCCGCCGCCACCGGAGCATCCTTCGATCAGCAGATCCGGGTATTTCCCCAGCAGGCGATCGAGTAAACTGTAAGTGCCTAGAACAAATCTGTGCGCAGTCTCACCCTGACGGTCTTCCGGCAGCGCATGGGAATAAAGGTTTGCCACGGAGCGGTTAAAGTCCCACTTGATATATTCAATCTTAACCTTGTCGAGAATATTACTCAGGGCGTTATACAGATAATCCTGTGTATCCTGTCTGCTCATATCGAGCACCAACTGGTTCCTGCCTACCACCGGTCTGCGGTCCGGATCGCACAACGCCCAGTCCGGATGTGAACGGTACAGATCGGAATCTTCGCTGATCATCTCAGGCTCCACCCAAAGTCCGAATTTCAGGCCTTCTGCATGGATTTTCCCGGATAATTCAGCCAGGGAGCATCCGAGTTTTTTCTCGTTGGCAGTCCAGTCCCCGAGGCCGGTCGTATCATCGTCCCGCTTACCGAACCAGCCGTCATCCAGCACCAGCATGTCCATTCCCAGGTTTTTTGCTTCCCTGGCCAGATTCAGCAGGCTCTCTGCGTCGAAATCGAAATAGGATGCCTCCCAACTGTTTAGCAGCACAGGTGCCTCCGAGTCCTTCCATTTCGGATGAATCACTTCATCGCGAATAATCCGGTGATAATTCCGGCTTAATCCGTTCAGTCCCTCGTCGCTGTAACTCAGGATTGCTTCCGGTGTTTGGAATTCATCCCCTTTTTCAAGTTTCCATCTGAACGTGTCCGGATGGATCCCGGCAACAATCCTGATGCTTCCCGTCTGATCCGCGCCGGTTTCTTCCAGGTGATTTCCGGAATACATCAGCATGAATCCCCAGCATTCTCCTCCATTCTCCGTCGTATTCCGGTTGCACAGGATGACAAAAGGATTACTGTGGTGGCTGCTGGTTCCCCGGGTGGATCCCGCGGATATGCATCCGCCTTTGGGAATAGGAAGTCTTTCGGGATTCCTTTCCATGTTGTGCCGTCCGTGAAAATGGATCATTTCCCCTGGGCCGCCGCAGGCAAAATCGAGACTCACAGACGCCGCTTTTCTCAGGCAGATCGTCATATCCCCTGTATTCTCCAGCTTTACGCTGCGGGTAATAACGTCCTGCTCCTCAAAAACATAGTAAATCAGTCGGACTGTCAGCCCGTAAACCTTGTCGCAGAGGATGATCTCCAGTCCTTCCGTAGATTCATTCCCCCGGACGCCGGGAAGTCCCGCCGGTTTGCTCTTTCCCTGCAGTTTTCGGGCCGTTTCAAAACGAAGTTCACAGGTCCTGCTCCCGTTTCCGGCCTCTACCAGCAATGCGGGAATCCGGTAGTCACCGGCCCCTCCTGTAGGGTATTCCTGTGGCAGCGTGTCTGTCGAATAACTCCGGTCTTTTTGCCTGTTATATGGATTTCCGCTGAAAGCACGGTCAATCCTGCGATTCAGATAACTCATGTCTTCCGCTGTCTTCCGCCCGTAATAAACATGACGAAGAAGACCTTCTTCGTCCGTCATCATCTGATACAGTGTATTCTTTGTTTCAAGGGAGAAGAGTCCGTTCCGGATCTTAATACCCATAATTTTCTGTTCCTTTCTGAAGATATATCTATTATATATGTTTTGCCGTCACTCATTTCCCCTTGATGTTTACGCCGGAAGCGATCATTTTTCTTTCCAATTCGTCTGCGTCTCCGTGAAATACAATCCCTTGCCATCCGCACGCGATCGCTCCCGCTACGTTTGCCGGTGCGTCATCAATAAACAGGCATTCTTCCGCTTTCAGAATAAACTTCTCCGTAAACAGCCTGTATATCTCCCTCGACGGTTTCACTACCTTTACATCGCAGGAGATCATCGTACCGTCAAAATACCGGCTTACGGGTACTTTCTGCCAGTATTTCGGCTGCATTGCGCTCGCGTTGCTCAACAGCCAGATCCTGTATCCGGTTTCCTTCAGTCTCCTGACCAGGTCTTCCATCCCCGGGATCTGTTCCCTGGGAAAAGCCCAGTTATATAACAGTTCTCTGACAGTTTCCTTCAGTCTTTCCGGTATCCGGTTCAAGATCGTTGGTTCGGCTGTTTCTTCCGTCAGGGTTCCTTCGTCCATCTGTGCCCATTCAACGGACCGGAACAGTTCGTTCCGGATCAGTTTCCGGTCGTCCGGATCATATATACCTGCCCGGTCCATGAACATTTCAGGATCGAAACGGATCATTACCTGACCCATGTCAAATACAATATTCCGGATCATACAGTCTCCTGTTGCTCAGCCGGTTCAGCGGAAGCGTGTCCCATTCCGAGCCTTCCTTTGAGCTTTTGTAGTCGTTTTCTTCTCTTTTCCCTGATAGCCAGCCGTTCTCCGAGGTCTCTTGAACCCACACCGTAAACAAGGTAAAGGATCAGACCGGAAACGATCATAATGAAAACTGTTGAGGCGCATCGCCTGCCGGACGCGTTCATGTTCATGCCGTCGCGTCCTTCCTCGTTGCACATGCTCTGGATCACCATCGCGTATGTCGTGCCTTCTGAACTCTGGAATGTAGCACCCATGTCGTATTCCGTGAACAGCGCGTTGAAGTTCAGTGCGAATACGGCAAGCACGCTGGGAAGCACAATCGGCAGTTTTACTTTCAGGAACGTCACAAGGTTGCTGGCGCCCAGGTTTCTGGCTGCATCCTCAAGCTCATCGTCGATCGCGTAGAATGCAGCCTTCACCATTCGCAATGCGAATGGTAATTTGACCACCGTATAAGCAATAATGATCAGTAATCGCACATTCTCTTTGTAATACAGATTCTGTCCGAATACATACCATACATCATTGTTGAAGAAAATACGGAAGCTGTAGCAGATCAGGATCGTCGGCAGCAGCCATGGAAACAGCAGGCACCCTTCAATCAGTGCCGCCCGCTTTTTGTTCTTGTGCTTGAATATATAGTTAACAGCAACTACCACAATGACGCAGGCCAGCGCCGCGGCCAAAGCCGACAGGATAAAACTCAGGCGTATACCGCCCACTGTCTTCTCGTTGGAAAACACGCCTGATATCGCCCCGACCCGTGTTGTAACTTTTCCGTTGCTTCTCGTGTAGGAGTAATTCTCCACCCCGAAGAAATTGGACAGCGTCCACCCCCCAAGGTCAAGCGTCTTTGTGCGTACTGCGGACCAGTTCTGGAACGCAAACAGGATGATCATCACAACCGGTGTCATGTAGATGATGAAGAGTACATAGGCGTAGATATGCGCAAATACATTTGCCGCCGGATTCTGGATCTTCTGCTTCACCAGTTTGGCTTTGGTCTTGCTGACTGAAAGATAATGCCCCTTATGCTCGTAATGATTCAGGAACAGCAGCAGCACGATCGTGAACAGCGCCAGGATTACGCTCAGCAGTGCCGCCCGTGCCTGCGGAAAAGCCTCGTCCGCCGTAGTCGATCCGGCCAGGCGAACAATCTCCGGGTTAATCGAATTGTACCCCAGCAAAGTGGGTGCGCTCATAGCGCACAGACCGGTAATGAAGGTCATGACTGTCAGGCTGAACAGAGTCGGCAGTAACGTCGGCATGACCACCTTGAACAACACCTTAAACGGCCTCGCCCCCATGTTCCTGGCAGCTTCCACCGTATTGTAATCGATACCTCTGATCGCGTTACGCAGGAACAGCGCGTGATTGCTCGTACACGCGAAAGTCATCGTGAACAGCACAGCGTTGAATCCCGAGAACCATTGCTTGTTCATCCCCGGAAACATTTCCACCAGCCATTTGGTCATGATTCCGTTTCCGTCGTACAGAAACTGATATCCTGTGACAAGCGCCACGCCGGAGTAGATCAGCGTCGTCATGTATCCGATCCTCAGGATTTTTGCGCCTTTGATGTCAAAATACTCTGTCAGCAGTACGATTGAAATGCCGACCACGTTGACCGTGATCACCAGACAGATGGCCAGCTTCAGTGAATTCCAGACAAAGGAAGGCATGGAGCCCGCCAGGAAAAAGCGTATCACCGCCAGCGGATCCGTGTTTCCCGCCTTGTCTTTCGCCGTAAAGACAGATGTTAGCGTATTGATGCACGGGATGACCATAAACCCGAGGAAAAGGTAAATGAACAGCACGCCGCCGAAGACCTTGTAGATCATCGACGGGTCAATCTGCCCCTTTCTTCTGATTGTGTTCTGCATTCTGTCACGCCTCCTTCTTTGTGTAAGACATGACATCGGCTTTGTGGATGCCGACTTTCACCTTTTCACCGGCTTCGTAAATGTTGATTCCGTCATTCTTCTCGATCACCTTCACGGTCTGGCCGCCGGCGCTGATGTAGTATTTGATATACAGGCCATAGTATTCGCGGCTCTCAATCACGCCGTCCGTCACGTAGACTTCGCCGGAAGCAGTATCCGTGTTGACATGTACGCGTTCCAGGCGGATAAAATGGTTCTCCGCCGGGTTCAGTCCCATCGCTTCCATGATATTGTTTCCGATGGGATTGATATCGCCGATGAAGTTGGCTACGAATTCGGTAGCCGAATAATTATATACTTCGTTCGGCGTGCCGATTTGCTCAATATACCCTTTGTTGAAAACGGCGATCCGATCGGAAAGCGTCAGTGCTTCTTCCTGGTCGTGTGTCACGTAGATAGTGGTGATGCCGAAGTCTTTCTGCATCTTTTTCAGTTCGTTTCGCAGTTGCACTCTCAGCTTGGCATCCAGATTGCTCAGCGGCTCGTCCATGCAGATGATTGCCGGCTCTGTCACCAACGCACGCGCAATGGCCACGCGCTGCTGCTGTCCTCCGCTCAGTTGGGAAACCGCTTTCTTCAGCTGCTCATCGCTCAGGTCCACCTTCTCAGCGATGGCTTTCACTTTTTTCTCGATCTCATCCTTTTTCAGTTTCTTGATTTTCAGGCCGAATGCGATATTGTCGTGCACTGTCATCGTCGGGAACAGCGCGTAACTCTGGAACACGATACCGATGTTCCGCTTCTCGATCGGTACGTTCGTGATATCCTTTCCCTGCATGAAAACTGTTCCGCTTACCGGCTCAATGAAACCTGTAATGGTTCGCAGCGTAGTGGTCTTTCCGCAGCCGGAAGGACCCAGGAAAGTAAAGAACTCCCCTTCTTTTACATGTACATTGATGTTATGCAGCGCTTCAAAATCCCCGAATTTTACAACGATATCTGACAGTTTAATCATAGAACATTCGCCTCTTCTTTTCAGCTGTTCCAAGGTCGGCCGCCTCCTGCGGCGCCCGGCCTGATATAAAAGGGGGCGAGCCCGATTTCTTCAGGCCCGCCCGTTGGTTTGATTGATTATTCAGCAGCAGCCTGCGTCAGCGTAGCCCAATCCAGATTGTCCCAGTCGGGTTCGGCGGGAGCATCTGCGTTGTCTGCCCAGTAGAATCCGAGGTTGGTCATGATATTGGTCCACTCAGCGGAATGAGCCGTAACATAATCTGCATAGGTCATGTCCGTACCGCCGACCTTTTCCAGCGCGAAATTCTTGATTGCGTAGATCGCGGGAACTTCTTCATAACCTGCCATCTTTACCGCTTCGCTGTTGCAGGGATAGCTGTCGAATTCTTCGGACCAGGCAGCCTGGGTCTCGGCGGAGCCGAACCATTCGGCAAACGCCTTGACGATTTCGGTCTGCTCGTCAGTCCGGCCTTCCTTGTCCAGAATGCCCAGGTATTCGGCGATATAATAGGTACCGTCGTCAATATCGACAAGGTTCCAGTTTTCGGGGTTAATTGTGCCCTTCAGGGGATTCGGATAGTTGGGATCTTCCGCTGCGGCGTCGATGTTGCCGTACAGGGAAGAAGAATAGAAAGTGGAGACCTGAACATCGCCGCGGATCAGCGGATCGAGACCGTACTTGTCTCCTGTAAAGTTACCCTTCGCGCAGTATTGCCACAGGGTCTTCCATCCTTCGACGGAAATGCCGCCGGCAGGGCTATCCGGATCAACAAACGGATACAGCATCGCGTTGTTGATGTTCATGTTGGTGGTTCCGCCGACTTTTCCCTGGCGGTACCAGGTATAGCCGCTGTTGACCACGTCGGCCCAGTGCGCAAAGTGCAGTGCTTCTCCCTTGGTGCCCAGGTCATCGTTCCGGTACAGCATCAGAACGTTCTGGATCACGATACCGTATGCTTTTCCGTCATATTTGAATTCGCCCGTCTGGTCTGCCCAGGTGGGAGTCCAGTCCGCGATCTTCAGATTCTCATAGGTGCCGTTGATCAGCTGGCTCCAGCGGGTCTCGTTCAGGCCGAAAATCAGGTCTCCGTCTTTCTTTTCGTTAGCTGCCTGAACTGCGGCGGTATCGCCGGAAATAACCGTATTGTCATCGATTGAGAGGGTAAATCCGGCTTCCTTGGCTTTCTCAATCAGCCAGGTCGTCCGTTCCGGGGAGTTGGAGTTGCTGTAAATTCGGATGGTATAATCCTCTGCGCCGGCAAAACTGACCAGGGATGCCATCAGGACAACAGTCAATAATACAGCAAGAAGCTTTTTCATGGGGGTGCCTCCTTTGTTATTTTCCGGATGCTTGCCACATCCGTTTTCTTTTTTGAATTATACTACAGATCGGTATCGTTTTCAATCTTTTTGTTTTCTGTTTTTTTGATTGTTTACGGAATCAGCCTGTTGTTTCTCAGTCCCTTCGGATAGTGGTTCCGGATGATTCCGCCGCTGCCTTTGCCCCAGCCCAGAATCAATCCTTTATATCGTACAAGAAGCCATCCTTCGTAATCCGCGCAGATCGTTTCCCCCGCCATATATCTGCAGGCGTTCTCCGCTTCAAGATTCAGAATTTGAGTCGCCGGCGGACAGAGAGCCATCGCCGCGGCATGATCGGGTATTGCAATTCGGCCGCGCACTTCGCCCAGGTGCATTCCGGCCCGCAAGACTCTTATTCCTTGCAGATCCGGACATTCGTCGAGGTGTATCAGCGTATTTCCGAGTTTGTGCGTCGAATCGGGGAAGAACGGAAAAGCTTTTTTCAAGATTTCCGTCTCATCTCTCTGGGGTTTCGGCAGTGACCGGTTATCCGGCAGTTCTGCCGTTTGATTTCCTTTCTTCCTGAATCGGGCAGCAAACTGCCCTTCTGTTCTCATTCGGTGAGGATAGCAGGTATACCGTCCTTCGGGTGCGTTGATCCCGCCGGTCCGGAAACCTTCCGGCTCAAACTCGGGATGCTCCTGCAGGAACCGGTCTGCATTCTCATCGTTTTCCTCCGGATTATAAGTACAGGTGGAATAAACAAGCCTACCGCCCGGCCGTACCATTTTGG
>Ga0265299_10005955_pt1 | contig 11216 bp, 13 predicted proteins | sample AusTroGonzalo_MG_4_FD_193485 | JGI IMG/M metagenome (GOLD analysis project Ga0265299, IMG submission 193485) | Bovine rumen microbial communities from tropical cattle in Woodstock, Queensland, Australia - Gonzalo_02 | ecosystem: Host-associated > Mammals > Digestive system > Stomach > Rumen ...
GAAGAGCAGATCCTTATGCATGTAGAAGGTGTCGGCCGCCTGCCACTTCCCGGTAAACAGCCTCGCTCCTTTGGCGTCGGCTTCAAGGAAAAGCAGCAGGTCGTCAATAGCACGCCCTGCACTCATGAAGGCATCCTTTGCCGCCCGTTCCACCTCCTTGGCGTCGGCCGGCTCGTAGCCGTCGGCACTCACACGGTTCATGCCACCGCCGCCGTTGAAACTCACAGTCAGCAAGCCGGCCTTGTGACTCAGCATCTTGTAGAACTCTATTCGCTGGCAGATACGTAACAGACGGATGGTCTTCAGATCCGGCTCCGTCACGTCAACCTCCTCCTGCGGCATCGGCGCGCCGCTGCAAGGGGTCAGCACGCCAGCCTGGATATTATCCAGCCTTTCGGTGACGTCAGCGTATGTCAGCCCCGGGTCGTCCTTTGCCTTTCCTGTCGGCTTGATGGTGGTGGCGGTGATATCCACATAGGTATTTCTCAGTCGCTCGTACTCCGTGCAGAGATGCTCGTACAGCGGCGTACCAAGCAGCGGCTCCAGCACACCGCGCTCCTCCTCTTCGAGGTAGGGAAGCAGCTCCTCCGGCTTGCTCCACCGTGAGGTGGGCATCACACTCAAAATCTCGTTTTCTGTACGTATAAACATAACCTATGCCGTTTTGGCTGCAATTTGCGATATGACGGTCTGAAAATCAAGGGCAAGTAAGTGTGCCCTTGATTCCCGGACCGTCACAAAGTATATTGCAGGCATAGACAACCGACATAAAACTTTTTGATTATGGCAAACGAAGTAAACATTGACCCCAGGTTCATGAAGTATGACAAGGCAGAGGTAGAAGAGATTCTTGAAAGGGCGGACGAAATGCTTGTCGTGGCAAAAAAAGAGGATGTACGAGGCATCGTAGCCGACTATGATCCGGATGGCAGCTCTTCAAGCGAATGATATGATCTACCCGGGCTCTGACTTGAAGTTTCAGATAACCTCTACGCAGCCGGGGTTCCATCTGACGGAGGATGACTTTACCGTCGTCATCAGGGATCAGTATGGACGGAAGAGGCAGGTTATCCATAAGGACGACTGCTTCTATGACTCGGATGGCCGGTTCTACTTCACGGTGGAGGATGTGCGGCGTGGCGTCTACTACGCTTTCTTCGACGGCTCGTATGAGGATGACGACTACCCCAAGCAGCGCCAAGTGTTCACGGATGCGCAGGAGCTGTACCGCGTGGACTACTGCGGTTGTCCATGTCGCCGTGAGCATGAGCATGCGGTGAAGTACGAACAGGTATGGACGGTATCGCTCGATGATGATACGTATCTGACTGACGCCGACGGGCAGTATATCCTGACCTCGGAAGGCAAACGTATCGTCTTTCATAATCTGAATGGCGGCACGGCAAGCAATACGGGTAAGGTAAGGATGAGTATGACAGGAGAAGAGTTCCTGCGTAAATGGGAGGGGTACAACCTCAACGGCACAATCGACACCGTACCGGAGATGATGGATGCCATGAGGAACCAGGATGATGACGGCACGACCCAGCTCGGCAATCTGACCGACGAGGAGATGGAGGGATGGTTCAGGGACGGCCCGGCAGATGAAGGCCCAGAGGAACCTGACGAAGGTGCCGAACATGGTGAGTGACGCACCTCTCAGTCTACAGTTCACTTTTTAACAACCAAAAAATTTTGCATATGAGTAAGAAGAAACTCTCCGAGCTTGAGTTGACACTCAAGAAACTGGCCACACTGGCCAAGTCGTACACTGACTCTAAGGCTGACGCCGAGAAAGTGCATCTCATCGAGAAAGCTACAGCCAACACAGGCTACCTGAAGACCTATATTCTGGCTGCCGGTGTTTCTACGGAATCCGCCGTCACCAACGAAAATAAGATTGGTGAGATCGACATCCCGAAGGATTTCCTCGTGAAGGGCGGCAAGATGCTGTCCGTAGAGGCAGGTACGGGTGCCAACGAAGGCAAGTATATGGTGGTGGCCGAGAACGGCACAGCCGTAGGCACCCCCTATGAAGCTCCCACCGGCGTGAATGCCGCCGGTCAGTGGATTGACCTGATCATCAACACCAAGGATGACGACGCCACTGCCAGTCACATTGTCATCAGTGTGAATAAGTTGGTGGATGTTTATACCAACGGTAACGGTCTGAACCTGTCGAACGGTGCGTTCAGCATAAAGCTCAACGCTACCAATCCCGGTCTCGCCGTTGATGCCAACGGCCTGAAGCTTATCCTCGGTACCAACACCAACGGTCTGAGCATCACCGCCAACGGGTTGGAGCTGGCCCTGGCCTCTCCGTCGACTGCCGGCGTAGGCGGTTCTGCCGGTGCCATGTCGGCAAAGGACAAGGAGAACCTGAACAAGGTTAATATCGACCTGCTCACCGACGCCGAGCTGGGCAGCTGGTTTGGATATGCCAGCAACTCGACGATGGTGACAACCACCCTGCCCGCCGTCAGTGACGACAGCCTGACCGACGAGTAAGGCCGAACCCTTTCTGTGAGTATGGAGCGGCTCCACACAAACCGTGCCGCTCCTTTTTCAAGAATCACAATACAACAAAGACTACAGAAAGATGGGCAAGAAAAAACTATCGGCGCTGGAGTTGAAGATGAAGAAGATGGCGGTGCTTGCCAATGACAAGTTCGCCACCAAGGCCGGCACATACACCAGGCAAGAGACAGATACGCTACTAGGCACAAAAGCTACGAGCTCTCAGGGCGCCAAGGCCGACGCGGCAAAGACGCTGCTCGACAGCCTCGGGCTATCCGTCGTTGACGGACAGGTGTGCCAGACTTATAACACTTAAAACACTGCAATCATGGAAGTGACAAAACCATTACTCCTCGATGAGACAGGACGGCGAATTGCGGCCGCGCTTGAAATACTTGCGGCACACTCCAGTGATATCTATTCTGCCTGCGAGCAGGCTGCGCAGAGCGCCAACGAAGCCGCTGCGGCGGCTCTTGCTGCCGTAGCGACGGCAGAGCTTCCTGCTGTGGCTGTAGAGAGCGACGTGCGCAGCATCATTACCGACTACACCGATAGCAGAACCCCGCATAAATAACAATGAACAAACATTATTTACCAATACAATAAACGATTATGGCAAAAACAGATTTGATTACACAGGAGCTCCTTGAGGCGTTTCATGACGAGCTGCGGCAGGCAATGGCCAACGGCGACGTTGACATCCTCGCCACCTCTTTGCAGTCATGGGCTGAGGATATAGGACTGAGTGTGGAGAACACTTGGGATGATACCATCCGCACCACCGCAGGAGAGGATCCGATCGAGACTGAGCTGGGCGGTGTGCTGGAGAGCATAGTAGCCAAGACGGATTTCAAATGTACGAAGCTACGTACTACAGCTTACAACCAGCTACGTCTGGCATCAGACGGAGGTGGTGCCGTTACTGTCGGTACGGGTCGTTACTTCCCTGTCCCGAAGCTGACCCTTGGTCAGTTCGGTGACGCTTCAGAGAACAACGGTCTGCTGCTGACTGACAATGACGGTAATAACATTACCAATGCCACCGTCTATTTCAAGGCGCTGGCCAACGGCGTCCCCAACTCGGTTACCGACGGTGTGGCATGCAGCAGCCAGACTGTCAGCTATGGCGGCAAGAGCTATAAGGTCTACACAACCCCCGGCCCCGGTTATCTTATCGTGAGCGGCGTCACTTTCGCCAACGTCTGCGCACATATCGCATGGGAGGACTGGTATGATAAGTTCGTAAGTCCCACCGCCGAGGACGATGTGGCAGACAGCATTGATCTGAGCGGATTGTTTAGCGCGGCTCCCAACGGCACAGGCAAGTTCCTTGTCTGCGGTAATGCCGCCACGCGTGCCGAGCGCACCGACGACACTCACATGCTCATCACCGACCCCATCGGCCGTGTCACCTCACCTTCCTGGACCAACACTCTTCAGGAAGACGGTGAGACCTATCTGCATGAGCTGACCATCAGCGGCATGAAGAGTGGCGGCGCCGCCTTTATCGAGGGTAGCGAGCAGGTACTGTCGGTAAGTGACACCACAGTGAGCTACAGCGACCAGAACGCCACAGCCATCAGCGGCACGGTACGTTATGAGAAGGCCACCGCCGCCACCGCCACCGTTGCCCTCAGCAAGACAGCCTACGCCCTGAATGACTGCGGCGTGGAGATGAAGGAGGGAGCTGAAGGTACGGCATGGCTCGTCTGCGCCTACACACAGAATGTGCCCGACGCACTAAGTCAGATCGCCAAGGTGAAACTGGATGCTATATCACAGGTTGCCGGTGAGGCGTTGAACCAGCTCTATCAGGAGAATGTAGGTCTGAAGGCTCTCGTTGCCGCCATGATGGCTGACGACGAGTATCACAAGCCGTTGGAGAGTGATACCGCCGGAGCGCCCAGCGCGTCCAATATACCGACCAACTGGAACGAGGAGATGATGGGTGTGTGGAATGGCTGTCCGCGTTTCACAGGACAGGAGTATATCGACAAGGCGTCGAAGAAACTCTATCGCTGTCTGTGCACGCCGACCAACTCGACTGCCGACTGGACGGTGATGAACTAAGTGAAAAGTAAAAAAGTTAAAAGATATTAGATATGGCTATCAAGAAAGTAAATACTCTGAGTGAGTATAACGCCCAAACCCCTTCGGTGGGTGAGAGCGATGTGACCCTCGTCTCACAGGAGAGGGCAGTGAAGTATGACGGCGTAAATGTACGTACCGACATGCCACAGGTAGGTGACGCCGTGTATCACGATAACAACGAGGCGGTGTTTATCAAAGGCAAGACCCTGAAAGACTCGTTGCTCGACCTCACCAAGGTGGGTGATGTTATCGGGTTATTCGGGGATCGTATCCTTATCCGTGATAAGAATACCGCCAGCAACAAGTATCTCGATGTATGCCAGTATAGCATTACCGCCATCAGCTCGACCAGCCTGGTTATCAAGCTACGTATGAGTCCCGATTACAGCGTAGACACCACCGTGAACGTTACGCTGACTTCTGCTGCCATCAATGCCACCAGCGCCGCCGAGATCAGCGCCGCCGTGGCTGCCAAGGCTACAGAGGTGGGTGACACAAAGGCATGGTGGGCATACCTGGCCAATGACAACGACGAGAAGGTGGATACTGGCGGCACGAAGATCATCATCCAGTGTGACACTTGTGTGGATTACCGCTTCTACAACGTCTCGGCCACAGGCTGTACCATCGCTCACACCACATGGGGTGACCTGCCCGCCAAGGACAATTACCTGAAGGTGAACGGCAAGACCACGAACTATCGCGGCCTGATGAATATCGCCCGAGGTGCCGCATACTGGGCTACCAACAGCACACGTGTGCTGAGCGCCAATGTCGCCGTACACAGCGAGGCGGGTAATACCGACCCGATGAAGAAGAGTGACTTCCTCACCAGCGCCTACGCCGCCGAACTGAAAGCCTACTACGGCACCTATGAGAAGTATCTTGCGGGTGAGTTTGGTATTGTTGCCCCTCAGCAGCAAGGCGCGTTCTCTCTGCCCAGCGGCAAGGAGATGACGATGAAGTACGCGCTGAAGACCGCTCCCACCAAAGCCGGCGGCACAAAGTACAAGTTCCCGCACCTGTACTACTGCTACAACCGCAGTTATGGCATTGACGGGCTGAGCTTCGGCGACTGGTTCTCACCCGGTGTCATCGAGGGTGTGCAGATGATGGATGACAAGACAATCGCTCTCGTCAATCCCACCGCCACCAAGATGGGCATACCGACTATCAGCAATGGCTCGCGCCGTTGGTTGGCTCAGAGGTCCAACGCATACAGGGCCTGGACTTTCAGCGGCAGCTACGGCGCCCTCAACATCGGCAGCGTGAACGACGCGTATCTCTCGCAGGCGGTGGCGCTTTACAAAATTAAACATTAACATCAGCTTCCCGTCCCGTCCGCTACGGCGGCGGGCGGGAGTTGTTAAAAGGCGCGTCAGCGCCTCGCAAACGGAATAAGAATGGATTACAACAAGTTCAGGGACTACGGCGAGTATCTCGAATACTGTTGTGAGGAGGCTGCCGATAAAGCGGAAAGGGAATATGAGCAACAAAGCCAGGAACGACAAGGGAAGCATACTGATTGACGTGGAGAACCTGCTCGACGTGTTTGAGCCGTGCTTCATGCGGATGCCGAAGATACGACGCATCCATGGCTCTGCCGTCAGGATGGAAGATGCCGCCTATGACCTTATTCACTATTACCACATCGCCTATGAGATGGGGCCGGACGAAGCCCGTGAGAAGCGTCATTACATCACTCAGATGATAGGCGCCTACGGCAGGATGCAGTCTTGCTTCAAACGGCTGATGAAAGTGGATATCGACACCCAGAAGCGGAGTAATCCGGAGAACAAAGGCGAGATGAGCCTGTTCAGTGACACGGCGAAACTGGCTATAGCGCAAAGTATGGAGCGTATAGAGGAAGGCATCAGGAAGTGGCGCAGTTCGGTGAAACTGTCCCGTATCATGAGCACAGAACGGTCGGCCCCACAGTAGGCAAGAGGTTCTGTGTCAGTATTTCGGGAGTAAAAGGCGGCGCGGCTATCATTTATAGCATAACAGACGATGCGCCGACTACCGCTCGAACCGTTGGTTTGCTCAGAGGTACAACGCTAACAATGCCTGGAATTTCAACGGCAACAACGGCAACCTCAACAACAACAACGTGAACAACGCGAATCTCTCGCAGGCGGTGGCGAATTTGCTTAGCGAAACCAATATACAGAAGACAATGACAGAAGCGGAAATCTTTGTCCAGCAGATGGAGCTTAACTTCAAGACGTGGCGCAACAAGCGTCGCGGAAGTGACTCGCTGGCCTATGAGCGGCATATCATATCGAACACCGTTCGTGGCGCCCGTCGCCGGATGGAACGTACGCTTCGCATCGAACAGAACTTTGCCTTCCTCACGCCCATACCCCGCTGGCGGGAGATCATGGCCACGGAGTTTGAGGGTCGTAAGGTGGATCACGAAATCTGTGACCTCGTGATACCGCTGGCCGACAGGATACTCTCTCCTTATACCTTTAATAACCGCAAGGGCATGGGTTCGCAGGCCGCCATAAACCAGCTGATAGAACATATCAACACGGCGACGGAGAACTATACGAAACCTGCCCGCATCATCAAAATCGACTTCAAAGGTTATTTCCCCAACGCCCTATGGTCGTTTGCCGAGCAGTGCATCTGCCAGGTGATAGACCGGTCCGACCGCGAGGATAAGCCTTATCTGAAGTGGCTCACGATGATTGCCGTTCACTGTAACCCCGCCGCACATTGCGAGTTGCGCACGCCGCGTCATTTCTGGCACGGACACATCGACCCTGAGAAGTCGATACTCACCAAGCCGGAGGGTGTGGGTGCCGCTATCGGTAGGCTCGTCTGGCAAACGTCAATGGGACTCTATATCAACGACATCATCCTATGGCTTACCGAAGAGTGTGGTATTCTTCTTGCCTGTTTTGTGGATGATATCGTGATGGTGGTGCCTGAGCAATACCACGAGTATGCGCTGGGACTGCTGCCCGAATTACGTCGCCGTCTGGCGGAACGTAACGTCCGTCTGAATGAAAAGAAATTCTACGACCAGCCTTACGAGCATGGTGTGGAGTTTCTCGGCAGTCATATCAAGCCATACAGGCTACACCTGAACAACGTCACCTACGGGCGGGCTCTCAACCGCATCCATGAACTCAACGGCAACCGCTACAAGGACATTGACGCGATGGTCAGCTCATTCAACTCATACGGCGGGCTGTTGAAGAGCCGTAATGACTACGACAGGCTTATCAGCCTGCGTGACGAGATGGCACCATGCTGGTGGCAGTGGCTCGCATGGGATCAACAGCGCCTCTGTATCATCTACAAGCCGCAGTACAGCATCCATTCCAGATTAAACCAAAAGTATCATTTACACTTAAAAAAGTTAGCAGCATGACAAAATCAGACATTCAGAGTCTGCTCAACGAGCAGCACAGCATCATCCTCGACCGCGAGGCAAAGCTGAAAGACTATGACTACATCGGCGTAAAGATAGCCATGGGAGTCAGCAAGAAATCGGACTACACCGAACAGATAGCCCAGACGGAGCAGTGGCGACAGGACATCAATGCCGCTCAGGCCCGCATTGCCGAACTTGAGGCTGAGGTGTCGGAGGACGAAGAACCCGTCCCCGCCGAGTAGTTCCTCTTACAGGTATCTTAAAAGGCATCACCCCGGACATCATTGATGGCAGTCTGGGGTGATGTTGTTATTATATAGTCGGGATTTTACCGCTATGACTGCTCCCACAAATCCCTGTGCGCCCTCAGCCATTCCATCGGGTTCTTGTCCCTCCAGCTCCCATGTCCAAGGTGCAGGATATAGTCGCGCAGCGGCAACTCATACGTCGGAAGACCGGCCTCTCTCACGGCCTTGCAGAACCAGGCTCCCGTATCGTAGCGGTGGTTGGGTTGCCGTGTCGTCAGGTTCCACATCCAGTCGCCGTTGAAGTAACGTATGCCGCGCTCTTTCATCATCGTCACATTCAGGAAGCAGAGGAACGGCTGCACCTTCTGGAAATCATAACCGAAACGACGTCTCACATTCTCACCCAACTCCCCCGCCCATGCACATTCGGTATGTCGCCAGAATATACTTATATCCTGTCGGATGAGCACATCTGAGTCCATCAGTACAAACGGCTCTTCTGTGTGGTCACACAGCCATTGTACCGAGTAGCAGTGCTTGGCGCTTCCGTAGTTGTTACCAGGTGAAGGCTCACGGTCCGGAAACGTCCGCAGCCATGCCTCGAAGTCTATCAGCTGTCCTTGTGTGTTGTCTATGACCGTCACCATGGGAGCAAAGTCCTGTACGAAGACGGCGTTCTTCGACATGAAGGTCAGACGGTCCGAGTTATCGAACACGGTCACATGCACCCCCGGCGTATGCTTCCACAGCGAGAGTATGGCGCACCGTGTCAGTCTCGGGGTGTTGTAATGGATGATTGCGGCCTTCATTGATACATCCTCCCGTTCTCATAACACCATACCGGCTTGCCTGCCAGCTGAAATATCCGCTCCGCCTGGCGTGCGTCACTCTCCATGAACAGCTGTGCCCATGTCGCCTGCCGGTACAACTGCGCCTTGTATTTTGCCGGGCTCATCATGCTGTTGCGGATATCCCTGTTCGGTGCGTTAAACATCAGTAACTCACCGTAATCTATGCCGTGTTCATGCAGCCACGCCTCCGTCACGCCGCGGTATCTCTCCAGCCTGTAGGTCACGAAAGCACCTATGCGTGTCGTTGGGATAATCATCGGCGAGGCATCCGGCAGGTAAGCCTCATAGGCCGGCGTGTTGCGGTCGTCGGGCGGATCCTTGCATATTAGCCCGTCGATATCCCACATGCTCAGCTGTGTCTTCTTCCCGTAGTGATGCAGCACGTTCCACTCGTACAGCCACATCTTCTCACCTTCGCGCCAGATGTCTTCCAGCCAGAGATCCACCATCTGCTTGGCGTTCCCACCCTCAGCATACACGCATCCGTAGATGATATCATATTTCCCCTCCAGCGGTGCTAGGCGCTCCCTCGCCTTACGCATGGCATTACCGAAGAATACCGTATCATCCAACACCAGTACCTTTCTCGTTCCGGCTGTATCTCTCATCAGCCGCAGCCTGCCGCCGCATGACATCTCACGCCCTTCGATGAAGGCATCCAGGTCGGCACACCGCTTGTTCAGCAGCTCCGCCAGCATCAACGCAGGAATCATCCCTGAGCGGGGCACACCTACAATCAGGTCAACATCCTGCGGTATCTTCCACGCGTTCCGGCGGATACAGTCTGACAGATCCTCATAACTCTTGTATGTCATCTCTGATTCTCTATGTTCAACTTGTTCTCTATCTCCCTCCTCACTATCGCCGCCCGCTGCTGCCAGTCTCCGATACGCTCGTTGTCGTTAAGGCAGACGATTCCGGCCTGCGGGTCGCGGATAATGGCACCGATGTTCGCTGTCGGCGTGTTCTGATCGGTATAGTGTCTTATGGGTCTGTGTGCCACATATCGCCCGGTATACTGCTGATATAACAGATATATCCAGTTGTTGGCAGAATGGTCGGTGCGGCTCAGCGGTGAGAGATATTTGCTAATCTCATCCCCGTGCCTTCTCCACACCTCCTCGCAGCTGCTCTTCAGGATAGCCGAAAAGATATGTCCCGTGTCAGGGTATGTCCTCGTAAAGTGTTTCCCGAACGACTTACCTATCATATTCTGCTGCCACATACACTTCTTTTGGAAGGTGTTCGGGTTTGCCGGATATGTCCTGTCGGTAATCATCTGACACGGCAGCGGTGCGCCGTCAGGTCCCGAACGGAAGAAGTCACTCGGCTCCAATGGGGACAGAGGGAACATGTCGTCATTGGCATAGATGAAACACTCCGACAACCCGGATATCCTGTGCATGAACATCTCTATACACGGTGACGCAAAGCATGGGAGGTGTTCGGCGGGGATGAACTCGCGGTGGAAGACGATACGCAGGGATGAAGACTGCAGTCCCCTCATCCATGGCTGCACTTGCGACTCTCTCGCAAGGAGTATGTAGATGCAGCGTATCCATGGCATATATTTCATACAACACCTCACCAGCAGCTCCTCTGTGTCCCACGAGCGGAAGCGGACATGGCTTGTCACCTGTCCGCCGCTATGATAACGCGCATAATCCCTCTGCCACTCCGGATCCTGCGGGAATACCATCGGAACGACAAGGTCAATATCTCTCTTCATATCTCTTCACCGTTTTCTTGCCGGTATCGTAACTGTCAACCAGCCCGCCCTTGCCGTACACGTTGAACACGCCCTTGATACCGTCTTTCATCGCACGTTCCAGCAGGTCACTCTGACGGTCGATGCTCTGCTGCAGCGAGGCGGCCATCTCCATGCTCATGCCACCGTCCATCGTGTTGTCAGCTGCCATCTCGAAGTCGTCAAGGTTACCCTCGGCATAGGCGCGGACGCCACGGCCCCGGCGCATGCTGCGGCGCAGGGCTGGCATGCCGCCGTTGTAGAGCGTCTGAATGGAACGCCATATCTCGGGCTCGTTCATCTGTATGTTACGGGTGGTTTTAGCGTCGATGATGGCCTCACGTCCTGCCTCACCTACCAGATGGAACTCAGGGCCG
>Ga0265299_10005957_pt1 | contig 11213 bp, 20 predicted proteins | sample AusTroGonzalo_MG_4_FD_193485 | JGI IMG/M metagenome (GOLD analysis project Ga0265299, IMG submission 193485) | Bovine rumen microbial communities from tropical cattle in Woodstock, Queensland, Australia - Gonzalo_02 | ecosystem: Host-associated > Mammals > Digestive system > Stomach > Rumen ...
TTCTCGTTTTTGTTCTTGTTATGGTAACGCACATTATACGCAACGGGCGTTTTTAATATCAATAATTCAAAACATCATCATTATGAAAGCAAAGGCATTTTTGGTGCTTGTCACATTGGCAAGCGGTGTGGTGCTGCCTTGTAGCGGCATCGGTGAGAACAAGGACGAGGCTCTTATGGATGCGTGTCAGTATCTTGCAGACACAGACTATCCGCAGGACGACATCGAGGACGTGGACGTAGTAAATCCAGACGACAACAAGTAAACAACAGTATTAACAATTTAAAAAAGAAACATTATGGCAAGCAACGGAACAGTGGCGCACAGATTCGCCAACAGAGACTACAATTTTGAGAAAGGACTGAAAGGTTCAAGTGTACACATTGATGGTCGTAACTACTATTCATATTCAACCGTCTTCGGGCAGTGGGTGGACAAGAATGTCTGCCTTGTGTATCACGGAGAGACAAGCGTTACTTCCAACCAACACAAGTTGTGGGACTGCAATTTTCCGAAGGACGTGACGCTATTCCCCTATGATGACGGCGGCAGCGGATACTACTACGGCTCGTGGCACGGCTGCGACCTGCTCGGACGGCGTGGAGAGTTCGACTACGATGCACGTGTGAGACTCATAGACTATTGGGTTGGTGAGATATACGACGCTCTCAATGCAATGGTAGACGGAAAGGCAAAAGACCTCGACAAAAACGCAGAGCGAATCATCGAAGAGTATTGGGCGTACGTCGAGAAGTTGTGCTCGATGTACAAAGACACAAGCGTCTACATGTGGCTCAAGAAGAAGCGTATCGACACGGATGGCACATGGAAACGGAAGAAGATTATCGTCAAGGCTTTGTACAAGGGCGAGAGAGAAGTGCGTGTGCTCGTAGATGCTGCATTCGGACAAGGCACATACAAGAAGTACTACGAGTACTGCGGACGCTATCGCAAGGCAGAGGACAACAAGGCGAAGATGATTGAGTTGTGCCATCGCTTAGGCATGAGCACCCCGTATCGTGATTGTTGGCATGAGGGAGGACACTACGCAGAAAACCCGTACAAGACCGCAGAGATTCGTAAGCTGACTGCAAGGCAGCGTGTAGACTTGCACTTCGCCAACCTTATGGACATCGAGTGGCGCAAGCATGAGTACGAGCGAAAGAAGAAGTACGAGAAGAACAAGTGGAATGCATACAGGTGGATTGTCGGCTGCAACCCGCAGGAAAAGTCTTCGTGGTATGGAAAGTCGTACGACGACAAGGTCTTGAAGTGCCACAATATGTTAACTGGCGAGGAGTACGACCTCAGCGGCGACCATATCTACGGATTCTACTGGTGCGACACACGCGTTGAATTTGACTACGACGAGTTCCGCAAGTCTGACAACAAGGATGAGTGGATTCGCAACTTCTACGCCAAGTGCAAAGAGGTGCAGGACAACCGCGAGGCAATCAGCATCCTCAAGTGGGCGAAAGCGAACCCCAAAGAGAAAGTCCACTCTTATGACGACGACGTGTACATCCTTGACGAGAAGCTGACCGAAATAGGCATGAACGCCGAGTCCCTGCGTGTTGTGACTGAGTTTATCGAGCGTCAGGACAAGCACTATGCAGACGAGGAAGCCCGCAAGCGTGCAATGGAGATTGAGCGTCAGCGTCAGGCGGAAGAGCGCAAGCGCGAGGAAGAGTATCAGAAGCAAGTCAAGCAGGAGCAGATTGACGCATGCATCGAGCGTGGCGGAGACGGATTCAGGGACTTGTGGAGGCTTCATCTTACAGACCTCTACGACGCACATCATGAGTTCGACAAGGCAAACCTTACGGGATGTCCAGAGAAGTACAAGGACTTCTTCTTCGGCGGCAACGTCCTTCTACGTCTCAACCTCGACAAGACATACGTGGAGTCAAGCAAGGGCGTTCGTGTGCCTGTGGCGGTTGCAAAGTTGTGGTTCAAGAAGGTCAAGCAGTTGCACGACGACCCGAAGTCGTTCAAGCCTATGGAATGGAACACGAAGGGCAACGGCAAGTATACGGTCAGCGAGTACAAGGACGACATCCTCACTGCAGGCTGCCACGACATCGCCTATGCGGAGATGGAGCGTATGTACAATCAGATTCTCGCCGAGTGTGCGTGAATCACTATCGACGCGCGGTGGTCATGGCGACTAAGCAACTCTAAAGGTTGTGGCTGAGGGTTCGATTCCCTCGCCGCTTCAATATGTTTGCTTAATGTTTTAGATTGATGCTTTAAGTCCTGTGGGTGGTGGTGCTCATCATCCACAGGCAGTTTTCTAAACATTGGGCGACGACAAAGACAATTCACATCAAAAATTAAAAAATATGGCAAACTTAGAAGAAATCTACACAAGTAGAATCAATGCGAGAAATGCAGCAGAGCAAGAAAAGTACAATGCTCAACTTGCAATCAAGGAAAGAAAAGTTGAACTGGCTCAGAAATTCCTCGACCAGATTTCTTTCCTCAACAAGTACGGTTTCAAATGGGAATTACGAGCCTATTGTAACAATGGGAATGATTGCTGCATGGCTTATTATGCTTGGCGCGTTTACATTATGAACAGAACTATGGCAACGTCTCCATTCGAGTCTATCATCGTTGATGAAATTGACGGAGAAACCAAAGGAAAATGGGAGCCTACAATATTAGGTCACGGACGTTATGTTGCTGGTCAAGACAAAAACGGATGGTTTACGGCAGAACAACTTGTCATTGCACTATCTTAGTATTAACATAAAACATTCAAGCATTATGCAAGAACCGAACAACGTAAATGAAATGTCAATCAGACAGATTAACGCTTACTTCCGTGAGCATGACGAGTCACATCTTTTCCCAATCTGCGGAAGGTTTGACGTGACCGAGAGAGCCATCCGCAAGCTGCGCAAGTTGCGCCACGACGGACTCTGTGTAAACGAGGGACTTGAGTACTACCTCACCCTTGAGAATATGATTGGAGAGATTGTAAACGACGAGAGAAACTGGTAACTATGGAAAAGATTTGGTTGGTAACACAAGAGAGCAACTGCGACGGAGAGATTTTGTTTAACGTCACACCATGCTCATGCAAAGAGACTGCAAAACAAGTGTTTGAGCAAGTAATTGACACAATATTAAAAGAAAGCTGTCACTTCGGAGGTTACACAAAAGAAGAACGAGAAGAAATGTTCGAGGTCGAAGACGAAGGAGGCGGACGTTTCTTTATTACAGACCCTTGCGACGACTACTACGAAGAAATTCTTATGTACGAGAAAGATATTCAGTATTAATCTTTAAACATTTAGCATTATGGAACTTACGAAGAAGCGTTTGAACGAGTTCGCGAAAACGTTCACACACCTAACGAAGAAAGAGATTGCAAGCCGCGCCAACGACTACAAGACCGAGCGTGGACTAATTAAGTACTTGGAGCGTGCAAACGCAGAGGACGAACGGCTGCACAACGAGCCCCTGCCAATCTACATTGAGCTAGATGTGAATTGGAAACGCTCAAGCGTGTGGGGTTACAACCCTTCAGTGGATATGCGTTGGGAGGATGCTGACGGACACTGGCACTATCTTGAAAAAGCAGGATATGCAAGCGGCTGTGGGTACGACAAGCACTCGGCAGCAGTTGCAGAGGCTCTGAACCGATTCAAAAACTTGCGTTACGCAGTACGAAACAGAGACTTCAAGAAGGCTCCTTACGGCATCCGCAAAAGCGACTACTCCTACTGCTACTTCGAGGGTGGTGTAGGAATGTCGTGCTATCCGTCAATCATGAATTGGCTCGGATACGAGATGAAGCACGTCGCGTGGACTGACACGTACGACAAGTGGACTATCATCAAGAAGTCTGAACGAAAGAGATTTAAGTGATATGAGAAAGATTGATTGGGAGTTTGTTGGAGGGCTCGTGTGCTGCATTATTTTCATGATTCTCACATGGGCTTTCCTTTGCGTCGCGTACGCGTAGAGATATTAATTAATATATAAATAATTATTTAAAGCATATACATTATGGAAGACTATGTAAAAAGATACGTCACAAAAGACGGAAAAGAAAGAATAACGATATATCGTGACGAGGATGCAGACAACCCTCGTTATAACACTGACGAGCCTCTGCACTGCGAGGACTGTTCGCGCGACTACACTATAATGACAAAGAAAGAACGTGAGTATCATTCAAGCTCTGCTCGCAATCTGATAGAACACTTCCTCAATAGCTACGGCAACGTCAAGGAAATGATAAAGGTGCTCAGAGCGAATGCCGCCGCAGAGAAACATGAGGAAGACGATTGCTGCTTGGTGTACGATACATCTAGGCACGAATGGATTCTTAAAACTTGGATTGGAGGCTGGAAGGATTACACAGGGCAGATGCATGGCAACGAATGGTGTGAAGAGGTTTCGTTCGCGCTCAAGCTAAAGAATATCACCGCATACGACCTCGCATCATACATGTCGGACTCTATGATAGAAGCCTTCTGCGACGCGAAGTTCTTCACCGACGGAATCAAGATTGGCTCGTATAGCTTCGGCTATCAAGGAACTATATCGTTCGACGATTCATTCAGTACAGACTCCGAGGGTATCTGTTGGCTTGAGAAGGACGAGTTCTTGAAGTACTCTGGCTGCAAGGAAGAGTATTGGAACAGCAAGACGCTGCGTGAGATTGAGTGGCTGACAGACGAGCTTGAGGCGTGGGGAGACAACGAGGTGTACGGATTCAAGGCAGAGAAAGCCGTGAAGACCATCAAGAGTGTGCGCTATCCTGACGGAGAGCATGACGACACTGAGACAGAAGAGACCGAGTGGGAAGAGACGGGCTCCTGCTGGGGATTCTACGGAGAACTCGACAAGTCTATCGAATGGATACTTGAGGATGCAGGTTTCAAGAAAGAGGAATTAATCGAAGAGTAACAATTAAAACATTATCATTATGAGAACTTACAATCAAATTCACTTCTCGCAAATCAGCGAGATTCTTATGCAGGCAGCACTCGGTGTGTCTGCTGTGTGCGGATTCAAGTACACAATATCAGATATGGTGTACTCGCTCAACGAACTAGGAGGTAAAATGCACGTTTGGAGTTCTGACATTCCTTTCTATATTGCCATCCGTGAGCAGGGTACTGAATGCGGTTACAAAGAGGTATGTGTTGAACGCTGCAAAGGTCTTGGCTATCCTTTAATTATCGCAAAGATTGAGAATGACAAGGTGTGCGACTACAACATGACAATCATGTTAACTCATGGTTGGATGGATAAGGACAACAACTACATGGAACAGGAGTTTGATTCACTTTAAAACATTACAATTATGCTAAGAGTAAACTATCTGATTTCTTACGGAGAAGTCAAAGTGAAGAACCACGACGAGACAAAAGTACTCACAGTAAAGATTCATCCAGCCAACGCGCTGTGTGCGTTCATCTATCACTATCGACAGGAGGATGGTCAGAAGATGGCTCAGCTGTGGAACTTCTTGTGTGACCTCGACCACGCAAAGAGAATCATCAAGAACTCATCAGACCACACGCTGCTTGGAACTGACGTGGTCAGCGTCAAGCTCAACGTCTACTACAAGGAAGCTCGTCAGCTCATCATACCGATGGCCAAAAGCGGATACAAAGTGACAGTTTATTATAAAGAACCAAAGAAGAAGTAATTATGGCAGACAAGGAACATTTCGAGAAAGCGCTCCAGTACGTGAGAGACAATCACGGATGGAGTGACGCTGAAGAGCAAATCGCTCTTGACAACATTAATCATTATCGCTGCGACATAAACATAGCAAGTCCAAGTATCACGAACCAAATCGCTCTCCTTATGGATGAATACGGCGAGGAAAACGGACTGCCTGAGAGTTGGTGGACTGATTTCGGCTACGAAGATGACATTTTCTTTAAACTATAACAACTATGGCAAGAAGGACGGAATTCAGAATCGGATACGAGGACGCTATTGAAGACGTTCTCGTTGTAATGAGAAGTGAGTTCGGTATGTGGGAGACAAGCCCTCTGTACCAACGTGTAGAACAACTTAAAGAAGAGAAGTTTAACAATTAAAACAAGAACATTATGAAGACAACAGAGTACAGCGTGGCTATCGACATCACGCTTTCAAAGACAATCTATGTCGAGGCAGAGAGCGAGGAACAGGCAAGACTGCTCGCTATCAAGAAGGTGCGCGACGAGCCGTTCTACCACGCACGTACCGCAGATGCGTATGTAGGAGCAAAGGTGATTGATGTTTACTAAAGTTAAAAGTGTTAATTTTCTTGCGTATACCAAATATTCTTTGTAATTTTGCACCGTGGATAGGCGGAAGTCATGAGCCGCTGATAAGGGTAAGCTAATCGCCCTTCCACGTTTTCAAATGATTAGCGTAACTTAATGATTAGCAAAAATATGGAAGAGATTTGGAAAGACATCGAAGGGTACGAAGGCTCGTATCAAGTGAGCAATCTTGGAAGAGTAAAGAGTTTGGAAAGAATTGTTGCTTTCAAAGATGGCAGGAAAATACGATTCAAAGAGAAAATAATTTCTTTAAACAAATTAAAGCATGGTTATCTTGCTGCAAACTTATGGAAAGATGATAAAAGAAAGTCATTTAAAGTTCACAGACTTGTAGCCAAAGCTTTTATTGCTCGCATTGACGGGAAAGACTATGTTGACCATATCAACGGTATCCCAAGCGATTGTAGAGTTTGTAATCTTCGGTGGTGTACACATAAAGAAAACATGAACTTTCCTTTAGCAAAAGCAAAAAGAGAAAAATACAACAAGAATCATCGCGGAATAAACAACCCGAGATACGGAAAGAAAAGGCCAAAAGAGGTTGTTGACAAATTAATTGCAACGCACGCTATAAGAAGCAGTAAACCAGTAAGACAATTTACAAAAGAAGGTGAGTTTGTTAAAGATTGGTCTGCTGCATCAACAGCCGCACGCGAACTTGGTGCAAGAGGTGGAAGAATACATGAATGTTGTAAGGGTGTTTTAAAAAGCCACCACGGATTTGTTTGGAAATATATAGATTAGCATTATGGAGCGTAACTTTATTTCTTGGAGGCGCGTCAGCACATTCAAGCAGTCGAGAAGCGGACTTGGATTGGCTGCGCAATCTGAAATCATTAATTACTTTGTGGAGCGTGAGGGCGGAAGGTTATTGGCTGACTATTCTGAGTGCTACACTGGTAAAGAGTTGAGCGGATGCGTTGAACTTCGCAAGGCTATGGCTCATGCGAAGAGAGAGAACGCAACGTTGGTTATCGCTAAGTCTGACAGATTCCGCAACACAGTTGAAGCGTTGCAGATATACGAAGAGATGGGAGACGGCAACATTATGTTCTGTGACCTACCTCATACAGATAAGTTCACATTGACACTATTCTTTGCTTTGGCAGAGAGGGAAGCGTTAATCGTAAGCATACGCACCAAACAAGCGCTTGCCGAAAAGAAGAAGCAAGGATGCTTGCTTGGGGCTGCGAATCCAAAATACAAGGAGACGAGAGAAAAGACAGACAAAGAGAAACTTAAACAGATATATATGGAGAAAGGAAAATTAAAGAATAAGAGATACCTTGAATCGAAAGAATCAAAGTGCTTTCTAAAGGCCATAAAAGAAGTGTTCCCTGAGTATTGTGAAAAAAAAGACTTTACAAAATGGGAATGGAAGTGGATAAGATTAAGACTTGGACGCCTTGAAGAAGTCGTCGAAGTTATGAAGAAGTACAACGACATCGACCCGACAGTCTTTGCAAAATGGGACTTTACGAGTCCTCTGCTTGCTCGCCGTCTGCGTGCCCACATGCAGCAATTCAAGAAGAGTGTTGAGAATTATTCGTCTAACAACTAAATAGTACTGCGTATGATTACATTGCTTATCATTCTTACGTTCATCGTTCGTCCTGACATCTTCATCACGATGGGAGGGCGAGGGTTCAAGAAGTAGCGTTCACTATCAACGCGAGGGTGGGTGGTCGGCAATCATTTATTAACAATTCAAAAAACATTTGCATTATGAAAATCGAGACAAAAATCACAGACATCACACAAGAAGACTTGGTAAACTTGCTGAGCACTGCGCTCTACGGCTCTTATTGCATTGCAGCTGACTATAGCGTAGAAGACTACAAGTCTCTTGACAACGTCAGCGAGAACGACTGCTATGAAGACAAGATGGTAAAGATTCTTCTATCTGGCAAATCAATAATTCTCGCTGACATGTACGCTGAGGACACTGAAGACTTCTACGGAAAGCTCCCACACAGTTGGGATGAAGAGAATCAGACAATGGACTATGTGGTCACTCTGCAAGACATCGTGAAGGGTATCGAGAAAGCTCTCAATAACGGTGGATGGGACGCTGAGTGCGCCATGCACCTAATTGACGAAGACTCTTGCGAGTTCGACCAGACGGAAGCTGAGAACCTTGTGCAGATTATCCTGTTTGGAGAAAGTATTTACGGTTAAATATTAACAACTAAAAACAAGAGAATTATGGAAACAACAACGAGAATCTGTAAAGTCTGTAAGCGCGAGTTGCCTGAAGACGAGTTTGTAAAGAACGCATGGGGTGTCACAAGCGTATGCAAGGAGTGCCACTCACAGAAAATCAAGGAGGGCGTCGAGAATCGCAAGAAGCTGAAGCAGCAGGCCGTCGACGCCGTCAATGCACGCAGCCTCAGACTTCAGGACTTCACGCCGAGAGAGCTGATGGAAGAGCTGAAGCGTCGCGGATACGACGGAAAGATTACGTTCACAAGAACAGAGACTATTGATTTGTCTAACTTATAAACATTGAATCATGAACGAGAATTGGAATCCAGAGAGAAGCGCCACACAGAAGGCACAGATTAAGGCATGGCTTGAGAACGGGAACAGTATTACACCAATCGAAGCGCTTCAGAGATGGGGCTGTTTCCGTCTGGCCGCAGCGATTAACAGGCTTCGAAACGACGGTATGGACATCGTCACGGAGAGAGTGAACGACGGCGAGAAATCGTACGCAAAGTATTATTTAAACAACAAGTAGATTATGAACATCAGAATCAAGAAGAACGACTACGTTCAGCCGACAGAAGTAAGAGAGAGTGTGGTGCAGGACATCTGCGACATCATGCTTGACTACACCGACAAGTCGTTGTCAATGACAGTATTTGCGAAAGACAACGCAATGTATCTTGCCACGATGAAGTCTGGCAGCTACAAGACCATTGCCCATCAGACGTCCAATGTCACGTACGACTACGAAAGAATCCACTCATGCGAGATGGACGCCGCATTCAAGGCGTTTCAGGACGCTGGCTATCACATCTACGCTGACAAGGACAAGAAGACGCGCAACACGACCTACCGCTTCTCAAAGAAGCCCGTTATGTGGGGCATACAGTCCAAGACAGTCGAGTTCGACATGTTTATTGATTAAGTTTAACCAAATAAAAAAACAGAGAAAATTATGAATAAGGACAGAAGAAACAGAATCTCAAAGTGTTTTGAGCAGTTGGAAGACATCAAGACGGAGCTTGAGTGTATAAGGGACGAAGAGCAAGAAGCGTACGACAACCTGCCAGAAGGCATCCAGATGTCAGAGCGCGGTGACACGATGCAGGAGTGTGTCGACGGGATTGACGATGCTGTCAATAGCCTCGACGACATCATCGACCAGTTAAACGAAGTAATTGAAAAGTAAGGGCTATGGAAAGAACAAAGATTAATGTCTATCCTGTGCCGAACGGCCATGTGCTGAAGGTCGGCAACAACGAATACATGTACTACACGCTGCCAGCGCTGCTCGAAGGATTCATGTACCACGTCGGTCTTGAAGAGCTCGCAGCCATCGACGCGGAGACCATGCGCGAGTTCCTGACAGCGTCCGTAGTATGGAAAGACAACGGCGAGACTGTGAAAGCGCTCGTCGAAGCACAGAAGGAGAATGAGGCACTTTCGAATCAGATTAAGAACATGAAGAAGCAGATTAAGCGGCTAAACGAAAGGCTCAGAGGAAGCGGCGAAGACGAAGAATAACGTTAAATCTTGCTAAGAAACTTGCAATATTCAAAATATTGTGGTATCTTTGCATGTCACTAAGATTTCATGGTATTAGATTATTGTTAAGCCGAGAGCTTGAGACAAGTTAGTAGGCTTTTCCACATCGCGGTAGCAGTGTGACAGTCGCATACGAGGTTCATATCCTTGAGGTGGGAGGCAGGTTCCACTACCGCAACAACAAAATACAGGTTTTTCATGATGTAATGTTTTAGATTGATAACAGTAAGCTGAAAGGCTGTGAAGTTAAGTAAGCCTTTTTCCATTATTTTTATATTTTGAATAAATTACTTTAGGTGAGTGCCCGCGAGGGTCGGTAGCCTATTCTTTTTGGGGTTGTAGCTCAGTTGGTAGAGCACTTGCTTTGCAAGCAAGGGGTCAACGGTTCGAATCCGTTCTTCTCCACTCTCGTGTCTGCAGTCGTGCGTACGAGACGCCACATGAGGGAACGTCTGCAGAAAACGGGTGCGTAGTTCAACTGGCAGAACACGGTAACGGTTGGAAACAACTGGCTGATTGTTACAGGTTCGAGTCCTGTCGCATCCCACTATGAACGAAGACAAGATTGGGTTCGTGTACATTGCTGGAAAAGAGCACGGACGCGCAGAGATTACAAGAGAACAGTACAAGAAGATATTAGACATCATCTATGGCAAGGAAAAGGCGTAGGAGAGGGAAGATAAGGATTAAGAAATCCATTGAACTAAAGCACAAGAACGACGCTACGAGGGTGTCGAAGCCTGACACAACTGGCTTGACAAAAGCACCTACGAGAGTTCCTTCAAATGGTGCTGTATTTAAAATTCGAGTCCGTAAAAGATGATTAATGCATTTAGGCGCTTTCTTATACGTTTTGGTAAAGCTCTTCCGTTTATACTTTGCGCAATAGTGCTTGTATCATACATTGAAAGCGGAACATCTTTGATTACTTGCGAATATCTTATATACGAGGATGGCGTAATATTAAACACACCAATATCATTTTGGATAGCAGATAAATTTGAGTACGATATATTAACGTTGTTTGCAGCGACAATACTAAGTGTGTCAATACAGACGTGCGTATGGAATAAAATTGCTTTGGCTTATTTATTCTTTCAGCTTCTACTAAAGCAATGGCTTATGACGGTCGAGTTATATCCTGAGCAAATCGCGGCA
>Ga0265299_10005959_pt1 | contig 11212 bp, 10 predicted proteins | sample AusTroGonzalo_MG_4_FD_193485 | JGI IMG/M metagenome (GOLD analysis project Ga0265299, IMG submission 193485) | Bovine rumen microbial communities from tropical cattle in Woodstock, Queensland, Australia - Gonzalo_02 | ecosystem: Host-associated > Mammals > Digestive system > Stomach > Rumen ...
AGTAACAATCATTAAAATACAATTTACTGTTTAAAAAGTCAACGACTCCGCCGAAATATCATCCATTCCAAAGCGAAAAGCGCCTTTTTTGAAGAATTCTGCGGTATCCGTCGTCAAATATTTGACTTTTCCACCTTTTGAAATCCGTTTTTCCATGTCCACATGCCGGCGCAGATAGTCCCGTGTTTTGTCAGCGACGATATCGCCCTGGACAATCAGCCGAACATGGGGTGGAAGTGCGGCCCGGATTTCATCTTCGAGAAGCGGGTAATGCGTGCATGCCAGCAAAACCGTATCGATTTCGGGGTCTGCCGTGAGGAGCTGCTCGACGTCCTTTTTTACGAAGAAACGGGCACCCTCGGTCCCGCGTTCGCCGTATTCCACAAGCGGCACCCACATCGGGCAAGCATGCTGGGTTACATGCAGGTTCGGGAAAAAATGACTGATTTCAAGAACGTAACTGTTCGAGGAAACCGTCCCCGCCGTCGCAAAAATGCCGATATGCCCCGTTTTCGAAAAATTCCCGATTTCTTCGGCGGTCGGGCGGACAATGCCCAAAACACGACGGTCCGGGAACTCGACCGGAAGCACCTGCTGCTGGATGCTACGAAGCGCCTTTGCCGAAGCGGTATTGCAGGCGAGAATCACCAGCGGGCAACCGCGGCGGAACAGTTCGCGCACCGACTGGAGCGTGTAGCGGTATATCGTCTCGAAACTGCGGGAGCCGTACGGCGCACGCGCATTGTCCCCCAAATACAGGTAATCGTACTGCGGGAGCGTGTGGCGGAGCTTCTGCAAAATGGTCAATCCGCCAAAGCCGGAATCAAAGACGCCTATCATACGCTTCTTCCATCTTGCTGCGGACATACGGGAGCAGATCATGGCGAGGATCCATCGAATCGCCGCCATGCTCTTTCTTGAACTCGACCGTATCTATCGGTTCAAGAATTTTCATGGAAACCGGGTGATGCTTGGTATCCTTGCGGTGTTCCCAAACTTCGTCGGAGCCTCTTGTGACTATGGGCAAAATGATGGCGTTCGCCTCGACGGCAAGCCTGAAGCAACCACTCTTGAAAGCCACCATGCCCTTACGTTTGCTGCGCGTCCCTTCCGGGAAAATAAATAGTTTCGGCATCCGGCCCGACTGGACGGCCTTTTGGATGATAGCCGCTCCACCGCCTTTTTCCCTATCGATAAAGAGACAACCCAGCTTGTGCATCCAGAAATTCAGAATCGGGATGCGCTGTAGTTGAGTTTTCGCAATAAAGCCCACGGTACGCTGCAACGCCAAGAACGCAAGCGGGATGTCCAAGTAAGAGCGGTGGTTCCCCATCACGAACACGGGACGAGTCCAATCGACTTTCGCCAGCTGCGCCTGATCTTCAATCGTCACATCGACACGGATGACCTTCATGCAGAAGCGAGAAAAAAGCTGAACCTTTTCTTCTATCCAGGAATCCAGATCTTTTCGACGGAACATATAGACAAACGCAATTTTCACAATATACTCAAGCATAAAAAGAAGTATCCTTGCGGCTGCATATATTCTAAATAAAATAACTGGCATATCTATCTCTGTTTTTGAAGATTCCCTAGGCAGAAAACGAGAACGTTTGAGTTTCGCGAGGCGCCCTTTCCAATACCTACGTTTGCAATATAGCAAAACCAAAAAAGATTCTGCCCGCGTCACACCGACATAGAACAGCCTACGCTCCTCATCCAGCTGTTTTTTTCGCTGTTCACGATTCCCGGTACATGCCCCCGGCGTAAGTCCCTCGGACATTCCTGCGTAATAAACGACTGCGTACTGGAGCCCCTTGGACGCATGGACCGTCTCGACATGGATTCCGTCTTCGAGGATTTCGCCGCCGTTTATGTCGTCAACCGTCTCTGCGCCGGCCACCACATCCCCCGCGATCGGGAGACGGGCATCGTGAAGAGCCTCCTCGTAATAAAGGCGCTGACGGTTGTAACGTACGAGAATTGCAAAATTTTTCCATTGCAAGTCATAACTTTCGCGAAGCAACTTGATGGATTCGATAATTTTCTGCATTTCTTCGACCGGGTCTTCGCTTACCCAAATTTCGGGTTCACGGTTTTCCTTGAAAATCGGCGAGCCGCCCGAGCCATTCATGTTGCCCGCACGCAAGACTTTCCGCAAGTGGACAGGCTTGTTTTCAAAAATGCGGTTCGAAAAATGCAAGATGTTTGCGACCGAGCGATAATTCCATTCCAGACGGATAAGCGAACTTTCCTTGAAGTCATCGCGGAAACGGTTGATATTCCCGATGTCCGCCCCGCGGAACCCGTAAATGGCCTGGTCGTCATCGCCCACGACAAACAGCGATTTGCGTTCACCGAGCAATGCCTTGACGAGCCTGTACTGCGACGGGTTAATGTCCTGGTATTCATCTACCAAGATTTCCGTCCATTGCATTTGAAAGAACGTTCGTGCTTCTTCGTGATTTTCAAGCAAGTTAATCGCCTGGTAGATAAGGTCTTCAAAGACGACCTGTCCAGATTCCAGGACTCGCTTACGCAGTGGCTCAAGTTTTTTGAGAAGCTTCGCTGGATGCGCATCCGAAAAAAGTTCTTCGCGCGAAAAGCGGAATTTTCGTCCGCCAACTTTCGCGAGTTCCTGCATAAACGACTTGTCCGCCGATTCCGTCGGCACAGGCATCTTCTTGAAGCCGACAAGTTCGTATGCAGGACAAGACGCCTCCGCACTGGTCATCCCCGATTTATTCTTAGTGGACACTTGCAATTTATTGCTTATGTGTCCACAATGCTCGGAACGGGGAGGGGATCGCCATTCCTCATCAACATTCCCGCGAGCGTTATCAGGAATTCTACTTTTTAATATAAACAGCGCGAGCGAGTGGAACGTACAAAGTCTCACCCCCGCATCAGGGAACAGCTTTTGCACGCGTTCCCGCATTTCGGTAGCCGCCTTCGCCGTAAACGTGAGCGCCAAGATTTTCTCAGGCTCGACACCCGACATGATCCGGTACTGGATCCGTTTGGTCAGTACCGAAGTCTTTCCCGAGCCCGCCCCGGCCAAGATTAAAAGTTGTCCGTTCTTTTCGTGATCGTGCAGCACCGCCGCACGCTGGTCGGAGTTCAACCCTTTCAAAAGATTTTCTACATCCATGTTTTTTGCGCCCCTTAAGCGCGAGGTTCATATAGCAAAGGATATAGAAAACGGATATAATAAATTACGGATCCTATTGCGTCGGCCTTACGGCCTTGCTCCAGGATGGCCATTTGTTTGTTCCGGCGTTGACGTCACGGGCTTCTGTCCCATCAAAAACACAACCGCTCCGAACAAGCTCAATATCAAACTTACAAAATATGCAAGCAACTGAATCACCACCGATTCGAGACCGGGCACGCCAGCGCGTGCAAAAAGCGACTGAGCCAAGAATTCACGCGGACCGAACCCGCCTATCGAAATCGGGAGTGCGCTCACAATCGCGACAAGCGGGATGTAATAGAAATACCACGACATCGAGAGGGTCACGCCAACCGCAATTCCGCAGAAGAAGTGGACAAAAATGCGAAGCGACTGAGTGACCGTCGAAAGGCAAATGATGTTCACCCAAAGTTTCTTGGAGCGGAACTTCTGGAAACGGTCGAACATACGCAGGAGTCGCGTCTCTATTTTTTCGGGCAACACCTTCCCTGCCATGCGGCAAAAGAAGCGGCCAATGCGACGGCTCAAAAGCCCTGCAAACATCACGCAAAAGCTCATAAAAATCCAAACCGACGGCCACATGAACGCCCGCTGTTCAGGATCGTGTACAAAGAACAACACACCGACCGCAAGCGCAAACAATGTAATAAAGAAAAGACCGAACAAACGATCGAATACCGTCGCCGTAAAGCCTGCGCCCACAGTATCTTGACCACCCTGCATGCGGATGTCGTAAACTTTCTTGGCATCGCCGCCGACGTTTCCCGGCATAAAGTTGTTAAAGAAAAGCCCCACATGATAAAGCTTGAGGAGCTTTCCGTACGTCATATGAACGCCCTGTTTTTCAAGCAAGAGTTTCCACTGATAACAGGCCGTAAAGTTAGAAACCGCAAGGCAAAGAAGCGCGAGCACCAGCGGGAGTACACTGTTGTTCTCGAACAATTTATAAAGGTCATTTACGCTCCATTCCGGGTCACTCACAATGTTTTGATAAACAAAGTAAGCAGGAACAAGCGTTACCACCAGTTTCAAACAAAAAATAAGTACAGATTTTATCTTCGGATTCAACTTCATTTTCGTACGCTCCCCCCAACCGTACGTTCCAACAACTCTAGAGTTTCGCGAGCAGACTTCTCCCAACTGAACGATTCGGCATAACGCTTCGCCGCAAGTCCGAGAGTTTTGCGTAGTTCCGCATCACCATAAATCTTTTCCATTGCGGCAGCACAAGCAGCAGCATCCCCCGACGGGAACAAAATACCCGTTTCGCCGTCACGGACGCTATCACACAGTCCCGGCACATCGGATGCAATCGTCGTCTTGCAGAGCTGCGCCGCCTCCATCACGGTAAGCCCCCAGCCTTCCTTGAAGCTTGTCTGCAACAGCGCAAGCGAAGACGAAAGCAGTTCGTACTTACGGGCCGCCGAAACGAACCCCGTCAGTTCCACCCTGCCGTCAAGTCCATGCGTTTTAATCCACGACGGGAGCTTTTTCAAAAGCGGACCGTCGCCAACAACATAAAGCTTGACTTCGGGGTGCAACTTCGAAAATTTTTCAAACGCTTCCAGTGCCGTCCAAATTCCCTTGTAGCGGTGCACGCGCGAAAGCCAAATGAAATAAGGCTCCGCGACATCCGATTCGCGAGAGTCCGCAGCGTTTTCACAAGATACTGCGGCACTCGTTGCAAAATCCTTGCCGCCCGGAACATTCGGTTTTTCGGACCCGTTGTAAATCACGGAAATCCGGCTTTCGTCAACACCGATTTCGGCAAGTTCCTTCCTGGTGCTCGGACTCACCACGACAAAAGGCTGAGTGCGGTAAAAGAACGGAATAATCCGCTCAAAGAACCAGACGCCAAATGCGACCGGGAAAAAAGTCTCTGCAAAAATCGACCCCCGCCACAAGTGATGCATCTGCACCAAGAGCGGTTTGTGCACGAACCAGTGGGCAAAGACCGGTAACTTGTTCAAATCTTCGACAACAACGTCAAAGCCAAATTCTCGGTCGAGTTTTTTCAAGTTCAACGCCACCGTAATCTGGAACGTCAAATCGCCGCCTTTACGGACGACCTGAATTCCATCGACAACCTCGCGTTCTTTCGCGCCCGGAAACATCGTCGTAAACAGGACCACCGTATGGCCCATTTCCACAATTTTCGAGAAAATGCGATGCAGATGCTTTTCGGCGCCGCCGGCAGCCGGATGCATGCGATCCCGATAATTTACGACGAGGATGTTCAATCAAACCTCTATTACGGTTTTCGGCCAATAACGCCAATGCACAACTGCGTGTAATGCATCACCGGCACGGACTGGAGCGAGTCTAAAATTTTGTCTTTAATCTTCTGGTAAGCAGTTCCATCAAGCGGATACTTCGGAAGCTCAATGCCGAACTTGAAGCACAGTTCGCGCAAAATACGGTAGTAAAGATTCGGGCGCATCCAGTCGCCGTAAGCGTAAATGCATTCAAAGCCCGCGTCACGCATGAGCGTCTTGAGTTGCCCCATCGTGAACTGTTTTTCCCAGCCCGCAAACCACTTGTCCATCGCAATCAAGATATGCTTGATAATCGTATATGGATGGACAGTCTGCGGCACGTCGCAAAGGCAACAACCACCGTGCTTCACGATGCGGAAGTTTTCCTGTAACAGCGGGAGCGAATCCTTGAAATGCTCTGCCAAGCCTTGGTGGAACACCAAGTCAAAAGTGTTGTCCGGGAACGGGGACTTGAACGCATCGCCACGCACAAGGTGCAAATTCGTGAGCCCCTCGCTCTCGCGGAGCGAATTGACAATTTTCAAGCTGTTGTCGGCAAAGTCCAGCACATAGACATCGGCACCCAAACGGGCAAGTTCGGCACTGTCGCGACCGGTACCAGCGCCGACCTCGAGCACCTTCAGGCCCTCGAGCTTAAAATTCTTCTTGATAGCTTCTATAATAGACGGCGAAGACGGATAGACCTTGTCCATGTCGTTCTTTCGCTGCCAAAAACGGTTCCATACGGATTGATCAGGCTCTTTTATTGACATAACGGGGATAATATATGAAAATTTGGTAGTAGGAAGTAGGAAGTAGGAAGTTAGAAGTGGGTTATTAGACGAGAGACGACAACTGAATAAGTCGAGCGTCGCGACCAACGAAGTTGGGCATGACCGAGACGATCAGTTGGGACTTGAGCAAAACGAAAGTCCAAAGACGAGAGAAAGCTATTAAAAACCATTTGTCATCCTGAGCGAAGTGAAACGAAGTCGAAGAATCCAGTAAAGTTTCAAGTATGAGGTATAGAAAGAACACATTGCAAAATGAAACGTCATCCTCCGAAGTAAGGTTCTCTATGTTCATAATGAATATACTGGGGGCATCCACTTTACATTTCCTTCCTACATTTTACCTTCCATCTGCAGCGCAGTTGTCACGTTTCAAAAAATTTGTTATATTTTTACGACACTTCTTGTAAAAACACCGCATTTAGCACAGGTTTTCATTGATTAAAAACACTCAAAACGCCCATTTACGGCCCTATTTGTAAAAATTTTGGAAAATTTTACACAATTGGCACGCAACTTGCTTTAAAAAAGCGATATTATAAGGGCAAGGTTTTAAAATGCATATTGATTCTACCGATACTACTCTCAAAAGATACCTAGAAGATATCCGTCGTACCGCACCCCTCTCTCGCGAAGAAGAACAGATACTTTTCCAAAAAGCTAAAGAAGGCGATAAAATCGCCCGTAAAAAGCTGATTTCTGCAAACATGCGCTTTGTGCTCAAGGTCGCCATCCAGTACCGTGGCTGCCCGATTCCACTTCCGGATTTGGTCAGCGAAGGTGCAATGGGCCTTGTCCGTGCCATCGAATCATTTGAACATACACGCGGCCTCAAGTTCATCAGCTACGGCGTTTGGTGGATCAAGGCTTATATCACCCGCGCCATTAACGAACAGGGCAACCTTATCCGCTTGCCGGCAAACCAGCACCTCCGCGTGCGCAAGGCTTTGCACGAGCAGTCCCGCGGTAAAGAGATCAACGAAGAAATTCGCGAATTGATCCAGATCGGTCAGCGAGGCGTTTCGTTCGACAGCCCGCTCAAGGCCGATTCCAAGGCAACGTACGCCGAAGTCCTCCCGGATAGTGGCGCATCGAACCCGGAAGCCGACTCCGAAATCCAGAGTGTCGAAGCTTTGGCACGCGACCTCATGGAACAGCTCCCGGAACGCGAAGCCCGAGTCATCACCGGCATTTTCGGTATCAACCAGGAAGCTCCGCAGACACTCCGCGAAGTGGGCGAATCCATGAACATCTCCCACGAACGTGTGCGTCAGTTGCGTGACCAGGCCCTCCGCCGCATCCGCAAGTACAACAGCAAGGACTTCTTGCAAGAAAAGAAGGACGCGTTCCTCGCGGCTATTAACAAATAGCCGCTTAACGACGCAAGGGGCTCCGCCCCTTGGAACCCTTTTCCAAATGCGAACTATTAATAAGTAGCAAGCCGAGAGTCGCGCCCATGTTTACATGGGCATGACCGAGGCGAAGCGCTTATGTATGCGAAGCATCAATAAGTAGCAAGCCGAGAGTCGCGCGCAAACCGAAGGTTCCACCCCTTGGATCCAAAATTTTGACGACCATTTCTTATGGTCGCCGTTTTTTCGTAGTCCCCCCATTGCTGTAATTTTTAAAATTTTTAGTTGCATATATATAGAAAAATTTCTATATTTCTATATATGAATAAGATAAACTACACAAAAATTGCAAAACAGCTGAAGGTCATGGCAGAACCGAAGCGTCTAAAAATCATCAACTTGCTGTCCAACGCCAATGGCGAAATGTGCGCTTCAGAAATTCTGAAAACATTCCGCGTTACTCAGCCGACGCTGTCGCACGACATGAAGGCGCTAGTCGATGAAAAATTCGTGATGGCTCGCCGTGAAGGGCAAAAAATGTTCTACAGTCTCAATCCAGACACCATTTTCAACATTCAAGCGGCGCTCGGAGACATCTGCAACGAGGATATGTAATTTTTTCAATACTCTCGTCTCTCGTCTCTCGTCTATTTTCTATCTTTACGCGCACTATGAGTGAAGCTATTAACAATGTCAAGCAGGCCTTTGATGCAGAACTTGCACAAACGGACCTCACCAATCAAGAAGCGGTCAACAACCTCCGCGTAAAGTATCTCGGCAAAAAAGGCGCCGTCACCGACCTCATGAAGCAGATGGGTTCGCTCAGCGCCGAAGAACGCCCCGCTTACGGCAAGCTCGTAAACGAACTGAAGGTAGCCGTTTCCGAAGCAATCGACAAAGCCATTGCAACCGCGAACGAAGCCGCTCTCCAGAAGAAGCTCGCTAGCGGCGCTGTCGATATCACGCTCCCGGGCGCTGGCATCGCAGCCGGTTCTACGCACCCGCTGTACGACGTCCGCGAAGAAATCATCGACTTCTTTGCGCAGATGGGTTTTGATGTGGACTTCGGTCGCGACATCGAAACGGATTGGTACAACTTTGAAGCGCTCAACACTCCGCCAGACCATCCGAGCCGAGACATGCAGGACACGTTCTATGTCGATAACAAGGTCATGCTCCGCACGCACACGTCGGGCACGCAGATCCACTACATGGAAACGCACAAGCCGCCGTTCCGCATGATCGCTCCGGGCCACGTGTTCCGCGTCGACAACGATGCGACCCACGCCCCGATGTTCCAGCAGTGCGAAGGTCTTGTCGTTGACGAAAACATCAGTTTCGCCGACCTCAAGGGCGTGCTCCAGGTGTTCATGAACAAACTCTTTGGCGCAGGCGTCAAGACGCGCTTCCGTCCGAGCTTCTTCCCGTTCACGGAACCGTCTGCAGAAATGGACGTGAGCTGTGTATTCTGCGGTGGCAAGGGTTGCCGTCGTTGCAAGGGCACAGGCTGGATGGAAATCGGCGGCTGCGGCTCTGTGGACCCGAACGTGTTCAAGAACTGCGGCATCGATGCCGAAAAGTTCACCGGTTTTGCATTCGGTTTCGGTCTCGACCGTATCGCGATGCTCCGTCACGAAATTCCGGAAATCGGCCTCTTGACGGCCAACGACCAGAGATTCCTCTCCCAGTTCTAAATTAATTCGGACAATTGCGAAAAACAAGGGTCATGCAAAAAAAGCATGACCCTGTTAAGTTTTTATCCTGCCACCAACATCCAACTTAATCTCAACATCCGCCTTGAACGGCAGGTCTTCCGCTTGTGGCGTGGCTATAACGACCTGGCATTCCTTTTCGCGAATGAGCGATGCAACCGCATCGCGGCGGTTCACGTCCAGTTCCGCAAAGATGTCGTCCAGCAATAAAATCGGCTTTGTCAAGTAGCGAGACGCCACATCCACGGCGGCAAAGCGCATAGCGACTGCCGCCGAGCGGCACTGTCCTTGCGACCCAACAGACCGCATTTCGTAACCCGAAGCGCAAAGCGCCAAATCATCGCGATGTGGCCCCGCCATCGTCATTCCCTGCAAACGTTCCACAAATTCCAAGTCCGCAAGTTTTCGCGCAAAAGCGTTTCGGAGCATTTCCTCGCTCACGCCGTCCGTAGCATTTTCCGTACCGTCCGTGACGTTTCCCAGACCCTCCGCGCTTGCGACGCTCCCGACTTCATCACGAGAGATATCCCCTGCATTCGGCATTCCGCCAGCCGTAACGGTTTCTGAGCCTTCCCCACCGAAACAAGCGTTCCCGCTCGCCCCCCCGACAGCGTTGACGGTTCCCGAAACATCTGCCGGAATTTCATTCATCATATCGTCTGGCATCGGCACCGCCACATCGAGCGCATCCAGCGACTTGAGAATCGAACTCTTGTACGCACAAGTGATTTCATCGACACCGCCCGAAAGTTTGCGGTAATACCGCGTGATAATTTCAGAAACTTCTTTCGAAAGCGATAGACGCGCCGCCCACAGTTTAGCGCCAAGCTCTATCAATTGTTGCGTCAAAACGCGGAACAAGTCTTCGCCGCCAACGGCAGCACCATTCTGCTTGAACTCCTTGAGCCACTTATTACGTTGTTGTAACACCCGCTTGTAGCGGCGCAGCACCTGAGCATTCGCCGATGACCTGTAACAAAGTATTTCGTCGAGCCAATGCCTGCGAACTTCGGGTCCGCCACGCAAAAGTTCGATATCCGAAGGCTGCATAATCACCGCCGGGCACTTCCCAAAAAACGATGCCGGCGACTTCAACGTTTCGCCATTCTCTCGAACTTCGCTCCCGCGAGAATAAACGCGCAGCGCCCGCATCCGCGAACGCCCTTCGTCGTTGAACTCACCGCGCAAAATAAGCTCATCATTTTTCCAGGTAACCAGTTCACGTAAGTCACGCGACCGAAACGAGAACCCTTGCGAAAGCAAGTGAATCGATTCGAGAATCGTCGTCTTGCCGCAACCATTCGGCCCACAGATTACGTTTACGCCAGCATCGAAGTTGCAGTCCATCGTATCAAGACTGCGCACCTTCGAAATGAAGACCTTCGAAATCAAGGAATGTATCCCCGCAAGCCAAGGCTGAACGGAGACCAAATCCCCGCACTGGTTTCGTAAAGGAATGCGTAGTTCAGTTCTATCGGGAACCTTCTTTTGCCGACACGGATTTCAAACTTGTAGCCCGCACCGAGCATCCAGTTCAAATCGTCCATACCCACGCGGAATGTCGCATTGGGAGTCGCTTCGCATTCAAAGCCGACACGTCCCGTCCAAACGTGAAGCTGCGGGTCAAACGCCAAAAGCGTATCGGCCACCTGGTAATCGAGCGCTTCCATCCAGGCGTAGACAGGTTTTCCCATAATCTTGGAACGGTAACCAAGTCCAATCTGCAATACCTTCGGGCGCACGCCCTCGGTCGAGTTCAACGTATTGTCACGACTCGGATTTTTAGTCCACTTTGCAGACAAATTTTTACTAAAGCTCAAGTTGCGGATAACCACCGAAGACGACCACTTCGCATTCCACTGGCGGGTCCAACCCAAATTAATCGTCACCGGGCTGCGGAAGGATTCTT
>Ga0265299_10005960_pt1 | contig 11211 bp, 11 predicted proteins | sample AusTroGonzalo_MG_4_FD_193485 | JGI IMG/M metagenome (GOLD analysis project Ga0265299, IMG submission 193485) | Bovine rumen microbial communities from tropical cattle in Woodstock, Queensland, Australia - Gonzalo_02 | ecosystem: Host-associated > Mammals > Digestive system > Stomach > Rumen ...
GAGGACGTTGTCCCGCTGGTTGCGCAGCTCGACCACGCCGCCGCGGAACTGCGCGAGGCTCTCGTCGATCAGGTAATCCAGCTTGCCGCTGGTCAGCACGGACTCGCCCTGCGTGAGGCGGACGTTGCCGAAGCAGTTGATGATTTTCTCCTCCACGTGCCAGAGGGCCGTGTCGCAGGAGAGATAGGTGCCGTTATGCAGGAAAGTGGGGTCGATGGCCTTGCGCGCCATGCGCCCGTCCTTCTCCACTTGCTCCAGGGAGACGGCGTTGAGCAGGCGTACCAGCGAGTCTGCCTGCCCGGAATTTTGCTGGGCAGACAGCGGCAGCGCTGCGAGCAGCAGGGCTGCGAGGAGGATCAGTCGTCTTTTCTGATTTTGGCGGACCATCCTTTCCGGGAGAACTCACAGTCCCCGAACAGGGGATCTATGATAATGTAGCTGGTATTGATCTTGTCGTCCAGGAATTGGTTGATGGCCGCATTTGTCTTCTCCTGCCGCACCTGCCCGAGCAGGTCGGTGTAGTCCGATTCAAAGGTGGCCGTGTGTGCCGGGACGATCTTGTCCAGGCGGACGATCTTGTAGACGAGGTTGCCGTCGCGGCCTTCGTTGTCCAGCGAGGCGATCGGCTCGGAGATCTCGCCGAGCTGCAGGTCCTGGATGGCAGCGTAGTCCTGCGGCTTCAGCTGGTCGATCTCGAAATAGGCGGAGCCGGTGTTCGGGTCGGCCATCTGGCCGCCGTTGGTGCGCGTAGCAGGGTCCTCGGAGTAGAAACGCGCGGCCGCCTCGAAGGTGATGGTGCTGTCCAGGATCGCCGTGCGCAGGCTGTCCAGGCGCTTGAAGCCCTTCTCCTGGTCCTCCATCGTGTAGCTGGGCTTGATGAGGATGTGGCGGGCGTTGAACATGTCGCCCTTCTTTTCGAGCACCTCGATGATGTGGAAGCCGTCCGGCGTCTCCACGATCTGGGAGATGTTGCCGGGCTTCAGCGACATGGCGGCGTCGGAGAAAGCCGGCCAGAAGATGGTCTTGGAGGCCATGCCCAGCTCGCCGCCCTTGCGGGCGCTGCCGGGATCCTCGGAATACAGGCGGGCCAGGGTCGCGAAGCGCTCACCGTTGATGATGCGCTCCCGGATGTTGAGCAGACGCTCCTTGACGGCGATGGCGGCCGCCTCCCGGTCGGGATAGATGCAGATCTGGCTCATCTGGTATTTGATCGGCACGACGGGCAGCGCAGCCACGTCCACCGTGTCGAGGAACTGCTTGACATCGAAGGGGGTCAGGTCGGGGATGTTGCGCGCGATCTCCTGCTGCTCCTGCTGGGCGAGCGTCTGCTCCTCGATCTGGGTGCGCCACTCCTGGCGGAGCTTGTAGATCGGCTTGCCGAGGTAGTTAGCCAGCTCGTCCTCACCGCCCGCACGGGTCATCATTTCGGCCATGTACTGGTCCAGCTGGGCGTTCACCTGGTCCGCGCTGACCGTCAGGGAGTCCACACGGGCCTGCGCGATGAGCAGCTTGGTCTGCATCAGGTTCTCGAGGATATCGCAGCGGTTCGCGGGTATACCCTGGGCGCGCATGGCCTGCACCTGCGACTCCACATCCGAGAGGGAAATCATCTCATTGCCCACGATCGCGACGGATTTGTCGATGACCCCGCGGTAGCGCTGGGCGGAAGCGGCGATGCAAAGGCCCGCCAGGGCGAGCGTCGCTGCGCATTTCAAGACTCTATTCTTCATTCTTGTAAACTACAAATTGTTTGCTTTCGAGCGCGTTTCCAAGCAAGTCCCGTTCCAAACTGCTCATCAGGTCGTGTTTTCTTGCGCTCATCAGGATATCGCGGATCCGCGGAGCGCAGTACTCCAGCGGCGCGGGGCCGCTGCGGCGGATATCGCACACGTAGGCGACCATGACGTCGGCACGGTCATCCCGTTCGTAACGGATCGTATCCCCCCACAGGAGGGAAAGCATTTGCGTATACTCCAGGCCAAAGTATTTGGCCACTTCGTTGGCGTCCATCCAGGTGTCCGAGCTGTCGAACCAGCGCAGGGCAGTGGACTTGGCGAGCGAGTCGGCCCGCTGTACATCGTCGTACTCCCGGGAGGACATCATCCGCAGGATAGTGTTGAGTTTGGGGGAATCCTTCATCACATCCACGAAGCGGACCTTGAGCACCGGGCGCTTGAGGTCAAAGTCGGACTGGTGCTCCTCGTAGTAGCTGCGGATCTGTTCGTCCGTGACCAGGGTGTCCAGCCGGTCGTTGATGTAGCGCTGTTCGTAACGGTATTTCAGCAGGGAGCGGCGGAAATCCTCCAGTTCGACGCTCACGTCGAGCTCGCCCTTGGACAGCTCCCGCTCCGCCACGTCGAGGTAGAGCAGGTCCATCGCCCAACTGTTGATATACTGCTCCGCCAGGCGGGCGCTGTCCTCAGGGGAAACCATGTTGGGGATGAAACGCTCCACTTCCGATTTGTAGAGCTTGTTCTTGCCGACCTTGGCCACCACCTGGTCGTCATGGATCAGCGACGAGACCGCGTTGCAGGACCCCAGCAGGGCCGGCAGCAACAACAGGAATATGATGGTTTTCCGCATAATCAGCAAAGATAGCAATATTTTTGGAGATTAGTTTTCCGCAGCAATCGCTTCGATCATGCTGTCGAGGATGGGCATCGCCTGGTAGGAGGAGGCCGTGCAGTTGTTGGTCAGCAGCGAGAAGATGATGGTCTTCTTCGGGTCGCCGTCGGAGGCGAGGATGTAGCCACTGAAGCAGCGCACGCCGTTCATCGAGCCGCTCTTCATGTGGATGCGGTCCTTGAATTCCTGCAGCGCCTTGTCGAAGCGGTTCTCGAGCGTGCCCTTCTCGCCGGGCACCGGGAGCGAATCGAAATAGGCGTTCCAGACGGGCAGGGCCATCATTTTCCGCAGGAAGCGGACGAAGAAGTCGGCCGAGACGTAGTTCTTGCGCGACAGGCCGCTGCCGTCGAACTGGCGGCAGGCGCCGTCCGGGCGGAGCCCCAGCCTGCGCAGGCCGGCCTCGGCGGCGTCGTCCAGGTCGTCCTGCCGGGCGGTCTTGCCCAGGTGTATGGCGACCGTCTTCAGCAACGCTTCCGCGTAGAAATTGTCGCTCTCGCGGTTGGTGTCCGCGACGATGTCCGCGAGCGGCGCCGACCAGGCGCTGCCCGCGATGCGGATGCTGTCCGTCGCGGGCGCCTTCGTGCGCGCCGCGCCGAGCTCCAGCGAGGTGCGGATCTCACCCAGCTGGGTGATGTCGCCCCAGCCGCCGGTCACCTCAACGCCCTCCGTCCGGAGGAAGTTGTGGAAATAGTAGGCGCAAGTGAAGGCACCGTAGGTGTTCGAGCACTCCAGGGTGTAGCCCCGGCGATCGGCCGGGAAGGAACCCGCGATCTCGCCCACGGGGACGAGCGTGGAGTTCACGTAGTAGAGCGTGTTGGACGAGCGGGCCGCACCGGTGACGGTGTGGTTCTCGTAGTGCATCCAGGGCGTCTCAGGGTACTGGACGCGGTAGTTGACCGCGTTGCCGGCGCCACCGGGGGTGATATAGAAATTCTGTGCGTTTTCGAAGAAATTGAGGCCCGCCGGACCGGCGCCGTAGTAGGTGCCCAGGTCGTCGAAACTCCAGCCCAGGTTCTGCGGCGTGTGGTCGTTGAAATAGCGGGGGTCGCCGAGGATGCGCCCGTCGATGCGGCGGATCCCGGCGTCGTAGAGCAGCTGCGCCCAGGCGCCGAAGGTGACGCCCAGCCCGTCCGTGCTCTCGGAACGGGAGCCCGTCGTGGGGTCGCCCCCGCCGAGGATGTAGACATCCCCGTGGAGCGTGCCGTCCTCGACGGTGCCGGTATAGCCCAGACGCGTCTCAAAGCGGAAATTGGCGCCCAGCAGCTGGAGCGCCATGCCCGTGGTTAGGAGCTTCACGTTGGAAGCGGGCACGAGCTTCTGGCGGTGGTTGACGGCCACGATCGTGTCGCCGTCCGCGCGCACGGCCAGGATGCCGACGAGCGCGGAGCGGAGCGGCTCTTTCGCGCAGATCGCGTCGATGGTCTGCTGTGCCTGGGTCCGGGGAATACCAGCAGTCGCGCTCCATGCCAGAAGCAGGAGCGCGACTGATATCAGGGTTTTGGTGATTCTCATTTGACCGCGTTCTTCACGGCGGCGCTGAGCTTCTCGTAGAGAGCGTCCGTCTTGGAAAGCACTTCCTTGCGGAGCTCGTTGTAGTAAGCCTTCTTGGAACCCTCGATCGGGCCGTTCACCTTGTCGCGGAGCTCGTTGTAGAGGTCGATGGCCTCTTCCATCAGCTCGCTGCAGTTGGCGTCGGTAACCTTGGGGTTGACGCAGGCGACCACGGAGCAATCCTCCACGAAGGCGCTCAACACATACTCAATGTCCTTTTTGATGTCTCTAAGATTCATAGCGTTTCGTATTTAATCGTGCAAAGATAATCATTATTTTTGATTTAGGGTATCTGTTGGACCTGCACCGGGTCGGAGAGCAGGACATCCTCCAGCTGCTTGGTGCTCCAGGCCACTTCTCCGGTGGTAAATTCCGGAACATTGTAGGACTTGAACAGGCGCCGGTTCTGCTGCGGATCCTTCTGCGGCAGCAGGAACGGTTTGCTTCCCCGCCCGTTTTCATCCACATACGAGAAATACAGGCGGGTGTAGGACCCGTCTTCCCGGCGGGAAGTGAACACGATCCAGTGGGAATTGGAACTCCAGGCCTTGAAACTCTCCGCCCGGTCGGTATTGATCTCGTCCATCGGCCGGGTCTCCCCCGTGGCCAGATCCGTAATGTAGATATCGCCCGACTGGTGCCAAACGTGGAAAGAGCCATAGTCGCCCACCCCGCTCAGCAGGAAACGCCCGTCGGGCGAAGGACGCGGCGTGACGGCGCTGAGGCTGTCGGACACGGCGTCGAAGACCAGCCGCGGCGCCCCGAACGCCCGCGTCCGGGGATCGAAATCCACGGAGAAAATGTTGTAGCGGATGCGGTCCGTGTTCAGGAAGGCGTTGGTGGAGGTGTCTGCACCCCAGTCCGGCAGGTAGGAAGACGCATAGTACAGCGTTTTCCCATCCGCAGACCAGTACGGGAAGGTTTCGAAGGAGAGGGAGTCGTGCACGATGTAGCTCACCTGGTCCTTTTCCACATCATACAGGATCAGGTCCGAGGCCGAATCGTACACTTCGATCCGCTGGCGGTGGGTGCGGAAGAAGCCCTGGGCGGTCTTGTTGACCGAATAGGCGATCAGCGGCTCGGTGGGATGCCAGGAGGGATAGACGGCGTTGGAGATGAGGTCGCCGGTCTTGAAGGCCACCTTTTTGGCGTGCTCACCCGTGACGACGACCGTGCCGCCCGCGAATTCCCGCGCGTGGAACTGGAAGGTGTCCGGGTTGTAGTTCTGGAAGGAGTGGCAGTTGATGCACTGTTGCTCAACCCGCCTGCTGATGAGCTGGTTGTTGTAGAGGTCCCGCTCGCGGAAGGAAGTCAGGTCCCGCTGGCGGAGGACCAGGCTGCCGTAGCTGGAGTAGCCGGGCTCAATGAGCCGGTAGGTTACGTAAGGGTCTATCTCATCGACGGATACGTCCAGGCGGAAATCCGGCAGACGGAGCCACTTCCCGTCGCGCCGGACATACACCGTCCCCTGGATCGCATCGCCCCGGGCGCCGGCGGTCAGGCGCCGCCAGGCCTTTTCCGGAATGCGGATTTCCGGGCCCCGGAGAACGAGCGTTTCGTCCGGGCCGGACAGGACGGCCACGCAGGCGTCGGCCGGATTGGGATGTCGAAATTGAGCGGCGCGATATTGCCGGGGATGACGATATCCGTATAGTCCGGGTAAAGCGCAGGCGCTTCCGCTGAAGGCGACGCCTCCTGCCAGCCCCCCGGGGTACAGGCGGCAAGCAGCAAAACCAGCAAGAGCGTCCAGTGTCCGTATTGTTTCATCGGTTCGGATTGATGTCCACAAACATATAGTAATACCAATAAGACCCTTTGTAATGGTCGGCAAACCATTCCTGCGTCTTCTTCGATTCCAGGTCCCCGGCTTTGTTGGCATCGGAAGCGAATTTGGAAAAACGCCGGAGAACGGAGGCCTTGTCCGAGAGCACTGCCGTAAGCGCCCGCATCAGGTCAAGATCGCCAGCCTCGCTGGCAAAGAGCGCCGCTCCTTCCGCCAGGGCCGTGCCAATAGGCGCCTCCGGGAACCGTTCCAAACGGCCGAACAGGCAGTCCAGCGTCCTGTCGGCGTCCTTCTGGATAAGATAGAACGCCACCTGCCATTCAAACACGGATTCATTCACATATTCGGGATTGGCGAAATATGCATAGAGCATCTCTTGCAAGGGGCCGGAGGCCTCGAACTCTGTCGGGGTGTCTTGAATCAGGGGGCGCAGGCGCTTGAACTCCGGATCGTCCTCCATCAGGGCCGGATTGTCCAGGAACGCCCGGTATCTGCGTACCCAGGCTCCCTCGAACCAGTTGGCGTCCACCATGTCCAGATACTTCCGGGCCAGCTCGTATTCGCCGCTGACCAGGGCCGTCTTCGCCTGGTACTTATAGTAATGGATATTCTTGCAGAAGGTGGAGGAATACTCCATGGCCAGGCGGTCGCAGGGGTTGATCATGCCGCAATAATATAGCACGGGCACGCCGCAAACGTAGGAGATGGGGAACTGCGCCCGCGTGTGGAGCGGAGCGTCCCCGTCCGGATAGCGGAACATCTGCTCCGTCAGGGCGCCCTTCTGGTACAGGGCCACATCGCGGTACAGGACATGGGCGCGGTTGGGGTCCTGTTCTTTCCGGGCCAGTTTCAGGACCTTGTCCCAGTCCTGGTCGGAGACGGCCCGTTCCATGGCCAGGACCGTATGGAAGCCCCGGTCCCGGCAGGAGGCTCCGGCCACGGCCAGGAGCGCGGCGCCCAGGATCACCGGCACCGCAATCCGGCCTGCCTTCCGGAGGAAGCAGAGCGCGACCATTGCGGCGGCAGCGAGGATCAGGGGGACCAGGCAGATGACATTGTCCAGAAACTCCATATACGGGAACGCGGCGAAGTACACGTACTTCCGATGGATTCTCGGGAAGATCCCGGGAAGGTCGCGGCACAGCCACGGCACGGCCGCGACCGCCACGAGCGTCACGGCCAGCTCCGCGAAGCCGCGCTTCCCTTCCCGAAGGGCCAGCAGCGCCATCAGGACGGCGGCGAGCAGCGCGAAAGCGCCGAACAGCGGATAGCCCGCCAGCACGGCCGCCGCCACGAACAGCGGGGCGCCGCGCTTCCCCAGAAAACACTTCCGGTAAAGCAGGAGCAGGGCCGCGGTGACGCAAAAGCCCAGCAGCTGCGAATACAGGAGTCCGTAGGTCCGGAACAGGTAGATGGAATAGTCCAGCCGCGTGACAAACAGCAGCAGGAACAGTGCGGGAAGGGTGGAGTGCCAGACGGCCCTCCCCTCCAGCCCGAAGGCTTTCTCCGTGAGCCAGGTGAGCAGGCCCATCAGCAGCGCGAAGACGGCCGCTCCCAGCACGGGATAATGACAGAACTGCGTCAGGAACGCGCCGGCGAGGGCCAGCAGGCCCCCGGGCTGCTCAAAGAAAACCCGCAACCAGTCCCCTTTCGGGCAGAACAGCGAATACTGCTCCAGGTGATACAGCAGTCCCGTCTTGAAGATCACCAGGAACAGGAAGCCGAACAACCCGGAAAAGAGGATATGCCTGCAGGATTTCAACATGCCTTATAATTAGAAATACCACGGACGCACCGCGACGCTGCGGATGCCTTCGCCCGTATCCACGTGGCCCAGGATCCGCCGGACGGCCAGCGGCTCGCGGTCGTAGAAGTCCTCGCCGTCGGGCGTCAGGGAGCTGATGCGCACCACCTGGGAAGAGTGGATGATCTTCTTATCGCCGTAGTACATCGCCACGTGGGCGACCACCATTTTCTTTTTCGCGGTAGCGGGCGTGCCGTAGAAGAGCAGGTCACCGGGCTGCATCTGATCGAAATCGTACGGAACCTCCTCGCCGGTGTAGATCTGCTCGCGGGCGTTGCGCGGCAGGACGATGCCGCACTGGCGGTAGACGAACTGCGTGAAGCCGCTGCAGTCGAAGTGCTTGACGCTCGCCCCGCCCCACATGTAGGGCGTGCCGAGGAAGCGGCAGGCCGTCGCGATCAGGTTCTCGCGGGTGGCCTCGCGGGTGCGGACCCATTCGTCGAAATCCATCACCTCATAGGCGCGCACCCAGCCTTCCCGGCCGGAAGGCAGGAAGACCTGCACCCAGCCGCGGCGGGTTTCCGTGCCCTTGCGGACCAGGTCGGTGAGGGTAAAGTCGCCGATGCGCGCCGCCACGGTGGACGGCTCCGCGTAGATGCGCGTGTACTCCACGCAGCAGACGTACTTCGGCGCGGCGATCCAGGCGTCCTTGCCCGCCTCGTCCATGAAGGCGACGTTGAGCTCCGTCGTCCAGACATCCTTGTAGTCCGGGGCGTCGACCTGGCGCCAGTAGCGCTCGGCGCCCTTGACGCGCAGCACCGTGCCCATCAGGCACTGCGTCTCGTTGCCGGATTCGTAGTCCGGTTTCAGCCGCAGGAAGCAGGAGGAAGAATTGACGACCGCCCATTCGGGGCCGTCGTATTTCTGCGCAAAGGCGGCGGGTACGGAAAGTACCAGCGCCGCCAGGAGAAGGATTGTCCGTTTCATACGGACAAATATAATCAATTTCGGCTACTTGTTCATTTCTTTCGAGAGGAGCGCCTCGAAGTCCTTGCGGGGCATCTGGCCGTCGAGGCAGATGAAAGTCACTTCATTGGCCTCGGCGGCGAGCATCACGAAGCCCTCGATGGTCCTGTCGTTGCCCAGGGTGTACATCCGGACGACCTCGCCGGAATCCTTGGCTTCCATCAGGAGTTCATACTTGCCGGAATTGATGAAGCGCTCGGCGTCGGCGCGCAGGGAGCCGTTGACGGTCTCGTTCTCGCTGTTGAGGATGTACAGGCCCGAGAGCGAGCGGATGACCGGGGTGAGGTTGACATTGTCGTCGCCGACTTCCAGGTCGGGGATCTGGCCGATCAGGCGGAACATGGCCGGGGAGACGTAGACGGCGGAGACATTCTCCGCATCGGAGTATTTCTGGTAGATGCTTTTGCCGTTCTGGGCGAAGGCGGAGACTGTGAGCAGCAGGGCTGCAAAAAGGATGATTATGCGTTTCATTTCTGGATCTTGTTAAGGGTGTTGTAAGGCATGCCGGCGGTCTGCTCCGCGTCGCGGACGATATCCATGCCGACGGACATTTTATTGGAAATGGTCTGGAAGGCCTTTTCCACTTCGGCGTAAGCCAGGAGCGGGTCGTCGAAGGTGTCCTTCGGGCCGCGCTGCGGCAGCACGACCAGGGCTGCCGCAGCAGCCGCCACGGCCAGCGAGGCGTAGGGGATCCAGCGGGCGGGACGGGGCCGGGCGGCGTCCGCGAGTTCGCGGGCGGCCAGGGCCTGCCGCAGGCGGCGCTCCAACCCGTCAGGGACGGGGGCGGCGGTCTCCGCTGCTTTCTGCTCCAGCTCTTCGAGGCTGAGGTTTTCTATTTCTTCGAGGGTCTTCATATCACATTTCTTATTTTTCGGCGCGCTTGCGAAAGCACCACGCGCAGGGTGAGTTGATTCATTCCGGTACGCTCCGCGATCTCCTCGTAGGAGAGCCCGTCCAGGGTCCGGAGCGTGAGCACTTCCCGCTGCCTGTCAGGCAGGGACTTGATGGCGTCCAGGACCTTGGCGAGACGTTCTTTTTCGTCCACCGCCTCGTCCTGGCGGCCGGGCCATTCGGGCTCGGGCAGGACGGCGGGCGTCTCCATTTTCCGGCTGCGCCGGATGCGGTCCAGGCAGAGGTTGCGCAGCACCCGGATGCCGTACCCCTTGGGGTTGCGGATGCCGTCCAGCGCATCCCGTCCGCTCCAGAGTTTCAGGAACAGCTCCTGCACGGCGTCCTCCGCTTCGGCCTCATCCTCGAGGATGTAGAAGGCCACGCGGTAGAACTCACCGGCGAGGGAGAGCCACTCGTTCTGGAAACGTGCGTTCGTCATTGGGCTGCGATTTTGCCGACGAAATCAAGGGGAAGGGTGCCAAACAAGCAGGCCAGCGTGCACTCGTGCGGGGCAAAGAAGATGATGTCCTGCACCAGGCCGGAAGCGTCGTCCAGAATGCCGAAAACCTGCACCTTCTCGCCGTCGTCTTTGACCTCCATCAGCACCTCGCGCTTGTCCAGCACGCGGGAGAGGCGGCGGCTCAGCCGATCGCGCACGTCGGGCGCAGCGCCACCATATTCCATCACGGTCACGCCCTTGATGCCGCGCAGCGCGCGACGAAGCTCGCGCACCTCGCCGTCCTCGTCATCGATGTGGGCGGCTGCGCCCCGGACCAGCGCCGTGGCCAAGCGGCCCAGCTTGACCACTTCGACACCGTCGGCGTGGCGAAATTCCGAGACAATGGAGCTGAGCTCCGCTTGAGACACCCGCTTGGCAGGCCGGGCGGCGGAGGCCGTCAGCGGCAGCAGGAGAAGTAGAATCAATAAGTACTTTTTCATATATCACTAACTAATTATCGGAGCCGCGGCGAAGCAACTCCGATAATAAGACGAATATCGTACCAGAATGTTAAACACTTTTTTTATACCGGGTCGGGAAGGATGATGACCACGGTGCCCAGCTTGACGCGGGACTTCAGGTCGAGGATGTCCTCGTTGCGCAGGCGGATGCAGCCTTCCGTGGCGCGCGTCCCGATGCTCTCCGGGAACGGCGTGCCGTGGATGCCGATGTCCCAGAAGCCCGGCACGTCCAGGCGCAGGAACCAGGGACCGTAGGCGTCCTTGACGGGACCCTTGCCGTCCTTGAAGTCGTGCGAGAGGCCCTTGGCGTTGAGCAACTCGTTGATCTTGAAGGTCCCCTCCGGGGTCTTGTGGTCGCCGCGGACCTTCTTGGCGCCGTAGTTGATGGCGCAGGAGCAGCCGTACTCCTTGATGGCTTCGCCCTGCGCGTCCACAAGCGTGAGCTTGAGCGCCTCCTTGTCAACGACGATGAACGGGGCGGAATCCACCTGGTTGAGATACTTTGCGAACGGGGCCTGTGCCCGCACGCCCAGCGCCGGCAGCAGGGCCAGCAAAAGGAAAAGGACTTTCTTCATAACGGGGACAAAGATAATCAATATCCCGGAAAAACTATTTCCCGTGCGTGGCATCG
>Ga0265299_10005967_pt1 | contig 11199 bp, 8 predicted proteins | sample AusTroGonzalo_MG_4_FD_193485 | JGI IMG/M metagenome (GOLD analysis project Ga0265299, IMG submission 193485) | Bovine rumen microbial communities from tropical cattle in Woodstock, Queensland, Australia - Gonzalo_02 | ecosystem: Host-associated > Mammals > Digestive system > Stomach > Rumen ...
CCAGCGAGATTGCTCATAGTTATCAGGAGAAATACCCTGAATCAATCATCGTGATCGATAAAGAGAACGGCGGTTATGGTTCAACCATTAACAACTCTCTTAAGATCGCTTCGGGAAAGTACTATAAGCTCCTTGACGGTGACGATTGGTTTGCCACGGAAACTTTTCCTGCATTTGTAGAATTCCTCGCTAATAGTGATGCTGATATTGTAGTAAGTCCTTACTATGAAGTTCGTGATGAGGCAAAGACGCTGGACGATTATCATCCGGAGATTTCTGATAAAAAAACTTCGTTTGACTCTGTAAAGCTGCAATCACTGTTATTTGCGATGCATGAGATGGCTGTGAACACGGATAAGTTAAGATCAATATCTCATGAGATTACTGAGCATTGTTTCTATACGGACACTGAATACAATGTAATGTGCTTCCTAAATTCAGAGACTATTGCCCGATTTGATAAGGCTGTTTATTGCTACCGGATGGATGTTAACGGTCAGAGTATGAGCCTTACAGGAGTCAGGAAGCATTATCAGGATCTGATAAGTGTAACTCACGGTGTCATAAAACTGTTCAGGATGAGAAAAGCTGACTGCAGCGATATGGCTGAAGCAGTATTGAAGCGATATGTAAGACATATCGTATTCTCTACATCGTGTGGATTAATGGTTCTTGAAGATAAAAAATTAGCAAAAAAGAGCTTATTCGAATACGAGCAGATGCTTCAGTCTCAATATCCTGAGGAATATCAGATCAGTAATGACAGCGGATTTCTTAAGAATATGAGACGGTTGAATTATCGCCCGTTTGCTCTTGCAAGAAACTATGCTATGAAAAAGTTTTATTAATCAATATCACCCAAAAGAAGTATAGATAAAATACATCTTTTTCTGTAAAATAAATTTTAGCATATGGTTCTCATGTGCTTTTTGTTTGTTTAACCAAAAAATAATAGGAAAATAACAGTTCCAAATAAAGAAGGGGTGCTCTTATGCGGAAGAAGTTACTAAGTTCATTTTTGTCGATTCTTATTGCAGTTACGATTTTTCTGGGAACATCAATCCCGGTTAAGGCTGCGAGCAAGTATCATGTGTGGATCAATTATACCGAGAATGTAGTTCTGATATATGAGAACGACACACATATCAAGACTTTTCTGTGTTCTACAGGTAAGGCAACTCCTACAAGCGGAACTTACAGTTTATCTACCAAGTATAGATGGGGACTTTTAAAAGGTGGTGTTTGGGGACAGTACTGCACCATTATCACAGGCAGTATCTGGTTCCACTGCGTTCCTTATTGTTCAAAGGACCCTTCGGATCTTGAGTATTGGGAATACGACAAGCTCGGAACTGCTTGTTCTGCAGGCTGCGTAAGACTTTGTGTTGAGGATGCAAAGTGGATCTATGAGAACTGTCCTGCCGGTACTCCTGCTACTTTCTATGGCGGAAGCGATATCGGTTCTCTTCCAAAGCCTACAGGAATGAAGATCAGTGATGCACCGAGCAGTTACCGCGGATGGGATCCTACTGATCCGAATTCGGATAACCCCTGGAACAGTGATGAATATACAAAGTACACTTTTGATGCTGATCAGTATCTTAAGTACAATCCCGAGCTGAAGGATACTGTTGGAACAGATCCCCTTAAATTGAAGGTTCATTGGATTACTACAGGCATCAAAGAGGGATTAAGAGCTTCTGATGAGTTCGATATAAGTTTCTTCAAGCAGTACTATTCTGAATTTGCTTCTTCTTATGGAGATGATAACTATTCATATGTCTCTTATTACAACAGAACTGGTAAGAGTGCAGGATACTTCGGAAGTGAGAAGGCACCCGGATTTAAGTATGTTTTCGATCCCGTCTATTATGCAAACGAATATCCTGACGTAAAGAAGGCGTTCGGAACTGATGCTGATAAGTTATGGAAGCACTATATTACTAATGGTGTCAGAGAAAACAGATCAGGAAGCGCTGTATTCAATCTGAACTACTACAAGACGAACAACAAAGACCTGAAAAATGCTTTTGGTGACAATACATATAGTTACTTCAGACATTTCATCAATAACGGAATGCGTGAGGGAAGACAGGCAATAGATACATTCAATGTCTTCACTTATATGGATGCAAATCCTGATCTCAAGAGCAAGTTCGGTACTGATTATAAGAAGTACTACACGCAGTATTTAGGTCTGGATACAAGTTCATCTACTACAACTCCTACTCCGGAACCGACGACGGATCCTGATACTTCCGGTATTGTCGGAACGACCATTTACAATGGCGTTGATTACTCTAAGGTCTATGACTTCACATTCTATGAAGAGCATAATCCGGACGTAAAGAAAGCTTTCGGAACTGATGATGTTGCAGCTCTCAGGCACTTCGTAACCAACGGTATGAAGGAAGGCAGACAGGCAATCAGCACATTTGATGTTATGTGCTACAAGAGTCTTAACGCCGATCTGAGGAACGCATTTGGCGATGACCTTGTAAGCTACTATCTGCATTACATGAATCAGGGCTACAAGGAAGGCAGAACCTGCGTAGGTGAAGTTGCACCTGAAGGTCCGGTAACCGTTTATAACGGCGTGGATTACTCCAAGGTTTATGACTATGATTACTACATCGAGCATAATCCGGACGTAAAGAAGGCCTTTGGCAGTGATTCTGCAGCTTGTCTGAAGCACTTCGTACTTCACGGAATGGCAGAAGGACGTCAGGCTATAGCTACATTCAATGTCTCTGTCTATAAGGACTTAAATAAGGATCTTAGTAAAGCCTTTGGTGATGATCTGGCTAAGTACTATATGCACTACATTACCCAGGGCTATAAGGAAGGCAGAACCTGCGCCTGATAAGTCAAACATCAAATAAATAGGCATATTTGGAAGGAATAGTGGAGTTTTACTTCACTATTCCTTTTTTGCGTTATAATAATTTTTAGTAATTTATGAGGATAATGAGATTATGGTAAAAGGCTCCGGCGTTGTCAGCGGTGAAGATCTTAAGCGAATGCAGGGCATTCAGCTTGAGTTGATGTCCGAGTTTGACAGAGTTTGCAGGGCTCACGACATTAAATACGCTATAACATGCGGTACGCTCCTTGGCGCTATAAGGCATAAGGGATTTATTCCTTGGGATAACGATGCCGATATAACGATGCTCCGTGAGGAGTATGAGAAGTTTAAGCGTGTGGCAGGTGAATTGGACCAGTCTGTCTGCTTCTTCCAGGATCACGATACTGATCCTGAGTATTTATGGGGATATGGCAAGGTGCGCCGTACAGGCACTACTTTTATCCGTGAGGGGCAGGCGCATCTTCATTGTAAGACCGGCGTTTATATCGATGTAATGCCCTTGGATGATATCCCGACATCGACTATTGGCCAGCAGCTCAATGACTTTAAGTGTTTCTGCTTAAGGAAGATATTGTGGTCCAGGGTAGCAGTTGCCAATAGCAACCAGTTAAGGTGGAAGCTGTTATCGAAGATCCCGGTATCAACTGTTTATAAGTCGCTTGATAAGGCTGCAAGGAAAAGCAGTAATTCTAATAACAAGCCTGTGCGTGTTCTTACACTGCCATCAGGCGGTAAGGAGAGAAGCCAGGAATACGGTTCAGGCAAGAATGCCGTTAATCTCCGTTACGGCATGCCGAAGGAATGGTTTTTGAATCTTGTTGAATATCAGTTTGAGGACAGGAAACTGTTCGGAACTAAGTATTACGATGAATATCTGACATCTAGATACGGAGAATATATGAATCTGCCGCCTAAGGAGAAACAGGTGGCAAAAGATCCCGCGGTTGAGTGGGAGTTCTAAGTTTGGAGGAACGTTTATGCAGGCCATAATTCTAGCTGCAGGAATGGGAAAGCGCTTAAAGGAGCTCACATCTAACAATACCAAGTGTATGGTTAAGGTTAACGGAGTATCGCTGATCGACAGATTGCTTCATCAGATCGAGAAGCAGTCACTTGACCGTATCGTTATTGTCGTTGGCTACGAAGGTCAGAAGCTTATTGATTATATAGCAACATTGGATATTAAGACTCCGATCGTTTATGTTAATAACCCCATATACGATAAGACAAATAACATCTATTCGCTTGCTCTTGCCAAGGATTATCTGAGAGAAGACGATACATTGCTGTTTGAGTCAGATCTTATTTTCGAAGACGGCATAATCGAATCCATGATAAATGATCCCCGTGAGACCCTCGTACTCGTTGATAAATACGAATCCTGGATGGACGGTACATGCATCAGGATCGATGAGAATGACAACATTAAGAACTTCACATCCGGTAAGAAGCTCAATTATAAGAAGGTTACTGACTACTATAAGACTGTTAATGTCTATAAGTTCAGCAAACACTTCTCGGATTCTGTGTATATCCCGTTCCTTGAGGCTTATACCAAAGCGCTTGGCGATAATGAATACTATGAGCAGGTCTTAAAGGTTATTACGCTTCTTGATGATCCTGAGATCCGCGCGAAGAGATTAAGCGGGCAGAAGTGGTATGAGATCGATGATGTCCAGGATCTCGATATTGCTGAGGCCTTGTTCTGCGAGGATAACAAGAGAAGGTTAGAGCTCCTTCAGCAGAGATACGGCGGTTATTGGCGTTTCCCGAAGCTTATTGATTTCTGCTATCTCGTAAATCCTTATTTCCCGCCTGCAAGAATGGTTGACGAGATGACGGCAAGCTTTCAGCCCCTTCTTACACAGTATCCTTCGGGAATGAAGGTTAATTCTCTTCTGGCTTCCAAGAACTTCAATGTTCATCAGGAGAATATCGTTGTAGGCAACGGAGCCGCAGAACTTATTAAGAGTCTGCTCGGTATCCTCGAGGGTAAGACAGGATTCATTAAGCCTACATTCGAGGAGTATCCCCACAGATTTGCTAAGGAAGATTCTGTCTTCTTCGATGTCAGTATGCTCGGGTATACATATACAGCTGCGGATGTAATTGATTTCTTTACTGCTAATCCCGTTGATAACGTGGTAATCGTAAATCCTGATAATCCGTCCGGTAACTTCATCGGCAAGGCTGACATGCTTAAACTTGCAGAGTGGGGAAGAACTAATAACGTAAATATCGTTCTTGATGAGTCATTTATTGATTTTGCTGACGATCCGGACTGCTCGCTGCTGGTTCAGGACATCGTGTCAGCTAACCCGCACCTGTTCATTATTAAGTCCATATCCAAGTCTTTTGGCGTTCCGGGACTTCGCTTGGGAATACTTGCTTCAGGTAATACAGATGCAATCGCTGCAATGAAGAAGGATGTATCTATATGGAACATCAATTCGTTTGCTGAATTCTACATGCAGATCTACGGCAAGTACGAGAAGGATTATGAGAATGCGAAGGTATTGTTCCGTGCTGAGAGAGCGCGCTTCGTAGAGGCTCTGTCTGCAGTTCCCGGAATCCGCGTTCTTCCTTCAGAAGCTAACTTCCTTATGGTTGAATTGTCCGGAATTACTGCATTTGAACTTACTGACAGGCTCCTTAACGAATACTACATCCTCATTAAAGACCTTAGTTCGAAGCTTGCAAGCGACAAATATGTCAGAATCGCGGTCAAGGATACTGCTGATAACGATAAACTCGTAGAAGCCATAAAAAGCATTATGGTATAATTGTTAGATATTATTGACAGATCAGAGGGTAAAGCGTGAAGGCATTAATACTTAATTCGGGTTTAGGACACAGGATGGGTGTTCTTACATCAGAGCATCCCAAGTGTATGACTGAGATCTCCAGCACGGAGACTATCTTATCCAGACAGTTAAAACTCTTGGTTGACAGCGGAATCAGGGAAGTGGTCATGACGACCGGTTACTTTGATTCTGTCCTTGTTAACTACTGCAGATCTTTGGAACTGCCTATCCACATCGAATTCGTTAATAACCCGCTCTATGCGGAAACCAATTATATCTACAGCATTTACTGTGCCAGAGAGTTCTTGGACGATGACATCGTCCTGATGCATGGCGATCTCGTATTCGAGTACTCCGTTCTTGAGGATATGCTCGCTTGCCCCACAAGCTGCATGAAGGTGTCTTCAACACTGCCTCTGCCTGAGAAGGACTTCAAGGCTGTCATCATGGATGGCTATGTTCAGAAGGTAGGTGTCAATTTCTTCAACGTTGCCATGGAAGCTCAGGCTCTTTATAAGCTCAACAAGGCTGATTGGAGAGTATGGCTCGATAAGATCATTGAGTTCTGTGAGAGCGATAACCGCAAGGTTTATGCCGAGAATGCCCTCAATGAATTGGAAGGCGCTTGCAACATTGCTGCTTTTGACGTTGAGAACAGACTCTGCTCTGAGATCGATACACCTGAAGACCTCGCTGCTGTAAGTTCCAGACTTGCAGAGATCGAGAACCGTACAGTGTATATGTGCTTTGCTGCTGACATCATTCACAGCGGCCATATCGCGATCATTAAGAAGGCTTCTCATCTGGGTAAGATCATTGTCGGTGTTCTGTCTGATGAGGCAGTGGCATCATATAAGAGAACGCCCGTTCTGCCTTTGTCTGAGAGGATCGTATTGTTCGAGAACATCGTCGGCGTTAACAAGGTAGTCGTTCAGGAGACTCTGTCTTATAAGGAGAATCTCGAGAAGTATAAGCCAGACTTCGTTGTTCACGGTGATGACTGGAACGAAGGCATTCAGAAGCCCGTTCGTGATGAAGTCTGCCAGACGATTGCTACTTATGGCGGAAGACTTGTTGAGTATCCTTATTCCAAGGATAAGAAGTACGATATTTATTGATTATGGATCAGAGAATAATTACAGCTAAAGACAACTATATAGAGTTAGATGACTGGTTTAAGAGCAATTCAGTTAAGAATCTGCTCCTGGTCTGTGACAGCTCCATTGAGTTCCAGAAGAGCCTGAATGCGCACCTTGATGAGGTTGAAGCATCCGGGATCAACATCATAAGATTCAGTGATTTCGTACCGAATCCTCTCTATGAGTCAGTTGTTAAGGGAGTTGAACTGTTCATTGAGAAGAACTGCGACAGCATCTTTGCAGTTGGCGGCGGTTCAGCAATCGACGTAGCTAAGTGCATCAAACTCTATAACAACATGGACAGGAACGAGATCTTCATGAAGCAGGAGATCGTACCTAATACCATTCCGTTCATCGCGATGCCTACTACGGCAGGTACCGGTTCAGAAGCTACACGTTACGCTGTAATCTATCTGAACGATGAGAAGCAGTCAATTACAAGCGAATCCTGTATTCCTGAGACTGTATTGCTTGACCATAATTCATTGAAGACTCTGCCCATGTATCAGAAGAAGTCCACCATGATGGACGCTCTCTGCCATGCTGTTGAGTCTTATTGGTCAGTTAACAGCACCGATGAGAGCAAAGAGTATTCGCGTAAGGCTATTACAGGCGTTCTCGAAAACATGGAAGGTTATCTGGGCAACACCGAAGAAGGTAACCACGGAATGCTGATTGCTGCAAATCTTGCAGGTAAGGCTATTAATATCACTCAGACAACTGCCGGTCACGCTATGTGCTACAAGATCACCAGCCATCTCGGCCCTTCACATGGTCATGCGGCTATATTGTGCGATAGAGTTTTGTTCCCGTGGATGGTCGAAAACACCGATAAGTGCATTGATTCCAGGGGAGAAGACTATATTAAGGCTACCTTAGATGAGATCGCAGGTCTCTTCGGATATATGTCTGCTTCTGAGGGTGCTAATTGCTTAGAAGAGATTTTCGAGCGCTTGGAACTCGCAATACCTGAGGTTACTGATAATGAGATAGATGTTCTCAAGACTTCTGTTAACCCCGTAAGGCTTAAGAATCACCCCATAAAACTAGATGTAGATACTATTGAGATGCTCTATCGCAAGATATTGAGAGTCGGTTAAGTATTTCCTTTTTGTTTTTTCTTATATTTATATTATAATATTTAGCGATATTGAAATGGGCGGAGGATCGTTACATGTGCGCTAAGAAGGTATATACATGCTTTTGCACTGATATTATTCATGAAGGTCACTTAAACATAATCGAGAAGGCGAAGGAACTTGGCTCTGTTACAGTCGGTGTTCTTTGCGATTCCGAGATGGTCAGATATAACAGATTCCCTATGAAGTCCGTAGAGGAGAGAATAGAGATGATCAAGGCGATTCCGGGCGTTGATGATGTCATCGTTCAGAATCACATTATGTACGACGAAGTAGTTAAGGAACTGCGTCCTGATTACATCGTTCACGGTAATAACTGGAGTTCTTCTGCCATGTCCGTTATTAAGGAGAACATTACAGGACTCCTCGCTGAGTACGGCGGAGAACTTGTTGAGGTTCCTTATACATTCAACGAGAATATCCAGAAGATTGACCGTCAGATGAATGAGAAGCTCTCCATGCCTGAGTTCAGAAGAGGCAGACTCAGAAAGCTTCTCAATATCGTTCCTATCGTTAAGACAATCGAAGTACATAGCGGTATCACAGGCCTTATTGCCGAGAAGACAGTCGTTGCCAACGGCGAGCACATCGATCAGTTTGATTGTATGTGGATCAGCTCCCTCTGTGATTCAACAGCTAAGGGTAAGCCTGATATCGAGCTCGTTGACATGACAAGCCGTTTCAGAACAATCGATGACGTTATGGAAGTTACTACAAAGCCTATCATCTTTGACGGTGATACAGGCGGACTTACAGAGCACTTCGTATACACAGTACGTTCACTCGAGCGTATGGGCGTAAGTGCCGTTATCATTGAGGACAAGACTGGTCTTAAGAAGAACAGCCTCTTCGGTACTGAAGTTAAGCAGACTCAGGATTCCATCGAGCACTTCAGCGAGAAGATCAGAGCAGGTAAGAAGGCTCAGCTCTCTGACGAGTTTATGATCATCGCTCGTATCGAGAGCCTTATCCTCGAGCAGGGCATGGAAGATGCAATCACACGTGCCAAGGCATTCGTTGAGGCAGGTGCTGACGGTATCATGATCCACAGCCGTAAGAAGGATCCTGCAGAGATCTTGGAGTTCTGCGATAAGTTCAGATCATTCAACAAGGAGACACCTCTTGTTGTTGTACCCAGCTCTTTCAATACTGTTTATGAGGATGAGCTTGTTGCTCACGGCGTAAACATCGTTATTTATGCGAACCAGCTCACAAGAGCTGCTTTCCCGGCTATGAAGTCAACAGCTGAAGATATCCTCAGATATCACAGAGCTGCTGAAGTTGATTCGAGACTCCTGCCGATTAAAGACATTATCTCCTTGATCGACACATTATAATTGCAGGTAAGCCTCATGGAACTTGCGATTATATCTGACATACATGGCAATTGTTCTGCATTAGAGAGTGTCTTAACTGATATTAAGACAAACCATAAGGTATCCAAAATAGCTTTGTTAGGCGACTTTATCGATTACGGTATGCGTTCTAACGAAGCTATTTCCATTATCAGAAGTCTTGATATTCCCGTTGTCTGCAACATCTGGGGCAACCATGAGCAGGCAATAATGGAAGACGACTATGAGAGATTCTCATCTGAGAGAGGCAGGGTGTCTGCCAAGAACAACAAGGCTCATCTCACGGCTGAATCTTTTGCTTACCTGGATTCCATCGAGGGCAAGTCAGGATTTTATGAGTTTGAGATTGATGGTCTTAAGTTCCTTGCAATTCACGGCAGTCTTACAAATCCTTATTGGAAGGCGATCTTCCCTGATAAGGCTAACGGAACAGACGGAAGCTTTGCAGGATATGAGGGTTACGACTATGTTCTGTCTGGTCACAGCCACTACGCTCATGTTTTCGAGCACTACTACGAATGCGATAACCCCGAATACCGCAACAAGAAGAAGGTAACCTTCATAAATCCGGGCAGTGTAGGGCAGCCCAGGAACCATAATCCGAAGGCCCAGTATGCTATACTTGATACCGATAAAGGGGTATCCCTCATATCGGTTCCATACGATATTGAATATGAACAGAGTCTATTCACTGATGAGGTGGATTCTTTTTATAGAGACAGATTAACAAACGGAGTGTGATTCACATGAATAATCTTTATGTTATCAGCGGTGTAACCGGCATGACCGGTAATGAGCTCGTAAGACAGATCCTTGGCGGCAACAGGGGAAGCGTTATCGGATTCGATAACTTCTTCTGCTCATCGATCGATACGGTTGAGGATTGTATCGACGATCCGAGATTCGAATTCTTCCAGTACGATATAAACAATGCTGCACAGATGGCTGAGATCGAGTACAAGGTCATCAACATGAAGAAGAACTTTGATAAGGTCTTCTATATCAACTGCGCAGCCGTAGTTCATACTGAGTATTTCTATCATGTTAAGTCAACATTCGATACGAACCTTCTCGGCATGAGAACGTTCCTCGATCAAGCTATCTCAGTTGGAGCAGATGCTTATATCAACTGCTCAACATCCGAGGTGTATTCAATGCAGTCCTTCAAGGAAGGCGGCGTTAAGGAGACGGATTATCTTCTTATGTCCGATGCAGAGCACAGCCAGAGAACATCTTATGCATGTGGCAAGCTCCTTACTGAGTTCTTCATGAAGGATGCTGTTGATGCAGGCAAGATCCGCGGTGCTTCATTAAGATTTGCAAACGTATACAGCAAGAACGAGAGATTTGCAAAGCACATCCTGCCTCACATCGTTAACAGCCTTCTTAATGACGGCAAGGTAGTTCTCCTCGAGAACTCCAAGGTAAATAAGAGAACGTTCCTGCACAATATCGATTCATGTGCTGCAGTACTGCATCTCTTAGAGCATGACGATGCATTGGACGGAAGTGTTTATAACGTTGCAACAGAAGAGGAGATCTCTATCTTAGATCTCGTTGCTCTTATCGCAGATAAGCTCGGCATCGAGAATCCCGAGATCACCTTCGAGGGCTACAGAGAATCAGATCCTGTAAGAAGAGTACTTAGCACTGAAAAGCTCAGGACCAGAACCGGCTGGGCTCCGAAGATCTCGCTGTCTGAAGGCATCGACATGATCGTAGATTTTAGGAAGAACAACGCATGAGGATATTTCTTACTACAGTAGCAGGTTCAGCAACGAGGTTCTCCGAGAGCGTTGGAAAGCCTACTGTTAAGTGCATCTATAACAGGGAAGACCCCAAGAAGACTCTTCTTAACCACATGCTGACCCAGGCTTCTGATTACGATGCGTTCGT
>Ga0265299_10005969_pt1 | contig 11194 bp, 8 predicted proteins | sample AusTroGonzalo_MG_4_FD_193485 | JGI IMG/M metagenome (GOLD analysis project Ga0265299, IMG submission 193485) | Bovine rumen microbial communities from tropical cattle in Woodstock, Queensland, Australia - Gonzalo_02 | ecosystem: Host-associated > Mammals > Digestive system > Stomach > Rumen ...
AACTGTACGTACAACGAAAAGATCGGGTCTGAGTATGTCGTTCTCTTCGACATATCTGGCAATCAGCGACACGAATTCGCTGCCGAACTTGCGGGCCTTTCCCTCTCCCACTCCCTGACAGTTCTTGAGCTCGTCGATGGTCATGGGGTACATTATTGACATATCCTCAAGCGACTGGTCTGAAAAAACTATCCAGGGAGGCAGGTTGACCTTGCGTGAAACGCTTTTGCGGACATCCTTCAGCATCGCCAGCAGCACGGGATCCCCTCCTCCGCCGGAAGGAACATGCTTTGCGCTGATTACTGCATCATTGTCATCATCATCTTCACCGTCCACGAAGGTGCGGTCTTCGGTAAGCATGATGGTATAAGGAGTCTTGAAGAACTGCAGGCCTTCGCTCGTCACGAATATCAGCCCGTAGCGTTCGATGTCCTTGTCGAGAAGGTGCAGCACTAACCCCTGGCGTATCACCGCAGCCCAGAATCTCGGACCCTTGTCCTTTCCCGCCCCGAACATGGGGTGCTTGTGATGGTTATAGGACTTGATTACGGAATTAGACACGCCGGACAATATGTCTGCAAGGTACTCCGCCTTGAAGTTCTCTTTCAGCGAAAGAATCAGGTTCATCACGAGCAGCATCTGCTTCTGTCCGTCGAACTGCAGTTTCGGAACCAGACAGTTATCGCAGGCGCCGCAGTTGTCACCGGTATAGTCCTCGCCGAAATAATTGAGCAGAATCTTGCGTCGGCATTGGTTCGTCTCGGCATAGGACACGACATCAAGCAACAGCTGCTTGCCTATCTCCTGCTCGGAAATCGGCTTGCCCTGCATGAACTTCTCGAGCTTCTGAATGTCCTTGTAGCTGTAGAACGAAATGCATTTGCCCTCAGCTCCGTCACGGCCTGCACGGCCAGTTTCCTGATAATAACCTTCAAGGCTCTTGGGTATGTCGTAGTGGATGACAAAGCGGACGTCAGGCTTGTCAATGCCCATCCCGAAGGCTATGGTAGCCACAATCACGTCTATTTCCTCCATCAGGAAGGCGTCCTGGTTGCGGGAACGGGTGGCGGCGTCAAGACCGGCATGATAGGGCAGCGCCTTGATGCCGTTGATGTTCAGCAGCTGGGCAAGATCCTCGACCTTCTTGCGGCTCAAGCAGTAAATGATGCCGCTCTTGCCGGGATTGTCCTTGATGAACTTGACTATATCCCTCTTGGGATTGGATTTGTCCCTTATTTCATAGTAGAGGTTGGGTCTGTTGAAGGAAGACTTGAAAACCTTCGCATCCTGCATGCCGAGGTTTTTCTGGATGTCCGACTGAACTTTCGGCGTTGCCGTGGCGGTCAGGGCTATGACCGGAGCCTTGCCTATCTTCTCGATTATTTCATGGATACGGCGGTACTCAGGCCTGAAATCATGCCCCCATTCCGAGATGCAATGCGCTTCGTCTATTGCATAGAACGAAATCTTGAGAGTCTTCAGAAAGGCTATATTCTCTTCTTTGGTAAGCGACTCGGGAGCGACATAGAGCAGTTTGGTGAGGCCTTCGCTCAGATTGTCCTTGACCACCTGAATCTGCGCCTTTGAAAGAGATGAGTTCAGGAAATGGGCGATGCCTTCCTTGTTCTGCACGAAACCTCTGATGGCATCCACCTGATTTTTCATCAAGGCTATGAGAGGAGAGATGACTATGGCAGTGCCCTCCATGCACAGGGCGGGAAGCTGGTAGCAAAGTGACTTGCCTCCGCCGGTAGGCATCAGGACGAATGCGTCGCCACCGCCAATCAGATGCATAATAATCTCTTCCTGAGAACCTTTAAAGGCGTCAAACCCAAAAAAGCTCTTAAGCTTTGCATGCAGATCTGCTGATGTAATGTCCATTTCCTACCGAAATAATTCTCAATATACTAAATATCGTAGAGTATAACAAATGATTTTGAGAAAAATTCGTAACTTTGCTGGATAACAACCTGTCTGTCAAATTATACAATTTATTATGAAATACATCAAATTATTCTCCGCAGCAGCAGTGGCAGCATTCCTGCTCGCAGCCTGCGTTTCCTCTCCCAAAGTGGCTCCTCAGCCCAGTTCTATAACCAAAGCCGACGTTGACAGCGCAAGCTATGCATTAGGCGTTTATCTGGCTCAGATGATTCAGATGAACGGTCTCGGCGACCTCAACATGAGTAAGATCGTCAAAGGCTGCAACGACTATCTCAAATACGGCGATGAAAAGTTCGACGTAAACTTCGTAAATGAAAGGATGAGTTCTTTCCTTACCAAGAAAAGGGAAGCTGCCGCTAACGAGAACAAGAAAAAAGGCGAGGATTTCCTCGCAAAGAACGCCAAGGCTGAAGGTGTAGTGACCACTGAGAGCGGACTCCAGTATAAGATACTGCACAACGGCAACGGCGATTTCCCCACTTCTGCAAGGGATACCGTCACCGCACACTATACTCTGACAAGCGTGGACGGAGAGGTCATCGAATCATCCCGCGATATGGGAGAGCCCATCACCTTCCCCCTCACTAACGTCATCCAGGGTTGGATCGAAGGCATGCAGCTGATTGACGAGGGCGGCCAGATTATGCTCTATATTCCGAGCGACCTCGCATACGGAGAGAACGGCCCCAACGGCCCCAACGAGACCCTCGTCTTTGACATCGAACTCATCGAAGTTAAGCACGCGAGCGAAGACTAATCTGCCGTAAGGCACAGATTCAGCGGCTGGTATGGAAACCTACAAGAGGATACTGTCATATGCAAGGCCTCTCGTCAGATACTGGCCGCCGTATCTTTTATTATCTGTTCTTTCTGTTGTATTCGGCATCGCCAATTACGCACTGATAGGGCCGGTGCTTTCCATGCTGTTCGAGCCGGACAAGGCTGCCACGGCCGTTGCGGCGCCTGAGGGCAGCTTTTCGCTGGAATATGTCGAGAGTGCTTGCAACCATCTTCTGTACGGCATCATAAACGGAAGCGGCTTTTTGAAGGGTCTTGTTTTCGTATGCCTCGCCCTTGTAGCGGCCACGCTGCTCTCCAACATATGCAGGTATCTCTCCCAGAGAATCATCGTGAGCATGAAAACCAGGCTCATGTTCAATCTGCGCTCCGACATATTCAGGAAGATTGCAGGTCTTGACGTCGGGTTTTTCAACAGCCGCCGCAAAGGAGACATCCTGTCAAGCATTTCCAACGACGTGAGCGAAGTGCAAAACTCCATCGCCGGAAGCTTCCATATCTTCTTCAGAGAGCCGCTGCTCGTAGCCGGCTTCATGGCCGCGCTGTTCTTCATGTCAGCCAAACTGACCCTTGTCTCTCTCATAGCTCTGCCGCTGTCGGCCATCATCATCAGCAAAATAACCGGAAGGCTGCGGCGCGATGCAAAAGAGACCCAGACGCTGATGGGAAGGATACTCAGCCACTTTGAGGAGGCGATATCAGGCTCACGCATCATCAAGGCCTTCAACGCCCAGAAATATGTGGAGAACCATTTCCAGAAGGACAATACGGCCCACAAACGCATTAGTCTTGCAGTCTCCAACAGGCAGGAACTGGCATCTCCGATGTCAGAATTCCTCGGCATTTTCGTCGCGGCGCTGGTGCTGCTCTACGGAGGCTGGCTGAATTACAGGGGAGAGCTTGGCATGAGCTGGTCTGCCTTCGTGGTTTACATCGGCTTCTACTGGAGGGTGCTTGAGCCTGCCAAGGCAATGGCATCGTCATATGCCGCAATCCAGAAGGGCCTTGTTTCCGCCGGCAGGATATTCGAAATCCTCGATGCGGAAAATGACATAAAGGAGGATGAAAGGCCTGCCGGCCTCAACGGGTTTACCGACTGCATCGAATTCCGGAACGTCAGCTTCTCCTACGGCAGCGAACCTGTGCTCAGGGACATCAACCTCACAATCCCCAAAGGCAAAACAGTAGCCATAGTAGGACCTTCCGGAGCGGGCAAATCCACTCTGGCCGACCTGATTCCCCGCTTCTGGGATGCCTGCGAAGGAGAAATACTCATCGATGGCAGGAATATCAGAAGCCTCAGCCTGGCCTCACTTCGTTCCATCATGGGCATTGTGACTCAGGAGCCCATCCTTTTTAACGACAGTATCTACGGCAATGTCACCTTCGGCATGGAAAATGTCAGCGTAACTCAGGTGAAGGAGGCTGTCGCCATAGCCAACGCCGATGAATTCATCTCCCAGATGAAGGATGGCTGGGACACTAACATCGGGGACCGCGGCTCCAAGCTTTCGGGCGGACAGAGGCAGAGAATCGCCATAGCCCGCGCCGTGCTCAAGAATCCGCCTTTCCTGATACTTGACGAAGCCACGTCATCACTCGACACTGAGAGCGAGAAGCTGGTGCAGGACGCCCTGACCAAGCTGATGTCCAACCGCACCTGCCTTGTCATCGCGCACAGGCTTTCCACCATCCGCCATGCGGATGAAATAATAGTACTCCAGGGCGGACGTATCGCCGAGCGCGGCACGCACGACCAACTGATAAAAGCGAAAGGTCTCTACAGTCACTTGTGCGAACTGCAGGCTTTTTCGTAACTTTGCACAAAGCAGCACTATGACAGACAAACAGATTCAATTCGACAAGAGCTATCTTCAGATGGCAACGATATGGGCCAAAAACTCTTACTGCATACGCAGGCAGGTCGGAGCCATCATCGTAAAGGACAAGATGATTATTTCCGACGGCTACAACGGGACTCCGGCCGGCTTTGAGAACGTGTGCGAAGACGAGAACGGCATCACCAAGCCCTACGTGCTGCATGCGGAGGCGAACGCCATCACCAAGGTGGCAAAAAGCGGCAACAGCAGCGACGGCGCCACTCTTTACGTGACCGCCTCCCCCTGCATAGAGTGCTCGAAACTGATAATACAGGCCGGTATAAAGAGAGTCGTATATCACGACGAATATCGGATAACCGACGGGATAGACCTGCTGCGCCGCGCAGGAATAGAAGTCATAAAATACGATTCCATTGTTTAAATCATGACTGAAAGCGAAAAAAGCAAATATAAACTGCTGAGGACGGTCCTGTGGGTAATTGCAGTGATTGTCGTAGCACTTATGATCCCCAATGTCATTAAAAATACCGGGCAGAAAAGGGTGGACATAGGCTCTGTGAACAGCGACTGGGCAAAACTCATGGTCATCCTCCAGACTATGGATGACAACTATGTGGATGACATCGACCACAAGAAAGTCACCGAAGACATCCTGCCCGCTCTGATGAAAGAGTTGGACCCTCACTCTGTCTATCTGCCGCCGTCAGACCTCCAGGAAGCTGAAGAATCGCTCCAGGGAGGATTCGACGGAATAGGCATACAGTTCAACGTGCCTGCAGACACCGCCATAGTCACAAACGTGATAGTCGGAGGTCCCTCCGAGAAGGCCGGACTGATGACCGGCGACAGGATAATAAAAGTGGACGAGACCGTTATCGCCGGGGTGAAGATGGACCAGGACAGCATGGTCAGGCTCATGAAGGGGCCGAAAGGGACCAAAGTCACCATTTCCGTGAAACGTTCCGGAGCCGAAGAGCTGATTCCTTTCAGAATAACCCGCGACAAGATTCCGGTCAACAGCATCGACGTGGCCTTCATGCTGAATGACACCACAGGATACATCAAGCTCTCAAAATTCGCCCGCACGAGTTATCTTGAATTCCTCGAAGCTGCAGCAGACCTGCGTCTTCAGGGCATGAAGAGGCTCATTTTCGACCTGCGCGACAACACCGGAGGATACCTCGACCAGGCTCTGCTGCTCAGCAATGAATTCCTCCAGAAAGGAGACCTGATAGTGTATATGGAAGGCAAGCACCGCAAACGCGAGGACATGTACGCCGACGGCAGGGGAAGTTGCCAGAGCATCAAGCTTGCAGTGCTTATCAATGAGGCAAGCGCATCTTCCAGCGAAATTTTCGCAGGAGCCATGCAGGATAACGACAGGGCCACTATCTACGGAGTGAGGTCTTTCGGCAAGGGCCTTGTCCAGGAGCCTGTCTATTTTACAGACGGGAGCGGCATCAGGCTTACCATCCAGCGCTTCTACACCCCTTCAGGCCGCTGCATCCAGAAGCCTTATGCAGATGACTACGACTACGACATCATACACCGTTACAACAACGGCGAGCTTTTCAACGCCGACAGCATCAAGGTTGTCGATTCCCTCAAGTACACCACCAAAGGCGGAAGGACAGTCTATGGGGGTGGCGGCATCATCCCCGATGTCTTCGTGCCTCTCGACACAGTAGGGACAAATGATTTCTATGCCAAATGCAACCGCCTCGGCCTGCAGAACAAATATGCGAGCCATTTCTTCGATGCCAACAGCGCAGCCCTCAGGGAGCAGACAACCCTCGAAAGTCTCAACCGCTTCCTTGACTCTAAGGACGTAGAGGCCGGGTTCCTTCGCTACGCCGCTGCAAATGGCGCTGTTCCCAAGGGTGACGAGTGGGATAGGGCGAAAGAATACGTCCTTCCTCAGGTCAGGGCCCTGATTGCCCGCTACTCTCCTCTGGGAGACAAGGGTTTCTACCCTATTTATCTTACGACAGACTCAATAATTGAAATTGCGGCCGACGGCAGTCGTGATATATGAATCCGCTGAAGCTCCATACCGATGTGGAAACCGCCCCACTGCCAAAGCGCTTCGACAGTGCGGCGAAGTTGTTTTCCATCGGCTCCTGCTTCGCTGACGAGACTGGGGAAAGGCTTGCACAGAGCGGGTTCGACATCACCCTCAACCCTTTTGGTACGCTCTATAATCCCGCTTCCATCGCTGCCGCGGTCCGGAGGCTGGCCAGCGCCGAGCCCTTCACCGAAAAGGAGGTTATATATTCGGAGCCGCTGGGCCGTTTCAACTCATTCTGGCACCATACCAGTTTTTCACGCCCGAGTGCAGAAGAATTCCTGACCAATGCCAACACATCCTTGCAAAGCTCCGCCGAAGCCTTTGCCCGGGCTGATGGATGCCTTGTCACCCTGGGTACGGCATGGGTATTCCGCCACCTCGGCACAGGAAGGACAGTCGCCAACTGCAACAAGGTTCCGGCCAGAGAATTCCACCGCGAGAGGCTTTCAGTGGAAGAATGTATCAGCTTGATGGAAGAAATGATTAGCAGCAATCCAGGCAAGGAATGGATTTTCACAGTAAGTCCCATCCGGCACCTTGCGGACGGTGCGTTCGGCAATTCCCTGAGCAAGGCAATTCTGCTGCTGGCAGCGGAGCAGTTGGAAAAAACTTTCCCCAACGTGCATTATTTCCCTGCTTTCGAAATTATGATGGATGAGCTGAGGGACTACAGATTCTACGCTGAGGACATGGCCCATCCTTCTTCCCAGGCGGCCGAACTGATCTTCCTGCGGTTCATGGAGTACGCATTTACTCCCGAAGCCGCAGCTGCCGCGCAAGCGAAGCGCAAAGAATACCGCAGCAGTCTGCACCGCCCCATGATGGCATGAAAAAAGGCGCTTGTGTGCGCCTTCTTTCATTCATGTCCCGTCTCTTACAGATTAGCTACGACTTCGAAGTAGGGAACTCCTTCGATTATCGTCACCATGTAGAGGGTGCGGTCAACTTCGTAATAAACCTCACCGTCGATGACCACTCTCTCGCAGTCGGCGGGAATCGCATCTACAAGGGCTCCGATAGGGGGTTCGATGACATAGTAGTCACCATCTGCACCGAGTACGTAGAACACTCCGTCGTTGTAGTAATAGCTGGCGTGGTCATTGACAGTTGTTACGATGTCGGCGTAGGTTCTCGGAGTGTAGTTGCGGTTTATTACCACTGAGTATCTGGTAGCAAGCCTTGCCGCGTTCTCTGCCCTGCGGATTGCATCGTAATAAAGATTAATCCTGGCAAGGGTCAGTGCGGTACCGAGAACTGACGGATGGTAATGGCTGCCTCTGGGAGGTCTCGGAGGTCTCGGGGCGGGAGCGTGCCTGGGAGGCTCAGGATTCCTCGGAGGATTGTGGTGAATCTTCGGGGGATTGTTGTGAGCCTTCGGCGGGTTGTTCTTGGCCTTCGGCGGGTTGTTCTTGGCCATCGGCTGTCTGTCGTTCCCGTTCATTTTCGGAGCAGCATTACGGCTGCCTTCATTCACCTTCGGTGCTGCTTTGCGCTCGCTTGATTTCGGAGCGACATTATCATTAGCTTTCGGAGTGCTTTTTCGTGAAGCAGACTCGCGTGAGATATTTGTTGAACGTCTGCTGCTTGAAGGAGCTTCAGATTTTGTGGCAGCGTTCGCATTTGTTGAAGATCTTCTTGATTGTCCCATAGCCTCTGCCGGGCTGACACACATCATTACAATGATGAGGGAAAGTGCCATAAATGCACGCTTTTTCATGACTGTAATTTTATTTGGGTTGAACTTCGATTTACATAATGTCAAAAACCTTACCAAAACCATATTTTTCACTACATTTGACGCTGTCAAACTAAATAATACTCATGGGTAAACAGGTTTTGGTGACCGGTGGCAGCGGGTATATAGGCTCCCACACGTGCGTAGAACTCATTCAGGCCGGCTATGAGCCGGTCATTGTTGACAATCTCTGCAATTCGGAAACAGGAGCTGTCCGGGGCATCGAAAAGATAACCGGCAAGAAAGTGGATTTCAACCAGGTGGACTGCCTTGACGTTGCTGCAATGGAAAAGATATTCGCCAGCCACAAGTTCGCTGCAGTGATACATTTTGCAGCCCTGAAGGCCGTCGGAGAATCAGTCCACATTCCGCTGGACTATTACCGCAACAACATCGGTTCGCTGATCAACCTGCTGACCCTGATGATGAAGTACGATGTGCCCAACATCGTGTTCTCATCGTCCTGCACGGTTTACGGCCAGGCCGACGTGCTTCCGGTCACAGAGCAGACCCCCCGCAAACCCGCACTTGCCCCCTACGGAGCGACAAAGCAGATGTGCGAGGACATCCTGCACGACAGCATCGCTGCCTACGGGAAGATTAAGGGCATCGCCCTGCGCTACTTCAATCCCATAGGAGCGCATCCCAGCGCACTGATAGGTGAGCTGCCCCGCGGCGTTCCCAACAACCTTATTCCCTTCGTAACCCAGACCGCAGCTGGCATCAGGCCCATGCTCAGCATCTTCGGAGACGACTACAACACCCCCGACGGCACCTGCATCCGCGACTATATCGACGTGGTCGATCTTGCCAAGGCCCACGTGGTTGCTGTGGACCGAATGATAGGCGGACGCGGCAAAGCCGACTACGAAATCTTCAATATCGGCACGGGACGCGGAGTGTCCACCCTCGAAATCGTCAAGACCTTCGAGAAGGTCAACAACCTGAAGCTCAACTACACGATTGCCGGGCGCAGGGAAGGCGACATCGAGGCGGTATGGGCCGACACAAGCTATGCAAACAAAGAGCTCGGCTGGAAAGCCGAGCGTCCTTTGGAAGAAACCCTGAAGTCTGCCTGGAAGTGGCAGCAGAGTCTGGCTTAATTACAGTTTTCCTGCGAAAAAGTCGTTGCCTTTGTCATCCACGAGGATGAAGGCAGGGAAATCCTTGACTTCGATGCGCCAGATGGCTTCCATTCCGAGTTCGGGATATTCCACGCATTCAATGCTCTTGATGGAATTCATAGAGAGCACGGCTGCAGGGCCTCCGATGCTTCCCAGGTAGAAGCCGCCGTGCTTCTTGCAAGCATCCGTTACGGCCTTGGTCCTGTTGCCCTTGGCAATCATCACCATCGAGCCGCCGTGATCCTGGAATTCATCGACGTAAGGGTCCATACGGTTTGCCGTAGTCGGGCCCATCGAGCCGCAAGGCATTCCTGCCGGGGTTTTTGCAGGGCCGGCGTACAGCACGGGGTGGTTCTTGAAATAATCAGGGAGGTCCTCACCGGCATCAAGACGGGCTTTGAGCTTGGCATGAGCTATGTCGCGGGCAACTATGATGGTGCCGTTGAGGCTTACCCGGGTTGATACAGGATATTTAGAGAGGGTCTTGCAGATTTCTGACATAGGCTGGTCAAGGTCGATGACCACACCGCCGCCTTCGCCTGCGCTCCGCAGTTCTTCGGGAATCAGCTCACCGGGCTTGTCGTCCATCTTCTCTATCCACACACCGTCGGCATTGATCTTGGCCTTGATGTTGCGGTCGGCAGAGCAGCTTACTCCAAGGCCGATGGGGCAGCTCGCACCATGGCGCGGCAACCTCACCACTCGGATGTCATGGGCGAAAGCCTTGCCTCCGAACTGGGCGCCGAGACCGATTTTGTGAGCTTCTTCGAGCAGCTGTTTCTCGAGCTCGACATCACGGAAGGCACGGCCTGAAGCGTCGCCGGTGGTGGGAAGCCCGTCGTAGTAATGGGTTGAAGCGAGCTTCACTGTGAGCAGGTTCTTCTCAGCTGATGTGCCGCCGATGACGAATGCAATGTGGTAAGGCGGGCAGGCAGCAGTGCCGATAGTACGCATCTTCTCTGTAAGGAAGGGTACGAGGGTACCGGGATTCTGGATGCGGGCCTTGGTTTCCTGGTAGAGGTAGGTCTTGTTGGCCGAGCCACCGCCCTTCACAACACAGAGGAAGCGGTATTCCATGCCTTCAGCTGCCTCGATGTCAATCTGGGCAGGCAGGTTGCACTTGGTGTTGACCTCGTCGTACATGTTCAGAGGGGCGTTCTGGCTGTAGCGCAGATTTTCTTCGGTGTAGGTCTTGTAAACTCCGCGTGAGAGAGCCTCTTCGTCGCAGAAACCCGTCCATACCTGCTGGCCTTTCTCGCCGTGGATGATGGCGGTGCCGGTGTCCTGGCAGAACGGAAGCTTGCCCTTGGCTGCGACCTCAGCGTTGCGCAGGAAGGTCAGCGCCACATACTTGTCGTTGTCGCTGGCTTCAGGGTCGGAGAGGATTGCAGCCACTTGCTCGTTGTGGGCGCGGCGCAACAGGAAGTTCACATCCCTGAACGCTGCGTTGGCCAGCATCTCCAAGGCCTCGGGAGCCACTTTCAACATCTTGTGTCCCTCGAAATCGCCAACTGAAACGCCCTCCTTGGTCAGGCAGTAATACTCAGTGGTATCGGGGCCAAGCTGAAACATAGGTGCATATTTGTATTCCATTTCTATAATGTATTAATTGTTTCCGTTGCTCATAAGATAGACCTTCATGAACTCGTTCAGGTCGCCGTCAAGCACTCCCTGGGTGTCTGAA
>Ga0265299_10005971_pt1 | contig 11192 bp, 8 predicted proteins | sample AusTroGonzalo_MG_4_FD_193485 | JGI IMG/M metagenome (GOLD analysis project Ga0265299, IMG submission 193485) | Bovine rumen microbial communities from tropical cattle in Woodstock, Queensland, Australia - Gonzalo_02 | ecosystem: Host-associated > Mammals > Digestive system > Stomach > Rumen ...
GCGGCGGAGCCATTGGTATAAGTTGCTCATATCTGGTTGGTTTAAGTGTTTAGGGTTTAGAGGGTCGAGGGGCAAGGGTTAGGGTTTAAGATTCAGGAGGTTAAAAGTTTAGGATTTAATGTTATACGGTTGTTTTGTTAAGAGGTTACACGGTTAGCGCCCCAAATTTCATCGCCTCATCGCCTAATCGCTTCATCGTTTCATCGCCTCATCGCCTAATCCCCGATTCTTCGTAACACAAACATCTTCCTCGTGACGGCGAAATACATCAGGCATCCGATGACGTGCACGCCTACTACGGTCCAGAAGGCTGCGGAATAGCCGAAATATTCCGCGATGACGCCGCCGAGCACGATGCCGAGACCCATGCCCAAGTCCCAGCTGGTGAGCAGGGTGGAGTTGGCGGTGCCGCGCTCGTTGTGGTGCGCCACCGAGATAATCATGTTCTGGAAGGCGGGCCACATGTGACCGTTGCCTAAACCGACCAGGATGGCGGTGGCGTAGAAACAGACGGGATGTTTGGATATGACGAAGACGGTGTAGCCGACGGTGGAGATGAGGATGCCGATGGCCGCGTGGCGCGTCAACTTACCTTCCCTCAAGGACTTGCCGCCTTGCAACCGCGATAGAATCAGTCCCAAGGAGAGCAGCAGGAAGAAGGTGCCCGAACCGCTGGTGATGCCGAGCACTTCTTTGCCGTATATGGCTAAGTAATTGCTTAATACGCCGTAACACAGCGCAAAGAACACCATGTTCACGCCGATGAACCAGCCTCTTAGCAGGAAGAAGCGGTCGAGGGAGAGCTTCTTTTTGTCGGCGAGAATCTGCCGTTTGGGAAGCTTCACGGAGGCGGAGATCACCACACTCATCAAAGCGAATAGCAACGCGATGATAAACAGGAGGTTGAAGTTTCCCGACCATTTATAGACGGCGATGCCGACGGTGGGCGCGATGGCGGTGGCGATGTTGTTGCTCAGCCCGTAGTAGCCAATGCCCTCGTTGCGACGCGAAGAGGGCAGCACGTCGATGGCGACGGTGGAGTTGGCCACGGTGCTTGCCCCGAAGGGACCGCCGTGAAGGGTGCGCACCACAGCAAAGAGCAGCAGTGTGCCCGCCACGAGGTAGAGCCCGTAAAAGATAAAGCTCACCAACATGAAGAAAATCAGCACCTTCTTGCGGTTGAAGGAGTCCACGATGTAACCGCTGAATGGACGGAAAAGCAGTGCCGCGACCGCATATCCCGAAAGGGTCAGCCCGATGACATCCTTGCTGGCGCCGAAATGCTCGCTCAGGTAAATGGGCAGCAATGGCGTAAGGATATAGAAGGCGAAGAACAGCGTGAAATTCGCCGCCATCACCTTGATATATTCTTTGTTCCAAAGGGTTTCTTTGCCAGTCTCAGACATCCTCTTTTTTTAGTCTGCAAAAATATGATTTTTTAGGGAACAAAATGTTGTGAAAATCATACTTTTGCGGCCTGAAATTTTAAAACCAAATAACCATAAGAACCGACGTGCCGATGGGGTATAACAGGCAGAGAATCAATATGAAAAAGTATTTGGCTATTCTTTCCGCGTTTGTCGTTTTGGCGTTCTGCAGCTGCACAAAACCCGCTGGCAATCCCACAACTGGGGTCTTCAACATTGAAGGTACGTATAATGATCTCGAAGTGAGTAATTCCTTTGATGTATATGTGAGCGACACCGCTAGCCGGATTTACATTACCGTGGGCGAAAATATAATGCCGAAGGTCGTAGTGAAGAAGGAGGGCAGTACCTTGAAAATTTATTTGAAGTCGCCAGTCAATTTTTCAAATGATGATGACAGGACGGTGATACTTCCGTATTGTGCTGATTTGAAAGATGTTGAACTCTCTGGCGCAAGCAAGATGTATATGCCCTATACGTTGGTAGGTGAAAAAGTGGAAGTCTCCCTCTCAGGCGCTTCCAAATACTTTGGAAACATTGAGGCCCAGAAGACCGACTTGGATATTTCCGGATCTTCTGATTTCTTTGGGAACATCATTTCAGAGCAAGTCGATATGGACTTGTCGGGCTCGTCAAATCTTGATGGAAGCATTGGATCAAATCTCCTTGATATGGATTTGTCGGGTGCTTCTGATGTCAAATTGATTGGACGAACCTCCACACTCAGAGTCAATCTGAGCGGTTCCAGCAACATTCTCCGTCAAACGATAGGATCGTATTACGCGCTGGAGTGCGAAAATTGCGAAGGCTCGTTGTCAGGTGCAAGCAACGCCTACATTCACTGCGACAATAGTATTCGCGTCAGCCTTTCTGGCGCAAGTGAGCTGCACTACACGGGCAATGCCACCACAACGGGCAGTACGATATCGGGCGGCTCCACCATCTCCCGTGATGACAAAGCCAATTAATTCCAGACAAAAACATAAAAGACAAATCTAACGTCCAAAGGCTCACGTCTTTAACATTTTTTTTTCAAAAAGTAGGCCGAAGATATGCTAAAAAAGTGTATTTTTGCGTTTTCAATTTTGAATATAATGTTATGAGTGCTAAAAGAAAATACATCAGATATATCGTTTTTTTGTTTTGTTCGGTGCTGGTGATGGCGCTTTGCTCCTGTCAGACTTCAAAACGTACATCCCATTCGTCTGCTCGTTATCAAAAAGAACGTTATAAACACCAACCCCATTGGAATGCGACCACTTCGCAGTCAACAATCTATCATATTAAGAAGCACTTCAAGAGACACCCGAGAGACAGAAAGAAACCACAATACTAGTATGCGGAAAAGAGGATTGTTGAATCGATTGTGTTTGATTTTGACGCTGCTGGCTTTCGCTTGGCGGGTTGCGGCGCAGGAGGATCATATTCAGTTCAGTGTGGTGAACGATACGGCGCATGTGGAGGGAGTCATAGAGGAAGACTCCTTGGGCAACCTCATCAACTCCATGTATGACGCCAACCTCGACAATGTGGACCATGGCAACGGCATGCTGTTCACCTATTTCAATTGGATGCCGGGCTATAATTTATACCAGAATTTCGATATTGTGACGATTCATTACCGTCACCAAGGCTCTGCGGCACGCGACACCCTCGACCTTTCAGGTTACCATCATCCTGCGCAATACCGCATCACCTCCAATTACGGTTACCGTCACCGCAGAATGCACCGCGGCGTGGACCTCGGCTATCCCGAAGGTACCCCTGTGTCGGCTGCATGGGATGGCATAGTGCGTATCTCCAAAGGTACGGCGAATACTGGCGGCTACGGCAATTTGGTGGTCATCCGTCACGACAACGGCTTGGAGACCTATTACGGTCACCTTTCCCGCCGATTGGTGAACCCCGGTCAGATGGTCAAGGCTGGTGACATCATTGGTCTTGGCGGCAACACGGGTCGTTCTTACGGCTCTCACCTCCATTTCGAGGTCCGCTATTTGGGTATGGACATTAACCCCAACCGTCTCATTGATTTCGAAAACTACAAGCTGAAATTCGACACGCTGTTTGTCTCTGGCTATACGGTTTCCGTACCGAACCCTTCCACGGCGCAACCTGACCAGAAGGTGACTCCGAAACCTTCCGGTGCTCCGCAATATTATCGCGTGCGCAAAGGTGACACCTTAGGCAAGATTGCCATGAAATACCATACTTCTATTTCCAAGATAAAGAAGCTCAATCACTTGCGTAGCGACTTTATCCGCGAGGGTCAACGACTGCGCGTGCGCTAAGCCATGTGCCGCATCTCTCTTATCATCGGTCTTTTTTCCCTGTTGTGCCTTCCCTTTACAAGCACCAAGGCACAGAATTCTTACTTTGACTTCGGATTTGAAAGAAATCCCCATGTTCCTGTTGTGACGAACGGGCATGATTTGTCGTGGCCATGGGTGGGCGGCATCAACTCGGTGCGCTTTTCCGAAATAGACCTTGACTTGGATGGAATCCCGGATTTGTTGGGCTTTGAGAAACATGGGAATCGCCTCTTGCCGTTTCTGCGCGTGGGGGATGGCTACGTCCATGCTCCGGAATACGCCCGGCTTTTCCCCGATTTGCACGATTGGGTCATTCTCTACGACTATAATCATGATGGCAAAGCCGATATTTTCACTTATGGATTGGCCGCCATCCGTGTGTTCGAGAATGTTTCCGATGGTGATGTGTTGCGCTTCGAATTAAAAACAGAAGCTTTACAGGCCTATTATTACAATGATTACACCAATATATACGCTTCCCCCGATGATTATTTGGTGGTGGATGATGTGGATGGGGATGGTCATTTGGATATTCTGAACTTCTGGGTTTTAGGAAGGTATGTGCATCAACTTCGCAATTATGCGGAGAATGGAGAGCCTTTTGATTTCCATTTGGAAAACGAGTGTTGGGGACATTTTGCGGAGGCCGCCGACAACAACCAAATCACGCTGTTTACCGATTGCAACGACAGGTCCGGTGAAGACGATCACACGCGTCATGTGGGTTCCTCCATGCTGTTGCACGATTTCAGCGGCAATGGTCTGCCCGACATGCTGGTCGGGGATGTTGATTCGCCATACAATATATTATTATATAACCACGGCACGATATTGGACGCGCGGATGACAGCGCAGGACACGGCGTTTCCAGTGAATATGCCCATCCGCCTCTATTCGATGCCAGCACCGTCGTTGGCAACGCTGCCGGGACATGGTGCACCGTCGCTTATCGTTTCCCCTTCGGATCCTTCCTTGACGAAGTCCCAGGATTTGAACAGTGTGTGGGTATATGATTATGACGATGTCTTACTGCAATATACGCTTACGCAAACGGATTTTTTGCAAGGCGAGATGGTGGATGTGGGCAGTGGGGCGCATCCTGTGCTCTACGATTTCGATGGAGATGGATTGTTGGATCTCTTTATCGGAAATTATGGACAATTTGACAGTGCAAAGACGGTTAACGGATGGCTGACCTCGTATTTCTCGTCATCGGTGAGCTATTATCGGAACACGGGGACGGCCACGGCACCAGCGTTTACCCTGCAAACTCACGATTTCGGGAATCTCAAACAGTTGGACCTGAAGGCTTTGCATCCAACATTTGGAGACTTCGACGGTGACGGTGCCGTGGATATGCTATGCGGGGTTCAGGACGGAACACTCCTGATGGTGCCGCACCAGCGGTTAGTCTCGGGAACGGGCGACGTGACAATGTATTTTGCGAATATCGATGTGGGCGACTGCAGTACGCCGCAGTATTTCGATCTGGACGGTGACGGTCGTCGCGACCTGATTATCGGCAATCGTCGCGGTTTGTTGTCCTATTATCGCAATATTAGTCAGAATACGCCTGATTTCCAGAAGATTACTGATACTTTAGGCGGTGTGGACTTACGGAATTTTGAGCAATCTTATTATGGATACAGCGTCCCGAATTTCTACTGTGACCCACAGCACGGAACGGTGCTCTTTAGTGGGAGCGAACTCGGGGAAGTGGCTTATTACAAGCATATTGACGGCAATTTGGACGGCGTTTTCGAGAAGGCGGAGGCGAACATGGCGGAGACGATCCACGGGGAGGCGAAGGCTTTGCAGGAGGGTAGGAGAGTGGCAGCGGCGGTGGCGGATCTTAACGGCGATGGCAAACCCGAGCTGATTTTGGGCAACTATGCCGGTGGCACAGCCTTTTTCAACGGTGCCGAACCTCCCGCGCACACGACCGTTGCCATGCGCGAAATCCCAACCTTGCGCGTTTACCCCAACCCCGCCGCAGATTTTCTCCACATCGAAAGCGACCAACCCTTAGGACTTATCCAAATTTATGACACTTTTGGACGTTTGGTGATGAGTATGAACAATATTGAAAATAATAACATCATCATTGATACTAAACCGATGACTTCTGGCGTTTATATCGTTTGTTCTGCCCATCGCGCCATCTCGAAATTTCTAAAAGCCAATAGCCGATAGCGAAAAGCCAACATCCAAAAAAATGTATCTTTGCAGGTTCAAATTAAAACGATAATATGCTTCATTTAAACACGTCTGAAGAGAGAGTTTCGGCAAGTCCGGAAAAAGTATATGCGGTGTTGACCCGCTTTTTTGAAAAGCAGCCCGAAGGCTTGCCCGGTGTGAGCAGTTGGGAATCGTTGCCCAACGGTTGCCGTTTCACCATCCAGGACCAGATCAGTTGTCAGCTGACGTTGGCCGACCAAGTGCCGAATTCGCGCGTGACGTACCATGCCGACTCCGACAAAGGCATTTCCGCGGATGTCGCTTTCAATATTGAGCCGGCGGGCGATGAGAGTATCCTGAAAGGCGAGTTGGACATGAACATCCCGTTCTTTTTGCAGGGAATGGTGAAGGGATTGATAGGGAAATTCATGGATCCGGCGATGAAACAGTTGAAAAACGTGATTGAAAAGAGCTGACATGGAATACACGATTAGAACCGACAAGTTAGTCAAAAAATACAAGAACCGCACGGTTGTCAACGAGGTCTCCATCAACTTCACGCAAGGGGAGATTGTGGGGCTTTTGGGTCCCAACGGTGCAGGCAAAACCACTTCGTTCTATATGATTGTGGGATTGATCAAGCCTTTCTCCGGCCGTATCTTCTTGAATGAACAGGATATAACGGAAGAGCCTATGTACAAGCGTGCGCAGATGGGTATTGCTTATCTGCCGCAGGAGGCTTCTGTTTTCCGGCAGTTAACAGTGGAGGATAACATCAAGGCGATTCTCGAGTTCAGTGGCAAGAGCAAGGCTGAGCAGAAGGAGATGCTGGAGAGTCTGATTGCCGATTTCAACATCGAGAAGGTGCGCCACAACAAGGGCAACAACCTTTCGGGCGGTGAGCGCCGTCGTGTGGAGATCGCCCGCTGTCTTGCCTCCAACCCCAAGTTCATTCTTCTGGATGAGCCCTTCGCTGGGGTCGACCCTATTGCCGTGGAAGACATTCAGAATATCGTAAAAAAGCTGAAAGACAGAAATATAGGCATTGTTATCACGGACCACAACGTTCATGAAACCCTTTCCATTACCGACCGCGCCTACTTGCTCTTCGAGGGCAGCGTCCTCAAAGCCGGCACCGCCGAAGAACTCGCCGCCGATCCTATCGTGAAGAAGGTGTACCTTGGATCGAACTTTGAGCTGAGGAAGTGAACAATGAGCATTGAACATTATTTGTAACATTAAAGATATGAAAAAAAACGTCAAGTATTTTGCAGTTTTGTTTATGACAAGCTTGAACCTGGTGTGTTATGCGCAGGTGAAGCAGGTGTTTCAAGTCATTGATTTCGACTCGCACAAGCCATTGGCCGGTGCGACCAACACCCTCTATGTGCAGTCGCCGAGCGCCAAGGAGCGTGTGCTGACGCTGACTACCAACGCGCAGGGGATTGCAGTAGCCAACCTTCCCGCCGACATGAAAGGGGAGTATTTGTGCTTGAACATTTGGATGTTGGATGGTTATACCTCCTTGGGCCGTGTTCCTGAAAATATCTATTCCTATTATCAAACCAAGGACACTATCAAATATTATATGGCGGATAAACAGGTTTATAAGAAAGAATGGGAATCGGTTTTCGAGCAGATGTTCCGCTACCATTACCGTGAGGATATGGTGCCGGTGAGCCAGAAGTTCCGCGATACGGTGCAGGCACATCCCGAGTTGGCCAAAAACTATGTCAACCAACTCATCGAGGCGACTTTCGAAAATGTGACCATCGTCAATGACTGTTTTGAAGATGCTGATTATATTAATAAATACGATTTCACCCTTTACGATGAACCCCAGTTCCGCGAGGTGCTGCAGTTACTGCGTTCCGGCGATGTCAGCAAGGCGATGGAAATCACCAAATCACATATCGACCTGAATGACAACAGTTTTAACAACATGAAATGGATGGATCTCTATCGAGACATCTCTTTCATGGATTATGCGCCCCAATCCGAGGTTCCGATGTGTACTTATAGCGAGGTTTTGTATAGAAACCATTTTTCGGATCGCGCAGCAGCTTGGTATATCACTGATTTGAAGCGAAATGGTGAATTCGCCAAAGCGGACTCTCTCATCCGCATCGAGAAAGCCAACAACAAGGATCCGCGGATGACGTCTGTCTTCCATCCTTCCATTGTACAGTATCTTAACGGTTTGGACAATGCAAAGCTGAAAACTCTTTCGGAAGATTTGCTTCAGGCGGTGCAGAACTCTTACCAACAATATCCCGACTACTCGAATATGTTTGAAGTCTTCTGGACTTGCAAAAATCTCTATTACACTTATGCGGTGTTGGAAGACAGTGTGACCGCCACACGCATGATCGACAGTGCCGTGGCCATTGCAAAACGCTATGCGGCCATGACTCCCGATGAATTTAGAAAGAATCAACAAACTGTCAAGAGAATGCAGGATCTGTTGACGGTGGTGACGGCGGATACCCGCTACCTTTCGACGACCTTGTTGTACCAGATTTATGATGATATGTACAAAGCCGCGAAGGCGAACTATGATCAGGATACCGCAGATCTTTTCTTGCAGCTGCAGTTGGCGGAGTGCGCTTTGCGTTGGCTCAAGGAGGCACCCATTCCGGAGGATGCCCAAGCCACCCGTTCGGAAGTTTTGGAACAACTTGTGGAGTTAGAGTTCAAACTCTCCAAAGAATTCCCGGATTTTTATCCCGTGCAGAATGTGCAGGTTGCCTCGCAGTTGTTGGCGCAACGTTTGATGAATCCGAGCAGCAGTGAGCAGCTGCAAGATGCATTCCGTCAATACGAGCGGAGTTTCGATGTGGTGAATGCCCAGTTCCCCAAGTCCTTCATTGACCAATACCTGCGCTTTAACTCCTTGGTGGAGGGATATCTGACTGCCAATCAACAGTTTGAGCTGACGTCAGAACTTTCTGATTTTACAGATCGTCTGTTGAACATCAAGGCCGACAATGATCCGCAGAAGTTTCTCGTGATAAAGGCGGAGAATGCCAATGAAATTGCGGAAAATCTCTATTCGCAAGAGATGTACGAAGAATCGATTGCCTATTATCTGCAGTCCAATGAATATTATGAAAAGGCTATCCCTCAAGACGAATCTTTGTGGATTCCGTACTTGACAAACTACCTCCAGATGGGTGACGCACATCTCTATCAGAATCAGTTCGACAAGGCTATGTTGACCTATCAGAAGATTCTTGATTTCGAGTCGCAGATTCCGGCGTCTGTCCTTCCGAAATACACCCAGATCAAAGGAAGTGTATATTATTATAAAGGCGACATCTACAGAGCGATGGAAGATCTGAAGCAGGCCGACAAGGAGTATAAAACGGCTGAAAAGTTTTATAAAAAGTCTATTGCAATGGGCAATATGGATGCCTACTTGCAATTGGGAGAGATGTATTGGGGCAAGGCAGTTGTCGCTTCCCAAAAGGGCGATCTCAAGCAATGCAAGAAGTTGTTGGAACAGTGCGTCGCTTACTATGAATCCACCCAGATGAATCGTCCGCTGAACACATACGCCCGTGCTAAATCTGTATTATCGGAATTCTACAAACAGGATCAAAACATGGAGAAATACTACCAGACGGTGGCAGGATTGACGGATTATTACCGTAAATATGCGGGATATTCCCCTGAATATGCTGCCAAACTGGTGGATAATGCAGAAACGATGATCGGGGGAGACATCTCCGTCGAGGAGGCGCTGACTTATTCCCATGACATCATGACAGGATTGATTTATCTGAATGAAGCCGGCAAAGACGTCGAGTTGCCTTATCTGCGTGGCATGTTTAATCTGGCGCGCGCCTATACGCTCAACGATTCCGTAACATCAGCCCTCGACCTTTACAGACAATGTCTGGCCATGAACGAGATGATGTTCAAGGATACCGCTGTGACTACTTACAAAGGCAACATGGCGGAAGTGTATGGCAAGATTGCCAATTGTTACGAGATGATGGCCGAGGATGTGGACACCGCTCATTCGGAATTGTGGTACTATCGTGCCATTGACGCCCGCGACACGCTCATCGACCTGCTGAAAGAGCTTTCCAACGACGGCGATGTGAACAAGACCTATCGCGCTGCCGTTCAATACAAGAACAATGCCATGGTCTTCTATCGGCTCGAAATGATTCCTTCCGCGCAAGACTACCTCGACAAGTCCATCGAGTTGCTGAAGATGCTTTACAACAGCGAATACAAGACGGAAGTGGAGGAGGATGTCATCCTGCACTATTATCTGAAAGGATATATCTATGCAGAGAATAACAATAATGAGAAAGCGGTGGAGAACCTGAGGATTGCCGTGGATTACGGCGATAAGTCCGACACCTCCGAAGGCGTCTCCCGCTACTATTTCATGGCCGTCAACGAACTGATTGAACTGCTTTCGAGGGACACCGCCGCCAACGCCGACGAACTTGCCAAACTGAACAAAACGCAAAAAGCCCTGAAAAAGTTCTTTTAACTGATTATTTTGACTTAGACTTGCCCATTGCCTCGACCCTTGCCCCTTAAACCTTAAACCTTAAACCTTAAACCTTAAACCTTAAACCAACATGACCACCTTCGGAACCACCTACCGCCTCACAGACTGGGGCGACACCCACGGCGACGAGCTGGAGGGCCTGATAGAGGGCTGTCCGGAGGGTTTGTGTGTGGATAGGGACTTCGTGGCGGCGGAGATGTCGCGACGTTCGCCCAGTGGTGACGCGTTGTCCACGAAGCGTCGGGAGACGGACAGGGTGGAGTTTTTGTCGGGCATTGTGGATGGGAAAACCACGGGGGAGCCGATACGTTTCCGTATTCCCAATGTGGATGTGAAGGTTTCGGAGTCCAACCGTTACGTGCTGAAGCCGTCGCACGCCTCGTACACATACATGCGTAAGTTCGGCGTGACGGACAACGAGCAGTGCGGGCGGTCATCGGCGCGGCAGACGGCGTGCCGGGTGGTGGCGGGTGCCATCGCCAAGTTGTGGCTCGCCGAGCGCGGAGTGCGCATTATCGCGAAAACGGTGAGCATTGCCACGCCTAAGCGCGAGGGTGACTCCGTTGGGGCGTTGGTGGAATGCCGCATCAGCGGATTGCCGGCAGGTTTGGGAGAGCCGGTCTATGACAAGTTCTCGGCGCGGTTAGCCTATGCGATGCTCTCCATCAATGCGGCGAAGGGTTTCGAGTACGGCGAAGGCTTCAAATCCGCGGGGATGTCCGGTAGCGAGTACCACGATGTGCA
>Ga0265299_10005977_pt1 | contig 11188 bp, 6 predicted proteins | sample AusTroGonzalo_MG_4_FD_193485 | JGI IMG/M metagenome (GOLD analysis project Ga0265299, IMG submission 193485) | Bovine rumen microbial communities from tropical cattle in Woodstock, Queensland, Australia - Gonzalo_02 | ecosystem: Host-associated > Mammals > Digestive system > Stomach > Rumen ...
GGGCAACGACCCCTTCGCCGACTTCAATCTCAATTACCGCACAGGCGGAGTGGACATCTTCGCCGGCGTGAACTATGCCCGCACCACAGGCCGCCAGGAGAGCGACCTGGTGAAGAACACCTATGGTGTGAACAAGCACATCCTGAACGATGGCTACCTGCTCAACGAGTATCAGGATTCCAAGCTGCATGGAAACGCGGGTGTCAACTGGCAGATCTCTCCCTACCACTCCGTGGGCGGCAAGGTCGAATGGGGCCGTCAGCTCACCTACAATGTGGATATGATTGTGAAAGACCATGTGTTCGTGGATGGTGAAGAGGCCGACAAGCTCACCACTACCTCCAACGAAACCATGTACGACAAACCTACCGGTACCCTTGGCGCCAACCTGTACTACAACGGCCTGGTCGGCGGAAAGCTGGGTATCGACGTCAACCTGGATTACTATGGCAGCGATGCGTCCAACAAATTCATCGCCAACGAAATCAGCGAGATTACACATAACGAAAGCGTGGCCAGCGCGAGTTCCAACAGCAACCGTATGTATGCTGCGAAGGCTGTTCTGTCCTACCCCATCTGGATGGGTCAGTTGCAGGCGGGAACAGAGGAGTCCTTCTCGCGCCGTAAGGATGACTACTCTACTACTATGGCCGACATCGCTGCCATTTCTTCTTCATCGGCCCGGGTCAAGGAGGACAATATCGCGGCTTTTGCGAACTATGCCTTCTACGTGCCTGCTGTCGGCCAGCTGAGCGCCGGCGTGCGTTACGAGCATGTGAACTTCTCCTACGAGGATGCCATCGACGCATCGGCCAACCAGTCCAACCACTATAACAACTGGTTCCCGACGGTTTCCTATGCGAACGCCTTCGGCCCGGTGCAGGTGATGCTCAATTACAGCACCAAGACCAGCCGTCCTTCCTACTCCAACCTGTCCAGCGCCATCCGCTACAACAGCCGTTACATCTGGCAGAGCGGTAACGCCATGCTGCAGCCGGAAATCATCCACGACGCAAGCCTCACCGCCGTGTACAAGTTCGTGACGCTGGTTGTGAACTACTCCCGCACCGACGATGCCATCATGGTCTGGAGCTCTCCTTACAATGACGAGGGTGTGGTGCTGGTGAAGCCCCGCAACATCGAGACGCCCTACCGCACGCTGCAGGCTTTCGTGAACTTCACGCCTACCATCGGCATCTGGAACCTGAACTACACCGTGGGTATGATGCCCCAGTGGCTCACCATCAACGCCCCCGACGACCGCGAGCCCTCCGGTTACCGCGAGACGACGTTCAATGGAAAGCCCATGTTCGTGGCGCAGATGTTCAACACCTTCAGCTTCAAGAACGGCTGGCAGCTGGAACTGGGCGGTGAACTCCATACCAAGGGTCACATCCAGAACCTGTACATCAACAGCAATTACTTTGACCTGAGCGCCGCCGTACAGAAGTCCCTGCTCAAGGACGGTTCCCTGATCCTGCGCCTGGAAGGACACGACCTCGCCGGCCTCGCCCACTACGACGTGGAGTCCGACTTCGGCAGCCACACCATCTGGCAGACCAACAAGATGGACACCCAGCGCGTGAAATTCTCTATCCGTTACAACTTCAACACGGCCAAGAGCAAGTACCGCGGAACCGGTGCCGGCGCCGACGAAAAGGCCCGCATGTAATTCCTCCCACAAAAGAAGACGACCGCAAGGCCGTCTTTTTTTGTGCACCGACAAAAAAAGAATATCTTTGTCTGAAAAACTATTCGCATGGTTTCCAAAGTAGGTAAAATACTGGTCGTAGATGATAATGCGGGCATCCGCAGCGCCTTGAAGATCCTGCTCCCGATGTACTTCGCCCAGGTGGAGACGATTCCGTCCCTCGCCACGCTCGTGGGTAAGCTGGAAGAATTCCGCCCGGACGTGGTGCTGCTGGACATGAACTTCAATACCAGCATCAATACCGGCAACGAAGGCCTGTACTGGGCCGGGGAGGTCAAGAAGATCGCCCCCGAAGTGGAAGTCGTGCTCTTCACCGCCTATGCCGATATCCAGCTGGCGGTGGAAGGGATGAAGCGCGGCGCCTTCGACTTTATCGTGAAACCCTGGGACAACGACAAACTGGTCGAGGTCCTGACGGCCGCCCGCGACAAGGCCCGCAAGGCCATGAAAAGAGATGCCCGATCGGGGTCGGGCATGACGACCTCCGTCATCCCCGGCTTGACGACCTCCGTCATCCCCGGCATGACCGGGGATCCCATGTTCTGGGGTTCCTCCAGGCCGATGGCGGCCATCCGCCGTACGCTGGAGAAAATCGCCCCCACCGACGCTACCGTCCTCATCACCGGCGAAAACGGAACCGGCAAGGACGTCCTCGCGCGGGAAATCCATGCCCGCAGCCTCCGCAGCGGCGGGCCGATGGTAGCCGTGGACGCCGGCGCCATCACCGAGACCCTCTTTGAAAGCGAACTCTTCGGCCATGTCAAGGGAGCTTTCACGGACGCCCACGCCGACCATGCCGGCAAGTTCGAGCAGGCCGACGGCGGCACGCTCTTCCTGGACGAGATCGGCAACATCCCCCTGCACCTGCAGGCGAAGCTGCTGCGCGCCATCCAGAGCCGGAGCATCATCCGTGTCGGAGGCTCGGAGCCCCGGCCGGTCAATATCCGCCTCATCTGCGCCACCAACATGGACCTGGAGCAGCTGGTCCGGGAGGGCCGCTTCCGCGAAGACCTTTACTACCGCATCAATACCGTTCACATCCATCTGCCTGCGCTGAGGGAACGCAAGGAGGACATCGGCCCGCTGGCCGAGCGCTTCATCGCGCGGTATGCCGCCCAGTACCACCGGACGCTGGAGGGGCTGGACGCATCGGCCCTGGAGGCGCTGGAGGCGCATCGCTGGAACGGCAACATCCGCGAGCTGCAGAACTGCATCGAGAAGGCCGTCATCCTGAGCGAATCCGCCACCCTCACCGCCGCCGACATCCAGGTGGAAAGGACTGCCCCGTCCGCTGTCAGACTGGCGCCCTCCTGTCATTCTGAGCGTAGCGAAGAATCCCTCGTCCGCGAGGCCATGGAGCGCACGGGCGGCAACATATCGGCCGCGGCGAAGATGCTGGGCGTAAGCCGTCCCACCTTATACGCGAAACTGAAAAAGTACGGACTGTGACCCTCTGGCAGATTATACTGCTTGTCGTTTGCGTGGCTGCTGTCGCGGCCGGGCTTGCGGCGTGGTATGTCCGCCGGAAGGATATCCGGAAGGTGGCCTACATGATGGATGCGCTGGAGGACGGGGAACTGAACTTCCGTTTCCAGGACAAGAACAGCTTCAACCGCACGCTCAACCGCATCCGGACCATCTTCGAGAAGCAGCGGCAGGAGCACGAGCAGGATTCCTGGACCAAGCTCATCCGGGTGCTGACCCACGAAATCATGAATACGGTCTCTCCCATCGCGTCCCTGAGCGACGCCATGGCCAAGTCCGTGGACGAGAACGGCCGCAGCGAGTTGGACGTCAAAGCCGGCCTCGAGACCATCTCCGACAGCGCGAAGAACCTCATCGGCTTTGTCCAGACCTATCGGCAGCTCTCCGGCGTGGCGAGGCCCGTCCGCAAGGCGCTGGACCTGCAGGAGCTCATGGACGGGGTCATCTCCCTGAACCGCGAGTACCTCCTTTCCTGCGGGGCTGCCTGCACTTATCGGCCCGAAGAGAAGGACCTCATGATCTTTGCCGACGAAGGGCAGATCTCCCAGATTCTCATCAACCTCATCAAGAATGCGCTCCAGGCGGGCGCGAAGCAGATCGACCTGTCGGCCCGGATGGGGAAGGACGACGAGGTGATCGTGGAGGTCGCGAATGACGGCGAGCCGATTCCGCCCTCGGCCCAGGAGCAGATCTTCATCCCCTTCTATACGACCAAGGCCGAAGGGTCGGGCATCGGCCTTTCCATTTCCCGCCAGATCATGCGCAACCACAACGGCTCCATCGTGCTGCTCCGCAGCGAGGCGGGCAGGACCGTCTTCGAGCTCCGCTTCCGCTAGGCTGTCAAATTGTAAAGCAAAAGTGTAAAGTCTGTAAAGGGCTTTACACTTTTTTTATGTCTCATGTTTTATTTTTCGTATTGGTATTCAATGAGTTATCAGTTTTGGCACGCGGAGTGCTAATGTGGAGGGCGTTAAACACAAAGTATGAAAGAAAATATCATTAAGTGTGTAGTTATGGCACTGGCGCTCGCAGGGATTGTGCACGCCAGTGCTCAAACTACTTTCTCCCTGAAGGAGTGCATGGAGTATGCGATCTCCCACTCCACCAAGACGCGCATCCAGCAGGCAGCCACCGGCGACGCGCAGCTGGACCGCAGGGACGCCGCCCTGGCGCTTTTCACCCCGAGGATTTCGGCCGATGTCTATGCCTATTACAGCTTCGGCCGCAGCATCGACCCGCAGACGAATACCTATTTCAATACTACTTCCTTCCATAACAACTACGGCGTATCGGCCGGATACGATCTGTTCGACGGATTCAAGGCCGTGAACAATTACAAGATTTCCAAGACCGGCCTTCTCATCGCCGAGTCCCTGGAAAAGCAGGTCGAGGCCGATATCTGCCTGGCCGTGATGGAAGCCTACTACAACGTAGTGTATTACAAACGCCTGAGCGAGGTGTACGAGGAGCAGGTCTCCGTGGCCGAACAGGCGCTGACGAAGGCCCGCCGTGAGGAGGAACTGGGCCGAAAGGGCCACGCCGACGTGGTCCAGATGGAGGCCGATCTGGCCGACCAACTGTACAATCTAACCTATTCAAATAATATGTATCAGGCCAGGAAAATGACCCTGGAAGACCTGATGTTCTGGCCGATGGACGAGGACCTGGACATTGTGACGGAGATGCCCGATCAGGTCGGGCATGACGCCTCCTCCTCCGTCATTCCCGGCTTGACCGGGAATCTCACCGCCGAAGAAGTGGTAGACTTCGCCCTGGAGCACAATCCTTCTATCCGGATTGCCTCCTGGCAGGAACTCAACGCCAGACGCGAACTTAACACCGCGAAGTGGCAGTTGCTTCCCTCGGTAAGTGTATATGCAGGCTGGAGTACCAGCTATTACACTTACCAGGGAGCGGCCACCAGCCCCTACTGGAACCAGTTCCGGAACAACGGTGGCGAGTACGTGGAACTGTCGGTTTCCCTCCCCATCTGGAACCGGCTCAGCAAACATTCCTCCATCTCCCGCCGCAGACATGCGTTGGAAAAGGCCTCGGCCGAACTGGATCAGAAGCGGCGGGACGTCGAAAGCGAGGTGCGCCGGGCCATCCAGGACCGCGACGGGGCCGAGGCTGCCTACCTGCTGGCCTGCCGCAAGGCCGAAGTCCAGTCGGAAGCCTACAACCTGAATCTGAAGAAACTGGAGCAGGGCCTCCTCTCCCCGCTGGAATTCCAGACAGCTGCGGCCAACTACCTGCGCGCCCGCGCCGACGAGATGAACTGCCTCTTCCAATACCTCATCAAGCAGGCCGTAGTCCTTTATTACAATGGAATAGAATACGTCAACCAATAAATAAGAGATTCCGGGTCAAGCCCGGAATGACGAAAGCGTATGGATAAGATTATCGAGAAAAAAACCGGATGGCGGGTGGCGTTTACGAAGAAGGCTTTGCCCTGGTGGATGGGCGCGCTGCTGCTGGTTTTTGTCATATACCTGATGGCTCGGCCCAACAATAAGTCGCTTCGGGTGGACAAAGACACGTTGATCGTAGCAGAAGCCGTCAAAGGCCAGTTCAACGACTACATCCGTATCAGCGGGCGCGTGCAGCCCATGACCACCATCCAGCTGTCGCCCCAGGAAGGCGGCATCGTGGAGAAGATCTTCATCGAGGAAGGCTCTCCGGTGAAGGCCGGCGATGCCATCCTCATTCTGAACAACGACAACCTGGACCTCCAGATCCTGAACTCCGAGGCCGAATTGGCCGAGAAGGAGAACATCCTCCGCAATACCCAGATCCAGATGGAGCAGCAGAAGCTGGACGTGCGCCAGAACGTGCTGGAATATGGTCTGAACGTAGATCGGCTCAAACGGGCCTACGAGCAGCAGAAAGCGCTCTACGAGGACAAGCTTATTGCCCGGGAAGAATATCTGAAGGCCGAAGAGGACTACCGGCTGGCCTTGCAGAAATACAAGCTGATGACCGAGCGTTCCCGGCAGGACAGCCTCTACCGCGGTACCCAGATCGACCGCATGGAGGAGTCCCTGGAGAACATGCAGCTCAACATGCAGATGATCCGCAAACGCAAATCCAACCTTATCGTTAAAGCACCCATCGACGGCGAACTCGGCCTGCTGGACGTGTCGCTGGGGCAGAGTATCGCCAGCGGCACCAGAATCGGCCAGATCAACTCCGTGGGCGTGTATAAGGTGGAGGCGCAGATCGACGAGCACTACATCGACCGCGTCGTGGAGGGCCTGTCGGCCACCTTCGAGCGCCAGGGCGATACGTACTCGACCCTCCTGCGCAAGGTCTATCCGGAGGTCCGAGACGGCAAGTTCAAGGCCGATTTCAAATTCGACGGCGAGCAGCCGGACAACATCCGCACCGGCCAGACCTACTACCTGAACCTCCAGCTAAGCCAGCCCGAGGAGGGCATCATCATCCCCCGCGGCACCTTCTACCAGAAGACCGGCGGAAAATGGATCTACGTCGTTAACAAAGAGGGCAACAAAGCCGTCAAAAGAGAGATACGTATCGGCCGGCAGAACCCGCAGTACTATGAAGTGCTGGAAGGCCTGGAGCCCGGCGAAATGGTCATCACCTCCGCCTACGACACCTACGGCGACAGCGATGTCCTGGTATTTTAAAGAATTATGAAGAGTTATCTGAAATTTCTTTCCCGCAACAAGCTGTACACCGCCATCGAAGCGGTGGGGTTGGCGGTGAGTCTGGCGTTTGTCATCCTGATCGGCACTTATGTCGTGCAGCAGTATGAAGTGGCGCACGAGTCGCCGCAATGGAAGCGCACGTTCGTGCTGGGAACCGATGACTACCTGGGCCTGACCTATTGGGACAAGGAGGAGCTGGAGATGAACATCCCGGAGGTGGAGATGGCGACCCGCGTTGCCCTGCTGTGGCAGCCGTTTGCCCGCAAAGGTGATGAGCCGCTTCGGTGCTCGGGAATGGAGATCGATGCCACCTTCTTTCAGGTTTTTCCTGAATATCAAATGATTGAAGGACGTGTCGATGATTTTGTCGGCAAGGATGATGTCCTCCTCAGCGAATCCTTCGCCAGAAAGATTGCCGATCGGGTCGGCAATGACGCATCCGTCACTCCCGGCTCGACCGGGAGTCTTATCGGCACCACCCTTAGCATCCATGGTTCCGACAAGACCATCAAGGGCGTCTTTGCCGATTTTGACGGCAGCTTTTTCATGCCCTGTGATATCATTACCAACATAGAAGACAGTTGGGGCGCGGAAACGGGCGGAGAGTACAGGTTCAACAGCATCGGCAACTACACCACCTGGTACCGCGTGCGGGAAGATGCGGACCTCGCACAGGTGAATGCCAAAGTGAAGGATCTCCTACACAGGAACTATGACGCCAACTGGCGAGCGGAAAACGTGGACAAGTGGCGCTCCTACCGCATGGACGAGGCCTTCTTTGCCATCGGCAACAGCAACGGTCTCACGCGGCAGGGCAACGGCCAGATGCTCCGGCTCCTGACGGTGGTCGTACTCCTGCTCTTGCTTTCGGCCGTTTTCAACTACGTGAACCTGAGCCTGGCCCTTACCGGCAAGCGCTCCAAGGAGATGGCCACCCGCCGCTTGCTGGGGGCCGACAAGACCGGCATCCTGTGGAAGTACATCGCCGAATCCGTGGCTTTCACCGCCGTATGCTTCGGCGTGGCATTGCTGTTGGCCGACCTTCTGGCCCCCATGATGAACAGACTGGTTTCTGTTAGTGGCCCGGATGGCCTGATTCTGGGGTTGGGCGACATCAGCGTGAAGCTTTCCCTCATGCTGACGCCGGGATATATCCTGACATACATCGCCGGCATCCTGGTCCTGGGTATCATCAACGGCCTTCTTCCAGCCGTCATCGCTTCACGCTACGAGCCCATCGACGTGATCAAGGGAACGCTGCGGCGCCGAAACAAAATGGTACTGAGCAAAGTGTTCATCGTGGTGCAGAACGTCCTGTCTGTATTCCTGATTGCCATGGCGCTGGTGATGGAAGTGCAGATGCGCCATATGCTTGCACGGCCGATGCATGCCGCTACGGAGAATCTCTACTACATTGAGTACACTGCCGCCGATAGCTTTGATCAGATGAAGCTTTTCAAAGACAAGGTGGAGCAACTACCCTTTGTGATGGAAGCAGGCGTGGGGCGTGGCATTCCGGGACTCATCAATATGACCATGGGAATCACGGTGGATGAACAGCATCGCGTAGAGATGCCTGTCATCTTTTGCGATACCACCTATTTCAAACTGCTGGGAATGGAGGTGGAGGAAGATTTCGGTCATCCTCTGGCGCCTTCGCTTTGGATGAGCCGCAGCGCCTTCAACGCCGCCGAGGTGTCGGATACGTCCACCGTATTTCCCCGGAGAATCAATTTGAATGGTGCCGAGCCGGAGTTCATCGGAGGCGTGGTAACGGATTTCCCCGCCGCTCCGGCCTCTGAGAGCAGTTTCAATCCCAATGGCAGCATCGTCGTAGCCCGGTCCGAAGATTTCAGGTTCCCCGGCGGCATGCTCATCGGCACTACGGGAGAGGACAAGTCTTACGAAAAAGCAATCCTACAGGCTTACAAGGAATTCCGGCTGGAGACATCCGGCGTGGAAGAACCTGCCTGGCGGCACGGCTTTGTGCGTGACATTAACAAACAGATGCTTGCACCTGTCCGGAGGACCCTCCGCCTGGTGGAACTGTTTGCCGTGCTGTCTGTGCTGATCGCCCTGCTGGGCCTGCTGGCCATGAGCACTTATTTTGCCGATGAAAACGTCAAGCAGATTGCCATCCGCAAAGTGTTCGGCTCGGACGTGAAGCAGGAGACGTGGCGTTCGGTCCGCATTTATATGCTGATGGTGGGCATCGCCTGCGCCTTCGGCATTCCGCTGGCCATCTGGGCGGCGCGGCTGTATCTGGAGCGCTTTGCCTACCGCGTCGAAGGCTATGGATGGGTGTTCGTCGTAGCCATCGTAATTTCGATGACCATCGCCTTCGGCTCCGTCCTCTGGCAAACCCTTAAAGCCGCGAAGACCAACCCGGCGATGGAACTGAAAAAAGAATAATAACAAAAAGAGAAATAATATGATCAAAGTATCGAATCTGAGCAAGGTTTTCCGGACGGAAGAAATTGAGACCACGGCGCTTAATGGCGTCTCGTTTGAAATCAAGGACGGCGAGTTTGTCGCCATCATGGGCCCGTCGGGCTGTGGCAAGTCCACGCTGCTGAACATCCTCGGCCTGCTGGACAATCCCACCAGCGGCTCTTATGAACTCCTCGGCACCGAGGTCGGCAGTCTGAAGGAGAAAGAGCGCACCAAGTTCCGCAAGGGCAACATCGGCTTTGTGTTCCAGAGTTTCAACCTCATTGACGAGCTCAATGTCTATGAGAACATCGAACTGCCGCTGCGCTATCTGAACATCAGTTCCTCCGAACGGAGGACCCGCGTCGCGGAGATCATGAAGCGCATGTCCATCAGCCATCGCGCCAATCACTTCCCGCAGCAGCTCTCCGGCGGTCAGCAGCAGCGCGTGGCCATCGCCCGTGCCGTCGTCGCCGGCCCCAAGCTGATCCTGGCCGATGAACCCACGGGTAACCTCGATTCCAAGAATGGCAAGGAGGTGATGGACCTGCTGACAGAGCTCAATGCCGAGGGCACGACCATCGTGATGGTGACCCACTCCCAGAAGGACGCCGCCTGCGCTCAGCGCACGATCGACCTCTTCGACGGTCAGATCGTCTCTGATGTCAAGAACGAACTTTAATTAGATGCCCGGTCAGGGCCGGGCATGACGAGATTCGTTATGAAATCAAAAAGCGATATTCTCATCAAAGTGCTGTCCCTGGGCGTGGGGTTGGCGGTGGGCGTGGTGCTCATTGCCAAGGTGTTCTTCGAACTCAGCTACGACAGCTTTTACAAGGACATCGACCGGGTGTATTCCATCTATACCTGGTACTCGCAGAATGGCGATGAGGACGATTATGGGCAGGTGAGCGGCGCCGTGGCCGTGGGCTTTATGCAAGAGGTCCCGGGGGTGGAGGTCGGTACCCGCACGACCTATGTGTTCAATAGAGACACCTATCTGGACGAAGATGCGAACAAGTTGAAGGCTACGCTTGTTTGTGCCGATACCTGTTTCTTCAAGGTTTTTGACAGGCCGATCCTGGCCGGCGATCCGGTCAAGACACTCGCAAAGTCCGGGTCGGTGATGGTGTCACGCTCGTTTGCCGGGAAGATGGGCGGAGTGCGGGAGTGCATCGGCAAGCAAATCTGCAACAAGGATGTGCCCGATCTGAAGTTTACCATCGAAGGCGTCTTCGAGGATTTCCCGAAGAACGGGACGTTGGATTATGACATCCTGCTGTCGATGGCATCCTATAGCGAATGGAGTACCACCAACTGGCTGGGCAACGACCGGTACAGGGGTTATGTGAAGCTGTTCCCGAGCGTGGACCCGAATACATTGTCCGATGCCATCCGGAAGATGCAGGAGACGCACCAGCATCTAGATGAGATGGAAGCAATGGGTTTGCAGTTGAGGTACCATCTGAAGCCGTTCAACAAGCTGCATACGAGCCATCCGGAAGTGAAGACACAGGTCATCCTGCTGTCGATTGTCGCCGCGCTGCTGATCTTGATTTCCCTGCTGAACTATATCCTGATCGTCATCTCATCCCTGGTGAAGCGCTCCAAGGAAGTGGGTGTCCGGAAGTGCTATGGCGCAGAAGGAAAGCACATCTATGGATTGCTGTCGAAGGAGTCGCTGCTCCACATCGTGCTGTCGCTGGTCCTGGCAGCCCTGATTATTTTCGCCGGCCGGAGCCTGGTGGAGAATCTGCTGGGCGTGCCGTTCCAGACGCTGTTGGTGCCGCAGAGCGTGATGGCCATCGTCGCCGTCATCCTGTTTGTGCTGGCTATTTCGATTGTTGTGCCGTCCGAATTGTTCCAGCGGATTCCAGTCGATGCCGCGCTGAAG
>Ga0265299_10005979_pt1 | contig 11187 bp, 5 predicted proteins | sample AusTroGonzalo_MG_4_FD_193485 | JGI IMG/M metagenome (GOLD analysis project Ga0265299, IMG submission 193485) | Bovine rumen microbial communities from tropical cattle in Woodstock, Queensland, Australia - Gonzalo_02 | ecosystem: Host-associated > Mammals > Digestive system > Stomach > Rumen ...
CCTCGCTCTTAACCTCCTGGATAGAACCTGTGAGCGATGTCTTCTTCTGTGTACCATAGGCCACAACCACAACCTCATCGAGGGTGTGTACATCGCTACGCAACTGAATCTTTAGAGTTTTTGTGCTTACAGCCACCTCAAGTGGTTCCATTCCCACATAGGTGATTCGAAGAGTCTTCATGCCCTCAGGAACGTCGAGGGTGAAGTTTCCATCATAATCGGTAATGGTACCCACACTAGCATTTCCAACTACCTGGATTGTAGCTCCGATAATTGGCTCGTTATCCTCATAACTAACCACGGTACCAGTAACCTTTGTTTGAGCCATAGCCATTCCAGCAAGCAGGAACAAGCCGGCCAACATCATACTGAGTCTTTTCATTTAAAACCTAAAATTTAATAATATACTAGTAATTACTTAATACTTAAACAAACTAAATCAGTTTTCCCAAACATAAATTAGCCATTCCTCACGAAATGGGCTGCAAAGGTACGAAGTTATTTTGAAATCGCCAAAGAAAAATTAATAAATATTTGTTTTATATACCAAAAAGATAGCTGGCCCCTTAAAAAGAGCCAGCCATCTTGATATTTTAAGCATCTATCCGATTACTCCTCGCCAGATGTTATTTCCTTGTTCTTGAATGCGCCGTTGTACATGGTCTCGCGCTCTGGGATTACCCATGTCCACTGGTTAGCATCGTTTGGTCCGATGGTAGCAACATATGCCTTGAGGAAGCTACCACCGTCTTCCCATGTCTTACGTACGATGGTGTCGCCCCAACGCTTGTAGTCGAACCAATCGTAACCCTCGCCCCAAAGGTCGAAGCGGCGATAGAGCTTGATTTCGGCCAGAAGGTCGTCGCCTGTCTTGGTGCTCTTAACCAGCTCTGGGTCGCGGTCCTTGTTTGCATCGAAGAGCAGTTGCTGAGCCTCAGCAATCTTACCCAGATGGAAATCGGCCTCAGCCTCGATGTAGTACATCTCAGCAGAGCGGAACAATGGGAATGAACCACCACCAGGAGTGAACTCACAACGATGCTTCATCTGAGCATAAGCATAGATAAGCGATGTGCTATAGAAGCGGTCAGCATAATCGGCAAATGCACGCTTGTAGAGCTTCTTGGTGCTACGACCTGCAGCATTACACTCAGCCAGCTCCTCGTCTGTTGGAACCAGGTAGAGGTCACGACGAACGTCGCTTGCAGGAATCTGGTCGATAAGCTCCTTACTGATGGCTGTAGGATAAGTACGGCACTGTGAAGAGCTTGAGTTTGAACCCTGATAAGCATAGAAGCTATAGTAGTAGAGAGTCTGCTCCTGACCCTCGTAAACACCCCAGATCCACTCGTTGTTGTAGGTGTACATACCATCGGCATACTGATCGTTGCTCATGATTGGGTGATTGGCCTTAGCCAGAGCAGCATACTTGGCTGCATTCTGCCAATCCTGCTTGGTAACAGCAGCACGAGCGTAAACGGCATAAGCCACATCGAGGTTTGGCTTGTAGAACTCGTAAATGTTAGCTACGGTGTTTGTGCCACGATCCTTACCACTCTTCTGGAACAGGCTGATAGCCTCGTCGAGGTCGCTGTAAACCTGAGCGTAAGTCTCCTCAAGAGTAGCCAGAGGCATGTCGCCAGTGCTCTGGTCGACACGCAGGATGATACCATCGGTCTTACCCTGCTCGTCGCTCCAGCGGTGGCAGTAGATCTGCGACAGCATGAAGAACGAGTAAGCACGGAATGTAAGAGCCTGAGCCTTTACATAAGCCTTCTCCTCCTCAGTACCGCTTGCGTTGTCGATGTTGCAGATGATGCTGTTGGCATTGCTAATCTGCTTATAGTAGTAGAACCAAGCAAAGTAATCGTAGATTGAAGTCTTCATCAGGTGGTATGTCTGATTGAAGATGGGAGTGAAACCAGAATAGTTAACCTTCTGGAAATCGTTGCCTGGATAGTTTCCGTACCAGGTCTTGATTGAACCCTCGCCATTCCATCCCTGTGAAGAACAGTACTGCTGAGTCATAGCACGGCACATACCGTTGATAACCAGAGAAGCATTCTTGGCCGATTCGATCATAACAGAGGTACCCTCTGCGTTCTGAGGAGCCGTCTCCAGATAATCGCTCTGACAAGCTGTGAGGCTAAGGGCGGCTACGCTCAATATATATATATACTTCTTCATATTTTTACTTTTTTACTTTTTTACTATTTTACCTTTTCACCTTTAGAATCTTACGTTCAAACCAACTGAGAATACTCGTGGAGTTACCAGATAGTTGCTCTGTGTACCTGAGTATGACATCTGTGGGTTCATACCCTGACGTGATGTCTTTGTAAACAGGTTCTCGCAAGCCAGTGTAAGAGTAACGCCCTCAAGGTCGGCCTTGCGTACCCACTCCTTAGGAAGCTGATAGCTCAGGTTGATGTTCTTAAGGATGAGGTAGCTTGCGCTTGTGAGCCAACGTGATGATGTTGAGTTGAGCGAAGCTGTGATGTCAGTATTGATCTTTGGAGAGTAGTTGAGCATAGGAATGCCGTTTGGATCAACTGCATCGGTAGCTGTGGCCTGATCGTAAGTCCAAGCATTCAGAGCATCCTTGTGCAGGTTGGCAGGTGATGTGCCAATAGACATCAGGCTCTGGTAGTTGTAGTCCATAACCTTGCCACCAAGTGAGTAGGTGAACAGAGTGTACAGGCTGAGTGACTTCCATGATACGCTGAAGTTGAAGCTTCCGTAAGCTGTTGGCATAGCAGAGCCATGGAACTCCTTCTTAGCGTAAGATGTGGTGTAGGTGTAAGGAACACCGTTGATAACTACTACACCATCGAGCTTGCTATCAGTGAGCTCTGTGCCGTTTGTAGCGTCACCATACACTGTACCGTCGGCACCCTTGAAGAAGTACTCCTCATCGTTGAACTTATAGAGTGACAGACCATTCTTGGTGTTGATACCCTCCCATGTGTAGAGGTAGTATGCGTAACGGTCCTTACCCTCGACAATCTTCTTTGTACCATCGATGATACCATCCTTGTTCTGCTCAGGCAGCTTAAGCACCTCGTTCTTCAGCAGAGTGATGTTTGCACCAACGTTTACCTTCCAATCCTTGTTCTTGAACACGTCCATATCAGCAGAAATCTCGATACCCTTGTTTGAGATAGTACCGATGTTCTTTGTTACAACGGCCTCGGCAGGGCTTGTAGTTGTAGCACCAGCAGACAGAGGCAGATTAACGTCGAACAGCAGGTCCTTATTGCGCTTGTCGAAGTACTCGATGCTGAAGTTCAGACGCTTGAACAAGCGACCGTCAACAGCAACACCCCAAGACTGACCTGTCTCCCACTTCAGATCCTCGTTAGGAAGCTGAGAAATCCAGTATGCACCCTCCTTGGCGTTCTGTGTAGAACCATAGAGTGCCCAGTAGCCATAAAGACCAGAACCAGCATCGTTTCCAACCTGTCCGAAGTCGGCACGCAGCTTCAGGTAGTCAACCCAGTCATAAGCCTTCATGAACTTCTCGTTAGAGATAACCCAGTTGGCACCTACGCTCCAGAAGTTACCCCAGCGGGCTGACTTAGAGAAGCGTGAGCTACCATCACGACGGAAGCTTGCCTCAAAGTTATAGCGGTTGTCGTAGCCATAACGTGCACGTGCCAGATATGACTCTGTACGATAGTTGCTACCATAGTCGTAAAGGTTTGTTATATCTGTATAGTTACGCAGAGTGCTCTTACCCTCAAATATCTCGTTGGTCTTGTAACCATACAGATAGTTATAGTTGTTGTAATAGTTCTCATGACCGAGCAGAGCGTCGATAGAATGTACACCATACTCGTGGCTCCAGTGCAGCTGCTGCTGGAAGGTGTAGTTCTTATACTGATACTCCTCACGCTTAGCACGACCGTTGTTACCCTTACCATCACCAATCTGTGAGTTATCGAATGAGCGCTCTACTGATGAACGCAGGTTCAGGTTACCCTTCAGTGAGAAAGTAAAGTTGTAAGGCAGGTTGAAGTCAACGTAAGCCACACTGTTCAGGGTGTTACGTGTAGTCTGGTCGATGTTAGCCTCGTTCTCCCAGATAACGTGGCGGTCGGCCAGCTGGTTACGTGTAATCTGCACCTGACCATCCTGGTCGATATAAGAACCACCATCCCACTGCTTGTTTCCATAAGCATCCAGAATGTACTCACCTGTGTTGATGTCGTGCAGGTGTACAGGATAGATTGGAGAAATGTAACGGCTGAAGTAGAATGGGTTAGCAATTGAGGTATCACCATCGCTGTATGAGGTAGTGCGGTTCTGGTGTGTACCAGCAATGTTCAGACCCATCTTAACCCACTTCTTAGGCTGTACGTTCACAGCAACGCGGGCTGAGAGACGGTCGAAACCAGAGCTCTTCATATATCCATTCTCATCGAGATAACCAAGAGACAGCAAGTAGTCCTTCTTCTCGTCGGCACCGTTGATGCTGAGGTTGTACTCCTGACGATAGCCGCTGCGGATGGTCTGGTCGAACCAGTCGAGGTCGCCATTATATCCGTCAAGAATCTTAGCATCGCTTACAATCTTACCATCAGCGGTAAAGAGTGCATCGTTAGCCTTGTTGAAGATGTTCAGATACAGGCGGTTATCAAAGATGTCGGCAGAAGCTGCAGCCTTGGCCTCAGCATCGCTTGCAGCACCGTTCATATTGTTGAAGTTGCGCAGATTCTGCCACTCCAGCTCCATAAACTCGTATGGGTTAACAGTGCTATACTCCTTGATACCACGGCTGTAGGTACCCTGCTTGATGTCGAGTGTTACGTTCATCTTACCCTGCTTACCCTTCTTGGTGGTAATCAGGATTACACCATTAGATGCGCGGTTACCATACAGAGCGGCTGATGCAGCGTCCTTCAATACAGACATCGACTCGATGTCAGCAGGGTTCAGATCGCTGATGTTTCCACCAAATGGAACACCATCTAATATATAAAGAGGTGTAGACGAACCATTAACGGTTCCCACACCGCGGATACGGATTGATGGGTCGTCACCAGGCTGTCCGTATGTGCTGTTTACCTGTACACCAGTAACGGTTCCTTCAAGAGCCGATGCAACTGATGATGTAGGACGCAGCTCAATAGCCTCACTCTTCACCTCCTGGATTGATCCGGTAAGCGAAGTCTTCTTCTGTGTACCGTATGCCACAACCACTACCTCATCGAGTGTGTGCACATCGTTACGAAGCTGAATGCGCAATGGTTTTGCACTTACAGCTACATCCAGAGGTTCCATACCAATATAGGTAATGCGCAGAGTCTTGCGCCCCTCGGGAACTACTAATTCAAATTTACCGTCGTAGTCTGTGATGGTACCAACTCCTGTTTCTCCTACAATCTGGATAGTAGCACCGATAATCGGCTCATTATCCTCGTAAGTTACAACGGTACCAGTCACCTTTGTTTGTGCCAGTGCCAATCCAACAAACATGAACAGGCCGGCTAAGGTCAAACTGATTCTTCTCATGTAATCTAAAGTTTATTTAAGTATAAAAAGTTATTATTTAATTATATCCAGTTCGTTTCCCCCAATCAGGTCGCAAAATTACAATTTATTTTTTTAAAATCAAACAAAATTATCAAAAAGTAATATTATTATGCTCTTTTTTTTCCTTTTGATGCTATAACACTTGTTTTGTATCAATCTTTTTTTTATCTTTGCAGGCACATTTAATTAAAAACATTAAGAACAATCTTTAAATTCACATAACAATGGAACAGCAGAAACGTTACGGTCATTTCGACGACCAGAATCGCGAGTACGTCATTACCGACCCGCAGACGCCGTGGCCTTGGATCAACTATCTGGGCAACGAGGATTTCTTCTCATTAATCTCTAATACCGCTGGTGGCTATTCTTTCTATAAGGATGCCAAGTTCCGCCGCATTACACGCTATCGTTACAATAATGTACCAATGGATAACGGCGGTCGATACTTTTATATCAAAGACGGCGATACCGTTTGGAATCCTGGATGGAAGCCTTGCAAGACTCCACTCGATTTCTACGAGTGCCGCCACGGCATGAGCTACACACGCATCACTGGTCGTAAGAATGGCGTAGAGGCCAGCATACTGTTCTTTGTTCCACTTAAGAAATGGGCTGAGGTACAGAAGCTTACTCTTAAGAACGATTCTAAGGAGACCAAGACTCTTAAGCTCTTCAGCTTCGAGGAGTGGTGCCTTTGGAATGCCGCTACAGATATGGAGAACTTCCAGCGTAACTTCTCAACAGGTGAAGTAGAAATTGAGGGTTCTACAATCTATCACAAGACAGAGTATCGTGAGCGTCGCAATCACTATGCATTCTATCACGTAAATGCTCCTATTCAGGGCTTTGATACCGACCGCGAGACATTCGTTGGACTCTACAACGAGTTTGCCGATCCTCAGGTTGTTATGGAGGGTAAGCCACGCAACAGCCACGCTCACGGCTGGAGCCCCATCGCATCTCACTATATCGAGGTGACACTCGCTCCTGGTGAGAGTAAGGACTTTGTATTCCTCCTCGGCTATATCGAGAACGAGCAGGATAAGAAATTCAGTGCTCCTCAGGTTATCAACAAGGATAAGGCTCACGCACTCATTGCTGAGCTCGACACCACTGCTAAGGTTGACAAGGCATTTGCTGAGCTCAATGCATATTGGGATGCTCTGCTTAATATATATAATGTACGCACAGGTAACGATAAGCTCGACCGTATGGTGAACATCTGGAACCAGTATCAGTGTATGGTTACCTTCAACTTCTCTCGTTCGGCTTCGTTCTTCGAGAGTGGTGTAGGTCGTGGTATGGGCTTCCGCGATAGTAATCAGGACCTCGTGGGCTTTGTTCACCAGATTCCACCTCGCGCACGTCAGCGCATCATCGATATAGCATCAACCCAGTTCCCTGATGGCGGATGCTATCACCAGTATCAGCCTCTTACCAAGCGAGGCAACAATGATATCGGCGGTGGATTCAACGACGACCCATGCTGGCTCATCTTCGGAACTGTGGCTTACATCAAGGAGACAGGTGACTTCTCAATACTCGACGAGATGGTGCCATTCGACAATCAGCCAGGCTCTGAGGTAACACTCTTCGAGCACTTGAAGATTTCGATGGATCACGTCATTAAGAACCTTGGTCCTCACATGTTGCCACTCATCGGCCGTGCCGACTGGAATGACTGCTTGAACCTCAACTGTTTCTCATGGGATCCTAACGAGAGCTTCCAGACTACAGAGAACGTATCAGAGGGCACAAAGGCTGAAAGCTTGATGATTGCAGGTCTCTTCGTTGTTACAGGAAAAGACTATGTAGCCCTGTGCAAGAAGATTGGTAAGGATGCCGAGGCAGAGCGCATGCAGAAGGCTATCGACGCTATGATCGAGGCTGTTAAGAAGCATGGTTGGGATGGCGAGTGGTATCTGCGCGCATACGACTTCTATGGTAATAAGATTGGTAGCAACGAATGTGAGGAGGCTAAGATCTTCATCGAGAGCCAGGGTTGGTGTACGATGGCCGAGATTGGAGCTGAGGATGGTATGGTTGCCAAGTCGCTCGACTCTTGCAAGAAGTATCTCGAGTGCGAGCATGGTATGGTGCTCAACAACCCAGCCTTCACAAAGTATATCTACGAGTATGGTGAGATTTCCTCATACCCTGAAGGCTACAAGGAGAACGCAGGTATCTTCTGTCATAACAATCCTTGGGTCATCATCGGCGAGTGTATCGCAGGTCGTGGTAACGATGCTTGGAGCCACTACGCAAAGATTCTGCCTTCGTATGTAGAAGAGAAATATCAGACTCTGCACAAGGTTGAGCCTTACGTAAACTGCCAGATGGTAGCTGGTAAGGACGCCTACAAGCCCGGCGAGGGTAAGAACTCATGGCTCACCGGTACTGCCGCCTGGATGTGGTACACCGTTTCGGAGTTCATCCTCGGCATCAAGCCCGACTACGATGGCATCCGCATCGACCCATGTCTGCCCGACACCGCTGGCGACTACACCGTTCAGCGTAAGTTCCGCGATGCCCAGTACGAGATTACCATCCATCCTAACGGCTCACAGAAGGGTGTTAAGAGCATCACTCTGGATGGCGCCAAGATTGATGGCACAGTAATCCCCTACTCTGCTGGCAAGCATACCGTTGAGGTTACGATGTAATATAAATAAGAGTTTAAAAGTAATCCCCGTTCAGTTAAGTCTGACGGGGATTATTGTTTTACCATTTAATTCAGCGTTTTGGTTATCTGGGTGATACCCTTACACTCTATACGATCGCTACCTGAGCGTTTCACCCATACATGGCCCAGCTTCTGGTCAATCTTCTCTACAATGTAGTTGGGTTTGTAGTAGTCAAGCCATTCGCACCACACCTTGTCGCCCTTCTTAATCTTCTCCTTGAAAGGCACAAGTTTACAAACGTCCTTATCAACTGCCACAAGTTTGCTTGCCCATCCAGACAATAGCAGTTTATTGCCATCAGCATGCATCAGTATACCGCTCTTCCACTCACCGTCTTCGCGATATGCAACCTGAGCTCCACTTTCCCACTCACCATCAGTCAACACGTTAAAAGAGTTAGGTTCCAACTTGCGGCCCTTGGCTCTTTCTTCTACCTTAGGATCGTTTGGATCATCAGGCCAATACAAATCGATGAAAACGGCTGTTGGCTCAGTTGGAGTACTGTCGTCAATAACAATGGCGCGCTGCATGCCGCTACCACCTTGCCACCATGTAAGGAGAATATCGCCCTTCTTGGCTTTCTGGCCTTTTTTCAATGGAACTATCAGAGCATTTGGCACCTCTACAGTTTCACCAAACCTTGCCACGGTAATTGTACCATCCCCCACTTTATCCACCTTAGTATCATACCAAATCAGAGTAGACTTTGTAAGGTCTTCGTTCTTTTTTACCGCACTAAAATAATGCCCTTGACAGCTGAGAACTGTCTGACCCAGTTCAGCTTCAATCTTTACGTTCTGTGGGAAGTCCCACGGCCATGCATTAGTTTTTTCTTGCGCAAAAGCGCCACTTGCTACCATCGCAGCAATCGTCATGGTTAATAATCTCATAGTTTTCATAATTATAATTTAGATTGTTCTTAAAGCACCTTCTATGGATACAACGGATAGATAAGGTTTACCAGCACGAGCATGAGGGCAAGAAGCACTACGTGCATACATATGCCAAGGCGGGCAAAGTCGTTGAAATGGAACGAACCTGGACCGTATACGAGCATGTGTGTGCTACTGCCTATTGGCGATGCAAAGCTGATTGTTACGCTGAGCATAAGCGACATAACGAACGGCATAGGACTGCAGCCCATAATCTCAGCCTGCTGATACATAATAGGAAAGAATACCGCAGCAGAACCTACATCGCTTACAAACTCGCTCACGATAGAGGCAAAAATACACATAACGGCCATAACTATATATGGGTGTCCCTGACACATATTCAGTATAGAATGAGCCATGGTGTGGGCAATACCTGTCTTGGTGATGGCTACAGAGAACACCACGGTGACACCAAGGATGAGTAGTAGCTCCCACTCAATATATTTGGTAACGCCTGTTATTCTGCAACACCCCAACAGCATCATAAGACCTGCAGTCATCATTGTTACAGCCATGAGGGGAAGCACATGGAACGATGACATGATGAACATCAGCACAAGGATGATGGCTGAAGTAACAGTCTTTGGGCCCAACTGGGGCACGAAATGGCTATCGAAGAAAGTAAGCTTACCACGTGTTTCATCTTCCAGATGGCGGTCGCCCTTTGGTGGGCACTCAAGCAGCAAGGTATCACCTGCCTCAAGTTTAATCTCACGTGGCTGTCCCTCAACACGACGGCCAGCACGCGCTACAGCCACAAGGGCCACATCATGGTTCTGCTCAAAATGAGTCTGCGACATAGAGCGTCCAATGAGCGAGCTACCAAAATTTACATATGCTGTACGCATCTTACGCTTGGTATCGATATCGTTGATACTCCACACATGGCGGTCGGCGGCAGCAAGGCCGTGAGTATTCTTAACCTCGAGAATATCGTTGATCTGACCAGCATAAACAAGGCGGTCGCCACCCATAATCCACTCGTCCTTAGGTACTGGCATGATAATCTCGCGGTCGAAACGAACTATCTCAACAAGTGAACCTCCCTTCACATTATATAGTCCAGCCTCCTCAACAGAGTAGCCAACAGCTGGGTTATCTGTTGGAACAAGTAATTCTACTGTATAATCACTGGTGGTCTCGAAAGATTGCTCACCCGACTCACGCGACGGAATGAACTTCTGCAGCAGCATGACCATTGCCACGCCTACAATGGTGAGCAGCAATCCTGGCAGCAGAGGCGCAAACAGATTCATTGAGTGACCTGTTTTCTGCATGTAAAGACCAGCTACAACCAGATTTGATGAATTACCAAGCAGAGTACACATACCACCAAGTGTGGCTGCATAGCTCAAAGGCAACAAAAGTTTTGATGGGGCAATATTAAGTTTGCGAGCCCATATCTTTACGGCATCGATGAACAGAGCCACAACATTGACAGAGTTTAGAACAGCACCAAGGACTGCCGTAGGAACCATAAGACGGATTAATGCTCTATGATAGTTGCCTGGCTCGCCCAGCACATTCTTGGTAAGCCAATATAGCACACCCGACTGCATAAGGCCGGCAATGATTACAAAGAAGGCGGCATGGATTACTACAGGCTCGCTACCGAAACCGGCCATTCCCTCCTCCTCAGTAACAACACCGGTGACCAAAAGCACGGTGAGCGCACCAAGAAAGGTGACCTCGGCGGGCACGCGCGAACGCGCCATAAGAGCAAAAATGCTGACAAGGGTAAGCATGGTGATCCATGCGTAAATGCTAAAACCGAATACTATAGTTGTAAAATCTATCATTGCTTATTATATCATAATTGGCATATTCGGGTGCAAATATATAAAAAAAAAGCCACCCGACAAAATCGAGTGGCATTTTTTTATTATCTGAGTGGTATTACTTCAGCTCAGCGAGGTACTTGATAGTACGAACCATCTGAGAAGTGTAAGAGTTCTCGTTGTCGTACCAAGAAACAACCTGTACGAGTGAGTTGCCGTCCTCCATCTTGCTTACCATTGTCTGGTTAGCGT